>Ga0209737_10003027_pt1 | contig 11734 bp, 6 predicted proteins | sample TergutCu122P3_FD_187284 | JGI IMG/M metagenome (GOLD analysis project Ga0209737, IMG submission 187284) | Cubitermes ugandensis P3 segment gut microbial communities from Kakamega Forest, Kenya - Cu122 P3 (SPAdes) (version 2) | ecosystem: Host-associated > Arthropoda: Insects > Digestive system >...
ATTGCTTTTTTTTGCTTTTTTTCTTGCAAAATAGAAAAAGATAATTATTATATTTCTTATAGTAATATTTATTTATTACTTTGAGAAATGAATTTACGTGAAGTGGAACATTTTGTACAACAACTAGGAGGAATTTTTTCTCTTCAACAGCTACAGCTTCGTGAGCCGACTTTTTTGCGTTCTAATCTTATTCGTTGGCAACAGCAAGGATATATTAAGCGTATTACCAAGTGACGATATTTTTTTCCTTCTGAACAACTAAATGCGGGTACTCTCTATCAATGTAGTAATAAAATTTATTCTCCAAGTTATATTAGTATGGAATCAGCTTTAAGATATTATGATCTTATTCCAGAGTGAGTATTTACAACTACTGCCTGTACCACAAAGAAAACACAAATTCTATCCGGAGATATGGGAACATTTCGTTATTCTCATATTAAGCCATCGTTGTTCCGATGATATCATGTGATAGTTAATGAAAGAACTCAACAGACCTATCTTCTTGCAGATGTGGAAAAGACTATCTGTGATTTTTTCTATTTAAAGCCTCATTTAACAGAAGAAGATTTTTCGGAGTTAAGAATTAATGAGTATCGCTTATGGGAATTAACTACTCCCGAAAAATTGCAACAGTGTGCAGATGCTTTCAAGGTTGTAAGAATTTCTTCACTTATTCAACATTTTATTTCTTTTTTGCAATCATAATGCTTCGTTTATCTGATATTCAACATTTTTTTCCTCCGAAGGTGCATAATTTCCCTAAAGCAATGTTAAGAGAATATTTGCAATATAAAATGCTTGCAACAATTTTTTCTCATCCTTTAGCTCAGAAACTCTGTTTTATTGGGGGAACTGCATTAAGAATTGGTTATAATTCTCAGAGATTTTCTGAAGATTTAGATTTTGATAATCGAGGACTTGCTCAGGCGGAGTTTGAGGAGTTAACTGAATTGGTAAAAAAAGAATTGATGCAGGAAGGATATGAAGTGGAGATTCGTCATATTTATAAGGGAGCTTTTCACTGTGTAATCAAAGTCCCACAGTTACTATTTGATAATAAATTGGCAAATATGGCGACAGAAAAATTGGTTATTAAAATAGATACGGTGGCTCAAGGTTGTGATTACGAACCAATTTCTGCAGTTTTACATGGTATAGGAGTTGTGACTCCCTATAATATAGCCTCTAAAGGAGTTCTTTTAAGTATGAAATTTTCCGCTTTATTTTCTAGAGTTAAAGGGAGAGATATCTTTGATATTGTGTATCTGTTAGGTTTATGAGTACAACCTGATTGGAAAGTGTTGAAATGTTTATGCCAGATTTCTGCTACAGAAGAACTAAAAGTAAGACTCAATGAGAGAGTATTTGAACTTGATTTTCCTACTCTTCAACATGATGTTCAACCTTTTCTTTTTGATCCTCAGAATCAATCTGTTTCATTGTTTCCGCAAATTATTGAGCAAACAGTATTTGAATAAAAAGTCTATACGTAATTATATATTTCTGTCAAGTAACAAAAAGCTGAATTCTTGATCAGGATTCTGCTTTTTTTTATCTTATGAGTATAATGGAGATGATTTAGATTTTATTATTTTATCACATGGTAGAAAAAGCGAGAGAGCAATTGACTGAAAAAGACCAATTGAGGGAGAAAATTGTGGAGATAAAAAAAGAGATAGATGATCTCAAGAACGTTGTAGATCTCGATGAAAAACAGACAGGAATGGAATCTGTGAGGCAGAAAATTTTGGATTTGCAACAGGAGATAGAAGCTACTACTTTGGTAGATTCAGAGAAACAGGAATTGATTACTTTTCTAGAAAGTTCTTCTGGTGAATTAACTGACCTGAAGAGTGAAGTTATAGAGAATTTCGTCGATGAAAATCAAGTTGAGGAGCAGAAACCAGAAGAAAAAAAGAATTTTTTTGGAAGATCTCGAGATTGGGTCAAACAAAGTTGGGTGGGAAGACATCCTCGATGGTCAGCAGGTATTGCTGCTGTTGTTTGATGGGGGATCTGGAGGATATTTAAGAAAAAACCTAAGGATGAGGAAGAGGAAAATTGAGAGCCAAAAGTTGAAAGCTGAAAGCCGAAAGGTGAGAAAGATAGGAAGAAATCAAAGAAAGTAGAGAAAGCTGATGAGGATGAAGAGGACGATGAAGATGATGAGGATGATGAAGATGATGAAAAAGACGAGAAAGATGATGGGAAGAAAAAGAAGGGTTTTTGGAGAAAGTTATGGGATAAAGCTGTTGGTAAGATATTTTAGTTTGTAATGATAGATTAAAATGGAAGGAAAAAATAAAGAACAGTTTACAATTGAAGTCTTGAGTATTCAAGAAGAAATTATTACTTTGAAAAACTCTATAGATAAGACGGAAAAGCAACCTGAAATGGAAGCTGTAGAACAAAAGATTTCTATCTTGCAGAAGGAAATTCAAAATTCTACTAATTTATCATGAGAGGAAAAAGGTGAAATTTTATCGTCTTTGAACGCGGTTTTTGGAGAATTGACAGGATTAAAAAGAGAGATATTAGGAGATGACGCAGAAAAAGAAGAAATAAAAGAAAAGAAGAGTTTTTGGGATAAAACAAAAGATATGTGGAATGAATGATGGGAAACTAGAGCAAAAATGAGGTTGAGTGTTGCTGGAGTGGCTGCAGGGGTATATAGTATTGTAAAATTATTCAAGGGGAGGTCTAAAGAGAAAAAAAAGGAACATAAAAAGAAGAGTTGGTTGGGTAGAGCTTGGGGTAATATTAAGAGATATGGATGAATTGCTTTGGGTGCAGTTGGAGGATTCTTGGGAATTAAGTGGTTAGTGGATAAGTATGGGGAAAAAACTCCATCGAATCGTGATACTCCAGAAGATCAAGTGGGAAATTATGAAAAGTTGAGTGAAAAGCAAAAATTTCCTTATGAACAATTATGAAGTGCTACTGATATTTATTATGAAACTATTTTTGAAAAAGAATTATATAATTCTGAAACGGGAAAATATGATAATTGGGAGGATGATGCAGCTATGGATAGTTTATCACAGCAATTTGGAAAAGATAAAACTTTGAAAGGAGTTGTTCCTTGGTGTATGAATAATAGTTTTAAAAGTGTTAGTAGTGTCCTATCTGAAAAGGGGATTGAAATAGATTTTTTACAACAAAGTGCAAAAGAAATTTCTATTTGGTTAAAAAGCAAGATATCTACCCCTATTGGAGAAAGTTTACTTAAATTTTTATGATGCCTGCCATCCTGGACACCAGGCAAACAATCTGCACGAGATTATATTGAAAGTTGGATTGAAAAAAAACCTCAAGAGAGGAGGATGCAACTCAAAGCATTTTTTAGACAACAATGTAGAGTGACTGTATTTTTGAAAGCAAAACAAGGAGACTTGATTAAAAAAATTGCAGAGAAAAAATTTCAATCAGATCCTTCTGAGTTTGAAGATCGGGCGGAGGCAATGGAAAATACCGAGTGGTTCAAAAGAAATATTGAAGATGATTTAGATTATCAAAGCTTTCATTCAGGTGGTATTGCTAATGCTTCTTGAATTCTCTCCAGATATAATATTTTGTATGGAGATATAGATAAAAGTATTATGGATTTAGTTAATGATTGTGATGAAAAAAGAGAAGAAATTTTGTATGAGGATGAAAATTGAAATGATGTATTGAGTAGGGCAAAATCTGATTTAGAAAAATGAACTTTATCTGGAGAAAATAGAGAAAAACTTAGAAAATCCTGTAAAAACATTCAGAAAGATATTGTAGAATTGGAAAAAATAGCAGAGGAAGATGCCTTAGATATGTATGCAAGGTTAGGGAATACAGCAAATGTTAATAAACAAGACTTGCTTAAGCATTGAAGTATACTTCCTTTATTACAAGCTGTTAGAACGGATTGATTTAATCAGATAGATGCCAAAATTGCTTCATGAGAATTTTCTATGGATGATTATCAAGCTTTGAAACAAGTAATAAATAATTATTTTGCTTTAAAAAAAGAACTATTAGTATGAGCTCAAACATACCAACTCATTAAACATGATGATGGTAGTCTATGAATAAGAATTGGAAATTTTGCATTAGATTGTTTCAAAAATATGGGAATAGGAATTGGAAAAATGGTTGGGGGAGATGGTTTTTGGAATGGCTTGGGACGATTCGCAACAGGGGCGTTACCAATAGCTTTAGTTGGAGCCGGTATTACTTATGCTGTGCATCATCCTCGGAGAACTTTAAAATTTGTGATTACTTCTCCAGTGGCTGTTCCTATGGCTATATATAATCATGTAGGATTGAGGACAACCAGATTTGTTAGTTGAAAATATTATGGTCATGCTGGTTCCTTGAGAAGAACATTTTTTGCTGAATCAGATTGACCGGCAAAACTGGTGAGAGCTTTGAAAGAGGGGCGTATTTCATTGGATAAGGCAAAAGCGATTATTGATGGTTCACAAGGTAAACTTATTCGAGGTTCTATAAAGACGAAATGGAATGGTCTTTATTCTGCTAACGCTGATGTAGGAAAGAGAATTCTTTTAAGAAAAGTTTTCGAATGAAATACTCTCTGAGGTGATGCAGATTGGGGTTTGTTAGCTAAATATTTCGATTATAAAGCCATTAATAAAAGGTTGGTAGGGAACTCTACGGATGATATTGTAAAAGTAGTAAATGATTTGAAGTATTGTGAAAATATCACAATGAATGTTAAAAATAGAAAAGTTTTTGAGTTGATTATTGATAGGGCGAAATTGTCTTCTACAGATTTGAAATTATTGGTGGGTAATATTGCACAAGTTGATATTGCCCAACTTTCAGAGAAAGAATTGAATAACTTAGCAAAACAGCTTTCTAAAAAAGGAAATTGGTCAGCTTTTGCGGATGTGGATCAACTTAAAGGAATTGTGGATGGAGTTAGAAGAGAAGTATCTACGGTAGAACACCTTTTACCGAATCATTCTATAGTTAATACTTTGAATAAAGATTTGAAAAGTCTTGAAGATGAAGCTGGGATGCTCGTAAAGGCATGAAAATCTAAAACTGTTAGGTATCAATTGATAGAGCAAGATATTAAATATATAGATATGTTTAAAAAAGAGTTAAAAAACATCCCTTCAAATCAATTAGATGAATTAGAAATTTTATGGAAAGAAATTAGAGCATTACATACGAATGAAAGTGTTGCTACCATGTTTTTGAAAGATGTAAAAACGATTATAGATCATCCAAATTTTGTAAAAATTGCCGATAAGTTTGATCGAAAAGATTTAAGAAAGTTTAAATCTGACCTATCTCTCAGCGATGAAGTAATAGAGAGTGTGTCTAAACTAGTCAAACAAGTAGAAAATAAGGGATTGGTAAAATTGATGGCTAATGGATGGAAAGGTTTGAAGCAAGGATTCAAGACTTTAGTAAATGTTTTAAGAAAAGTTCATATTAGATAGTTTTACTCTATTTTTACGTATAATGTCTACACAGAATGGGCAGATAGAACAGTTAAAACAAGATATTTCTAAAGAATATCTGAAAAAATATAAAGGAGAGCTTTGATGGTTGAAATCTCTAGCACTTTATCCTATTGAAAAGGATGTAAAGAATATTCTTTCTGGAAAGGTAAATTTGCCTGAAAACTTCGATGAGATCCAGGAATTTGGTTGGTGGGGAAGAGTACTTAATTTTCTCTCTAAAGGTATGGCGGAAGATTTATTGAATTTTATGAAAGAGAAGAGATTAGAAATAGAAAGAAGAAAAACCGAATCAGAATTATTAACTCTTAAAAATGAAGTATTGGGAATTCAAACAACCATTCCTTCATCAATAACAGATGAGGTTACGGAAAATGAGGATATTATCTGAGAAGATGAAAATAATGTATCAGGTATTTCTGAAATCTATCCTGATCAAGAAAATGTAGTTGACGCTCCTTGAACTGATTCTGTTATTGAAGAACAAAATCATCAAGAGGAGAGAATTAATTCTTATGTAGCAGCCTCTCCTGCTGTGTGACTTGCTGGTGCAGGATATGTTTCGAGAATTCGTTGAAATACCGTTGATAAAGCTGCTGCTAGAGGAGTATGAGCTGAAAAAATGCAGGAACTTTGATGATTAACTTTAGATAAGATTAGAGCAGTAAAAGAAGAATTTGAAAAATCTGGAGAACTCGCTATGAAAAATCCTCGTTTGACAGGTGCACAGAAAAAACAGATTCAGAAAGCAATAGATAGGTTTGGGAAAGAATTGCAATGAGTGGGAGAGAATGAGGTAAAACTTTTTGAAGCATACGCAAAGTTTTGAGATAAAATTCCTTTGAAAGTATTGAAGCAAATAGAGCATCTAGATCCCAAGATATTAAAACAAATTGGAGGATTAGATTCGGAAGTATTGAAATCGTTAGTAGGAAAAAATGCAGAACAGGTGACTGAGATATTGTGAAAGAATATTAAAGGACTTTCAGAAACTACACTTAAAGATTTGTGAAGAGCTTTTTCTGGGTTGAAAAAGGTTGAAGATGTTAAAGATGTAGCGCATCTTCTGTCTCATGCAAGGAATGCAAAGAAGATTTTTAATATTGCTAGGACTTCTCTGATTTTAGATTTTGTTTTTTTGGGAGTTGATATTTGGATGTTTGTAGAAACTCTGGATGAATCAAAATTGATAGCTAAGGTGAATGAAATTAGAGCGAAAAATAAAAAAAATCAGGCTTGGACTGAGTTCGGTATAGGTATAGCGTCTTTTGCTGCATTTGCAATTATTGGATATTGCGTTGCTTTTGGAAGTCTAGCTGGTCCTTGGGGGTTAGTTGCTGGATTAGCGGTAGGTGTCGTAACAGCCACTGTTTTTCAATGAGTAAATTCTTTATATTTTGATGTGCAGGACTTTTATAAACAAAATAGAGAGGATTTTATTCGTCAACCTAGAGAGAAGTTGATACAAGCAATTCTACAAAATATTCACAATAAAAAAGAGGGCAATGTTTCTTTAAATGAAAAACTTTGATCTCCTGATCAGACAATGAAGGATATGACATTAAAAGATGCTTGGGAATCAATCTTCTTTTTGGAGGAAATAGATAAGAATATGGCTGATTATCCTGTGCTTCTTCAGTATCAGATAAGTGGAAAATCTGAAAAAGATTTCTTAGATTCTGTAACTGTGGAGATGCGTAAAGACTTTGAAGAACAAAAAACTAAATTGAATGGAAGAATAGCTTTAAGAACAGAGTATGTGCAAAAATCTTTGGGAGAAGAAAAAACAGTAGTAGCATTAAAAAGTGGATCGGGAATGCACTATCTTTCCCAATTATTGTCCTATTCAGAGTTTTATGCTGATAAAAAGGACCAGAAAAAACGACAAGAGGGAAAAAATATTGAGGAGAATATTGCTGAAGCAAAGAAAGAATTACTTAAAGATATCCCAGATGATATTGTGAAACGTTTGTCAGTTTTGGATAAAAATTTATTATACGAAATTTATTATGGTGCTAAAGTGTTAAGAAATGTGGAAGGAAGTGTGGTGAAACTTAATGCAGATTATGTGATTGCCTATATCGATGCAATGTCGTTAGGAGTGTCGAGGGAAGAGTCATATTTGATACATTTCTCGGATTATTCTATTCATTATGGGTATGTTGAGGAAGTGTTGAAAAATGATTTTAAATTACAAAACGTTGAATATCCTAATTTTAGTAATGATGAAGTAAAGAATATTGCTTATAAAGGACGTGAAAGAAAGAATAATTTTTATACCTCTTCCTCAGTTTCACAAAATATTATTTATAGATTAGCGAAAGAATTTTATGGATACACTTGAAATAATGATGCAATGGAATTAATGAAGCATTTTTCTACGAGTGAGGATAATGTTCATGGCCTCTATTATAAGGATGGGTGGTATATTAATGATGATCGGGCAATAGATGAAAAATTTGATTTAACTTATTTGGATGATAAACAACTTTCAGATAAGGAAGTATCTGCACAAACAGATAAAATTATCAAAAGGCTTGTTTATAGATTTAATTCTTCATCTTATTATTACACATCAGTGTATGGTACTGAATTTGATGAGAATGCTGGCTATGATGTTAGGAAAGAATCTATTGATACGCCTACAGAAGCTGTTGATAAATATCTTAACGATGAATTTGAAACTAGATTTAGGCAAATTATACAGGAAGAACTTTCATTTAGGACTACGGAGAAAAAACAAGATATTAAAAATCAGATTTATGAATTTGTTAAAAATTTTTCGAAGGAGGATTGATATGTAGAGATTCCTTATTATCTTGTTATTTCGGCAAAGAGAGCAGGGCTTGGGGACTTGGAAAAGGTACAATTTTCTTATAGAAATGGAAAAATCGTTGCTGTGGGACAGGTTCATGATTTGAGAGCGATCGGTGATTTAGAGGTAGAGAAGGAATATATTGAAAGGGCTCGTGATAAATTTACTCCAGAAGAGATGCAATATATTAATTTGGTTGGATCTGCTCGTGAGAAGGTAGAAGATTTGAAGAAAGTACAGGGATCTAGATGGATTTTTTGGACGGGTTTTGAGGGGGATCTGGATATTCCAACAGAAATTTCAGTTGATATTTCGCAGCATTCTAAAGATTGGAATACTTTTAAAGGTCGTTTGTTGTGTTATGATCCTGCTACTGCTCAAAATAAACTTCTATACGAATATAACGACTATTATGAGTATTTTACCTCTATTTATCGTTGAATTTTACTTAAATTAAATACCTTTCGTTGTACCAATGATGTAGATACGATGGGATATTTTCAGGATGCAGTACGTAGATGAAATCAGGAGTTTTTTGATGAAAAATGATTCTTACAAAAAAATATAGAGGGAAAACTTAATATAGAATGAAAAGGAGTAGAGGAGTTTTATAATAAGCAAATAGAAGATCAAACTTACAATGGAAAAACCGTTAAAGAGCTCTGGGTTTCTTCAGATGAACAAGAAAGAAGAGTTGGTCAACGATATTCAACACATATTATCACTGCGATGTTGGAGGCTTATCTTGTGAATTGGAATGATGAAGGAATTGCTGAATCTTTTCGTCATAGTTGGAATGGAGCGACCAAGGGTAAAATGCATCTCTCTTTGAATGATGAAAATTTTATCAAAAAGTTTTCCGATCGTTTATCAGATCGTTTAGAAAAAAATCCATTTTCTCTACCAGATTTAGTTGTTCCAGAACGGTACAAACAACAAGATGAACTTCAAATTCGTTCATATCTGAAAAGAGACAGAGAGTCTGAACAACTTTCAAAGAAAATTCAAAAGAATATAGAATGAGCTAAGAAAAATGTTGAGCGACAAGGAAAGAGAGGAGATATTAAGTATAATCCTGAGGATTCTACTCTAGAAAGTCGATGAAGAAAGATTAAAGTCGAATTTGAATGAGATGATAAGATTAAAATTCCGTGATTTACTCGTGCTTTAGATATTCAGTCCTGACTTTGGTTGTCGAATTTTATTAATTGGTATAGGTTTACGTATCCCAATAAACAATGTACTTATGAAAGTACCCGAAAAAAACTTCGAAATAAAAGGTTAATAGTGGAAGGCACTGTAATTATTTCGAATGATACTTTAAAAGGAAATATTTCTGGTATCACTGATGGAGAAATAGAGATGATAGCAACTTTGCTTAATTCACAATAAGGTTTTATATGTTAATTTAATGTATTGATGACCAAAGAATGAGAACAAAAGATTCTAGTTGAACAACCATCTTGAGATGGGGAGCTTCTTTCTTTAAAACAAGAAATTGCCAAGCTTTATATTGAGAAACTCAAGAAAGAAGGGAAGGTGGCATGAATGGCATCTTTATTAGACGGAACTATAGAGGATTTTTTACTTTCTGAAGATCAAGATATCTTGGATAAAATTGGAAGTGCTCTGAAAGTAAAATTTTGAGGACAAGTATTAGGACTAAAAGAGGAAGTTATTAGTGAAATTACAGAAATGAAAGCTCAACTTTGGTCCAGTGAAACAGATTTGGATACTTTAAAATCGAGTATTGTAGAAACAGGTGACCAAACAGCTTTTTCTACTCCAGTTTCTACTACTTCTATGATTTCATCTTCATCTACTTCTCTTACCACCACTTCAACTATTGTTGCTCCTGTTGTTGCTTCTGTGGAACAAAGTTGAGCATCTTCTAAAAGATATGAACAGCTTAAATGACCGGAGAAACCTGATCCAAAAGTATTTGATTTTGCTTTACAATGATATGAGAAGCTAAGAAATGATTTGAGAAATTCTGATTACTTAACAATTGTTGATTATACAAAATCAAGGGATGAAGATAGGATGTTTGTGATTAATATGAAGACAAATACTGTGGAATATTTAGTGCCAGTTGGACATGGAAAAAAATCTGGAGGGAAGTTTGCAACATCTTTTTCTAATGGGGTAGGAAGTAATAAAAGTAGTTTAGGGTTTTATAGAACACCTGAAGCGATCAGAAAATCTCGTACAAAAAAATGGAGTGGGCTTTTACTTTCGTGAATTGAAGAATCAAATAGACAAGCGAAACAGCGTGGAATTTACATCCATCCAGGAACAGTAGAGGGGAGTGAATGATGCTTTACCCTCCCTAAAGAAGCGACTGAAATTATGAATAAATTGAAAGGAGACTCTCTTTTATTTGCTTATTATCCTGATTCAAATTATTTGGCACAATCTGATTTGATTAGTGATGATTCTAGTATAAGAACGGCTGCTTAATCTAGAGTAAATACTTTGTAATTCACATTCTGTTTTGGCATAGCCTTTCCCTCAGCAATATAACGACGAAATCGCGTCCTTTGTTTCTTTGCGAGATGATGGGTATTTTTCTTCAACAACTCTTCCATCTTCTCAGCATCATATTGTCCCTGTAAATATCCAATCACTTCCTTATATCCAATCCCTCACATGGATTGCAACTCAGGAGAAAACCCTTGGTTCAGCAAACTTTGCACTTCATCAATGAGTCAGTTTTTTAGCATTTCTTTGATTCTTGCGTTGATCCTTCTGTTTGTTTCTTCTTTCTCTCTTCGAAGTCCAAGCATTAAGAGGGGATGTTTTACAGGCTGTTGGATAAACTCTTCTGTCTTTGTTTTTCCCGTGGTGTGATAAATTTCCAAAGCTCTGATGAGGTATCTCGTGGAGTTGGGATGGAGTTTTTGAGCTTCTTCGGGATCGATTTTCATGAGTTCGGTATAGAGAAATCAAGGCTCAGCTTTTTCTTTCTCTTCCATCTGTTGCCTGAATTCGTAGTTCGGTGCAGATTCTGGCATGGTATAATTTTTATAGATAGTATCGATATATAATCCCGTTCCTCCTACGATGAAGGGATGTTTTCATCTTCACAAAATCTCTTCGATTTTCATCTCACTGTCTTCCTTTCGTTGTCCAGCAGTATAGGTCTCGTCGGGATTTACGATATCGATTTGATGGTGAGGGATTTTTGATCTGATTTCTTGGCTGATTTTATCTGTTCAAATATCCATTAGTTTAAAAATCTGTCTACTATCCGCAGAAATAATCTCTGTGGGAAAATATTTGCTCAAAAGTACGGAAAGTTTGCTCTTCCCGGTGGCAGTTGCTCATCGAATGATGATGGTTCCATCCTTATTTTGGGACAAAAAACGCCCACAAGTTTCTCTTGCGTTAATCAGAATATCTTCTACTTCCATGATTAGTATTTAATTAAACCGTAACTTTCGGGTCG
>Ga0209737_10003028_pt1 | contig 11733 bp, 12 predicted proteins | sample TergutCu122P3_FD_187284 | JGI IMG/M metagenome (GOLD analysis project Ga0209737, IMG submission 187284) | Cubitermes ugandensis P3 segment gut microbial communities from Kakamega Forest, Kenya - Cu122 P3 (SPAdes) (version 2) | ecosystem: Host-associated > Arthropoda: Insects > Digestive system...
TCGCAGAACTCGACGCAGTCAAACCCTTATTTTTTGAAGGCACCCTTAATAGCAGGGCTACCCATTTCCCATTCTCCCTTATTCCCTTATTGACTGAAAATAAGGGAATAAGGGGAACAGAGAGTTTCGTCCGTTTCTCTATTAAGGGTACTTTTTTGAAATAAGTGTTTTCAGCAACAACATTTTGTGAACGTGTTTTTGCATGCACTTCACGCAACACAAGTGAAAAATAGACTCATATTTTTTTATAACTATTTATCTGAATACTCGAGTGTTGGCATATCGTAACGAGACGGTTCTAACGTTGGGTCGTATTCATTCATGTCGCTTTCAGCCGTTTTTAGACTTTCCTTTTTTCTTATACAATTGATTTTAGGTAACATAACAAATTATTTTTATGAATTTATAAAATTTTTCTGCAAAGGTAGTGGCGCAAAATGCCAAACCACAGCAACATGTCCGATTATTTTATATTTCTAAAACTCTCAATTTTATCAAAACCTGCCGATTCCAATTTCAAAATATCACAGCGTTTATCTTCAATTTTTATCTCTTTTTTTGACGATATATAACTGTAAATGTTCAAAAAAACATCTTTTGCTGATACATATTTCGGAATTACTGTGTGTTTTAAAATAGGCAGGTCAATAATTTGGTCTTCATAAACATCCCTTTGATTTATCTGATAGTTTTTGCGGTTTGAAAAATAATAACCATGATTTTGATACGGTAAAATAGCCAATATTAATTCGGGATATAAGATGTCATTATCATCTTCATGAACCAATTGATTTTCGATGCAAACAGTCATATCATCAATTAAATATCGTTCAACTAAAAAATGATAAAAATGTCTTCCTGTTTTTAAAACATATCGATAATATGTACCGTGTTTTTCTTTATCTCTGATTCCGGAAGAATAATAGAATTTTTCTACTTTCTGATAAATATCCTTATCTCCTTTTATTGTAGAAAATAAGTAGTCTTTATGCGTTTCCGGCTTCACACCGGTTTTGATAACAACAGCCTTTCGTCTGTCAAAAACTACAAGGTCATCAATCCCATATTCACCTACCAAATAATCGTAAAAATCTTTTTTATTGTCAATTATTTTCATTTTATGTGATTTTATTGTTTGTATTATTACGCCCATCCCCCCAATCAACTGAAATATCGCTTCCGGCGTTTGCTTTGACGCTCAAACGCATGATTCCACCCTCTGTCCAGGCAATGCTGACGGCTGTAAACTTTATTTTACATGTATTCATAATGTTAAATTTCAACATTATCATTCAATTTCAATTTTCTTTCATTTTTTAGTACATTTTCTGTTAAAAGTTTTGCATACTCGCCAAGAACCTTACAAAACGAATTGAGTTTTTCTTCGGTTCCAGCCACTTGGTCGCAGGCTTCCCAGATGCAGGCGGCTACAATGTCGGCGTCGGTAAGTGTGAGGTTATCTTCGATGCGAACTTCCATATCGAGAATTTCCGCCCAATCGCAAAAAACAAACGCACGACCGCTCTTTGGATTGTACATGTTTGCATTAATCGCCAATCGCCTACCGGAATATATCCCGATAATGTTATTCGACGGTTTGAACTGCTTGCCGCGGAAATTGTGAAAATTTATTTCCCAGATTTTCATATCCTCATCTTCGTTCTGGTAAAGAAGTGTTTTGAAACTTTCAGCCACTTCCGTCCACTCCACTTTGTGCAGATAATCCTTAAACGTGCGGGCGGTAGGGTTCTTTTTCGGCGACCATTCGTTTCCTTTTCTATCAACACTCACTTTCCTGCGTTTGCGTATGGCGCTGCGAAATGCTATGTTATACCGGTTTGCAATAAACCTGTCGTATAGAAAAGGTATGATAATATCGTTTTTCGTATCAATCACTCCCCATTTGCCACCAAGTTTTACGTCGGCAAAACCGTCGCTAAAAAATCTGTACCCCAAAGTTGTAAAATCCGGCTCGTACATGCAGGGTACTACTGTTTTTCCGGTTTCGTCAATAAAACCCACAGCGCCATTCTGAACAACAGCCGCCAGCAATTTATCACTGAAACACTCAAACGGTAACGCAAATTCATATTCCGGAGCGATGATTTCTTTACCTGAAATATTCACAAATCCATACTTTTCGTCGCGTTTTACTCTAATCGGCAATATTCGCTTATCTTTGTCATAACCCTCACTCTTAAAATGACTTTCGCAATCATCATACATTATAGGAATGACAACAGTACCGTCCGAGTTGATAAAACCATATTTTCCGTCTTTTTTTATCCGCGCACGACCATTGGAAAATATCTCCACACCGTCATATTCAAATGCTGTGATTTCCTTACCGTTTTCGCTGATGAAACCCCATTTGCCGTCAAATTTTGCAATAATGCGGGGATTTTCCAACTGACTGATGTTTATATCTTCGTATTTCACAGGTATTATTTCTTCGCCGCGTAAATTGACACATCCCCATTTGCCGTCAAGTCGAACACGCGCCAAATCCTTTCTGAAATCATCCGTCGAGAAATCCCAAATCTGTATCCACATCTCAACTTTGTCGTATTTGACGGGTGTAAGCAGTTCGCCGGCTTCAACGTTGAGGTATCCGAACTTTTTACCAATTCTGACGATGACGACAGGGTTACCACCCAAATATTCTATTATGTCGTTGAACACAGGCGGGATAACTTCTTTGCCCTGTTTGTCAACCAAACCCCATTTACGTCCTGATTTCAACATGCCCGTATTCCCGCGAAACCGCCTTGCGCGGTTGTATTTGAGCGGAGTAATCTCAACGCCCTCACTGTTGATATAGCCGAACTTGCCGTCTTTGGCTACGACTGCAATGCCGGAATCTTTTTCGCATATACCGCGATAATCGTAGTTTTCCATTTTTGATTTTTGATTTTCCATTCGATTATTTTTCTGCAAAGGTACGGGTATGATACGCCAAACCACAGCACAGGGCAAAAATATTTTTCAATACCGGCCACAATATCACAAAATCTGCATCGCAATTACCGCGCAAGCCTCTGCATCCGCCAGCGCGTGATGGTGATTTTGCAAATCATATCCGCAATGCGCTGCAACGGTATGCAGTTGATGGTTGGGAAGGTCGTCGCCAAATGTTTCCCGCGAAGCGCTGCACGTACAGAGAAACTCATAATCGGGGTAATCCATCTGATATACGCGATGCACCGCCCGCAAACAACTCTCGTCGAACGGGCTGTTGTGCGCCACCAAAGGCAAACCTTCAATTTTCGGCGCAATTTCTTCCCACACATGCGGGAAAACTTTTTCGTTTTCGGTATCTTCGGCGGTCAATCCGTGAATTTCGGTAAAACGCCACCAATACCATTTCGGTTCGGGACGTACAAGACGATAAATTTTGTCCGCAATCTGCCCGTCGCGAACAATAACCACGCCAATACTGCACACGCTTGAGCGGTGGTGATTGGCGATTTCAAAATCTATGGCGGCAAAATCGGTCATTATTTTTGATTTTAAAATAATTTTCGGCAAAGGTAAGGCATTAATGGATTCAAAAAAATCTCTGTGTGACTCTGTGCCTTCTCCGTGAAACTCCGTGTAATTACACAGAGAACCACAGAGAAGTCACAGAGAACCACGGAGTTAAGACAAAAATTACTGCGCAAGGATTTCCTCTATCAGTTTATCCTTGTGGATATCCAGTATTTTGTCCCACAATCTGGATTGTTGCAGTGAAGAAACCGGAAAATACTCTTTATATTTCTCGAAAAATTCGAGCGTATATAACTCGCTATTCCAGCAACTAATCATTTCGCCCCAATCAATCAATTCCTTGAACTCTTCCACTTTTGCCATTGTCCACAGCACGGACGAATTGGTTGAAAGTTCCGACCAGTCCCATTTTGAACTGAACTTTCGGAGGTTTTCGGAAGAATAGAGACCTCTGCAACTCCCTGATGATAATGCCTTCCAATCGAGTTTGTTTTTGTACTTTTCGAGCATGGATGCTGTCCATTGCACATTACTGTTTTCGGAAAGGCTTTTCCAGTCGATTTTGTCCTGATAACGGTCTATCAGGGTTTCCGACCACGAGAAACCGCTGTCGCCCGACAACCGTTTCCAGATTTCCATTTCGCGCACACTGGCGAAAAAATCTTCGTTAAACTTACTTGTTTTCATATCAAAAAAAAATTATGAATTAAAAATTGTGAATTATAACATACGTTGAATTTCAACCGACGCTCGGCGGCTGAAACTGCTTTATCCTTTAAAAAGCGTTACTCAACATGTCAAAGAACCTGTAAAATTTTCTGCAAAGATACGGGAGCGATATGCCATATTGCAGCACAGTATAAAAATATTTTTCAATTTCCGACCATGAAATCACAATTTTCCTTCATTATCAGGCATTATAATTTTTGTCAGCATACATGTCAAGTAACCTTTTGATACTTTTTTCTGTAAAACCCCCATTGTCGCAGGCTCTGTTGATACAGGCGGCTACTACATCGGCGTCGGTGAGCGTGAGATTGTCTTCGATGCGAACTTCCATATCAAGAATTTCATCCCAATCGAAAAAAGTATAAGAATGTCTGTCCTCTGCCCAGAACATTTTAGCAACAAACGGTCTGTCGTCGCAATCGAATTTGTCTGTATTGTCAAATATCCTGATAATGCCATTGAAAGGCTTGTGGCGTTTGTTGCGAAAAGTGTTGAAATTTTCTTCATAGATTTTCAAATACGCATCATTCACATAATGAAGCGAAACGGCGCTTTTGGCTACATCCACCCACTCAACTGCATGAATATAGTCCTTGAAAGTTCGCGCGTCAGGGTTCTTGTTCACTTCCCATTCATTGCCTCTGGCGTCAATGCACAATTCCTTGCCGTCGCGCAGGGCGTTAAGAAAACCGATGCCATCATCGAAAATCCTGTCATAAAGAAAAGGAATTACAACCCGGTTTTGAGCGTCAATCATACCCCATTTTCCGTTGAACTTGACATTGACAAAACTGCCCCTAAATCTGTAATTATTCATGGCTTCAAAATCAGGTTCATAAATGAAAGGTATTACTGTTTTTCCGGCTTCGTTGATAAAACCGGTTTTTCCGTTCATAACAACGGCAGCCAAGTTCCTGTATGACTCAAATGATTTCGCAAAATCATATACTGGTTGTATTATCATTTTACCCTTTTTGTTGATAAAACCATACTTTCCGTCAAGTTTTACCCAAAGCGGCAAAATACGCTGTTTATTCTTTCCTTCAAAGGTAGATGTTGTCGAAAAATACAGTTCACAATCGTCATACTCAAAACCCACAACAACAGCAAGTTTATTGTTGATAAAACCATATTTCCCGTCCTTTTTTGCTCGCGCAATACCGTCGTGAAATTCGCCTACTTCATCGTACTCAAAATCTTTAACCTGATTTCCTTTATTGTTTAAAAAGCCCCATTTACCGCCAAACTTTATTGCAATGCGGGAAATATCGCGCATCCAAACGGGAAACTCTTCATATTTTAGAGGCAACACCTCTTTGCCGCGCTCATTGATAAGTCCCCATTTACCATTTATTTGAACAGCCGCCAAATCAGTAATATCAGCGCCCCAGTCCCTTGCCTGGTCGTATTTGATGGGGATTATCAGTTTGCCTGTACCGGCATTGATGTATCCAAATTTGACGCCGAGCCTTACAATGCAAGGGCGATTGTCATAACATCTTCTTTTCTTTATGCTAATATCGTCATATACAGGTGCAATGACTTCCTCGCCTTGACGATTGACTGCTCCCCATTTTCCATCAAGTTGCACCCAGACGATAGCCTCAAGAAACGGCACAATGCTATCGTATATAAGCGGTGTAATCTCAACGCCATGAGTATTGATGCAGCCGAACTTGCCGCCTTTTCCTACAACCGCTATGGCCGGACTTCCTGCAAATCTTACAATAACATCATCATACTCAAAATCAGTAATTTTATTGCCATTTTCGTCTGCGAAACCCCATTTGCCATTCAGTTGAACTGCGATGCAGTGGCGACCCGGTTTAATTTCATCGAATATTGGTGGGAATAACTCTTTACCATTCAAATGGTAACAACCCCATTTTCCGGCATGTTTAACTGCAATGAAGGGATATCTGTACTCACGCAGGGGTATTTCATCAAATTCAACAGGAATAATCTCTATACCGTGGTCATTGACGCAACCCAATTTTTCGCCTGTTTGAACTTTCGCAATAAAATTTTTTTCAGGCGTAAATCCCTTCACAGGTTCATCCACATCATACCAGTGGAAAACTATATCGTATTTGATTGGGGTAATCTGTTTACCGGTTTTGTTGCAGACAATTCCGTATTTGTCGCCCACACGCACAGTGTAGTGCGTATGCCTAAACCCGCTTGAATAACCGTCATACACTAACGGGGTGATTTCTTCGCCCTGTTTGTTAACAGCGCCCCATTTTCCGTTGAGTTGCACCCAGCCGATATCATGCCAAAAATCCTCGGCGTAATCATATTTGAGCGGAGTAATCTCAACGCCTTCTTTGTCAATGTATCCGTACTTGCCGCCTTTTTCCGCTACCTTGATTTTTCCAAATTCGGCGTTAAAAACGGGACGAGGAAGTTTACTTTTTTTTTTTTTTATTATCATGATGATTCAAATTTTTCGGCAAAGGTAGTGGTGCAAAATGCCAAACCACAGCACAGCCTCAAAAAAATTTGATAAGATTTTGTTTGGCCACGAATTTCACGGATTAACACGAAATTGGGTTCGAAAAAATTCACGAAAAAAGTGGACTGTATCATAACCAATAGGCACAAGAATCGCAACATGATGGGTGCTTTTCAAATTGTCGCATTTGAGATTCCTCGCTTCGTTTATAATGATGTAGGCGCTAACTGCCTCATACAGAGATTTCTCTCTTCCCACTTTTTTTTGAGCAATAGACAGTCATTCCGAATGGAACGCAGTGGAATGAGGAATCTCCATAACGACAGTTTGAAATGCACCCAACATTTTTCCCGATGGAATCCGATTATCTACCGGATTAGTGACGTACGTATTGAAGTTTTGATTATTGTATATTCAGCGTCGAGTATTAGCCAAATTTGTAGTGTGCGGAAAATACGGATGTATAATAAAAAAAACACTGCTATTTCTTATTTTTCTTTTTCGGTAAACAAATGCCACATTTATAAAATTTTGCAAACTGCTCAATTTCATGGTTTTTCAAATTTCTATCTTTGAAATTATCATCAGATTTTTCGTCAGGATATATTATGACACAATCAACCACAAAATTTTCATCGACTTTCAACTTTTTTAGCACTCCTTTATCGCGTGCATAGCCGCTTAATTGGCGAATATTTTCAATATCATACTCTCCGTCTTTAGTATATACCAACTTATATTTTGCATCAATAATCAATTTTTCATCTATTTTCAAAAAATCAACTTCACCATAATTTCCCCTTTGTTGGTACGTAATGTTTCCGCCATATTCATCTTTCAAAAGACAAAAAATATATAATTCAAACAATTTCGACATATTAATCCAAAACGGCGGTAATTCCTTGTTTTCTGCAATATCTGCGTTTTTATAAGAATAACCAAAATGACGTAATATCTTTTTTGCCAAATCAATTGCCTCTGTGTACTCTTTATACAATGCATTATTTTTTATATGTATTATATCAGAATATGATATTTCGTCTGAAATATTGTCAAATGCAGATAAAAGGCGATTTTGTTTTTGAAGAAACGCAGGATATTCACTCATGTGATGTTTTGAGTAGCGTTGTATGAATAATAAAGTCTTCTTTAACAGCCGATTTTCAATACAATTTGTGTCATATTCCTGATAACGACAATAAATTCGGTCTTCTCTTTTGCATACAATATTTTTCTTGATTTGTTGAGAAAATACAATTTTACCTTTGATTTTACTGTTAAGATTTTCTTCATTAACAATGTAATTACTCTTCAAATCATGTTTTATAATATTTTCCACAAGACTTATAAAATGTACTATCAAAAAAGGCGTCAAATTCCAATCTACTGTTGAGGTTCTGATTTGTGGTTTGTTAAAATCAATACAATACGCATTTTTCAAAAATTTGGAAATGTCAGGATATTTTAGACAATTCACAAACATTTTAACATAATCCAAATTTGGAATTTTTGGATGAACAACAATATAACTTTCATTTTCTTTCAACCAATCAATTCCAATATAATAACTGACACCAAAATTATAAGGGTTTAACCCTAAATACCTAATTTCATTCTCTTGGAAATCAAGATTTAATTCTTTAAGTTCTACCCTTTCGCTTGCGCCAAAAAACTGTTGTTCTTCAATTGAAAAAGGTTTTAGATTAATGCTTTCCATTCTTCAAATTTCTTTTTCAGTTCGCTTTTGTCTACCATAATTATACCGTCTTTTTCGTATTCTTTAATGAGCGGTATTATTTCAAATTCCAATCTACTTTTTAGGTCGTCATTTGTTTTACACAAAAAATAACTATGTCCAATCATCAAATCTTCGGCGTCTATATCTTCATTTATTTTTTCTGTAATAAATTCTTTAATAATATCGAACAAGTTTAATGCCTTTTGTTTTGTATCTTCACTATATTGGTTGTAATTCTCGATTACAATTCGTTTTGCTATTACTGGAATAAAAGTAAAACGCCTGCGAAGCGCATAATCAATATGCCCGATACTTCTATCAGCAGTATTCATTGTACCGATAATGTATAAGTTTGACGGTACGCCAAAGGCTTTTTGTGAATAAGGTAAAGTTACAGTGATTTCGTTTATTTCACCGAGTCGTTTGTCTTTTTCCAATAGCGTGATTAATTCTCCAAAGATTTTGGAAATATTACCTCTGTTGATTTCGTCAATGATGAGAACATAGTTTTTTTGTTCTACCTTTAAAATACCTGATGAAGTGTCAGTTATTTTTTTTTGTAGAGAATCAAAAATTTCAGAATAAACAGAATACAAATAATTATCACCCGGGTGCTTTTTTTGTCTTTTCAATGCTGATGAGATTTCATTTTTATTATTGTATTTTGTTGATGATTCAAGTATTTTTAACAATTCAATATAAGAGATTCTTAATGAAGTTCTTTTGGGTTCATATTCCCTGTTGTTAAAATTACCATTTCTTATTTGAATCCAATCATCATCCACACCTGTAATCCAATATTTAATCTTATGAAATGTAGTTTCAAAATCTGAATTTTTGTCCACTGCTTCACTTAAGAAAACATCTACGAAATTCTTTATATTCTGTTCTTTATCCAACTCTTCTATTGTTTTAAATGATTGAATAAAGTTTTTATTTGCTCTATCACATATTTCTTTAAAAATTCCAGGCTTAACTTTATAAGATACTTTTTCATTGTCATTTTCATCGAGAACAGGTTTTAATCCTTCGATAAATTCTTCATAATCTAACGACTGATGAAAGGTTATAAAAGCAATAAAGCCATCTTTTACGGCTTGTTTGTATGCTTCCATAACAACATTTCTATCGGAAAAATCAATATCTGTTTTCCCGATTAATTGCAGAGCGATTTCTGCTGTTTGGTAGGTTTTACCTGTACCGGGCGCACCGGTTAGGATTAGATTTTTACATGATTCAAGAAATTTGACATCTTTTTCCATCTCCATTATATTTAAACGTTTTATACATTCTTCAATTCCAAATTCTTTTCCAAAAAGTAGAAAATTGTACATATTGTCGCAAATGTAATTTTCTATTTTAGACAGTATCATTTCAAAAGTACATTCTATTATGTCTTCTATATCAGTCACATTCCATGTGTCATCTATTATTTTTTTAGCGGCATCGTTTGGAAGATATCCTTTTGAGGTGTAACTATGTATATGAATATTAAATCCATTCTCATTTGTCGAAATCACAAAAAACACTTTTTGCCAACAACTTCCACATAAATCTATTGGATAGATACGCGACCAATGGTAGTCTGCGAATTTTTGTCCTTGATTTAATGGGTTTTTTCTGATATCGCACTTGTATTTTTGAGTCTTATTCAATGCATCAGTAATTTGACCCAATTTAAGATATGTCTCTTTTAATACATTGTGAGCTTCAGGAAATTCATCACTACTTTTACCTGCATATTTTTTAAATAATTCAAAATCCTCTTCATAAAAAAAACCTTTTATAATATCTTTATCTTCCATTATTTTATTTTAATATAATTATTTTACAATATCACTATACGAAACACTTCCTAAAAAAGTTTCAATTTTCCCCCAAAAAGCAAAATTTAAACTCCTTCCATATATCGGCTTTTTGTAAAGATGAAAAAAATTCTCCAATACAATCAACCACCAAACAAACGGTAAAGACGATACTGAAACCTTTGGCGGCGTAGAACACAGTCAGAGAATTCGGCATAGCCTCTCGTAACCCTCAAACGCCCAGTCCGGAATTTTGTTGTTTTCATACATCTTACAAAATATTGATGGTGGTTAAGGCATCGCATCCAGAAAAGGCGCTGTATCCGAAAGCCCTGCGGGTAATGACAACCGACGTTAATTTGCTGCATCCTGCGAACACACAATCGCCAATCATACATTCCACACGGGAAATGTCAAGCGACGTTAAGCCGGAACAACCGTAAAACGCGCGATTTCCAATTTTGCACACAGAGCCGGGAAGTTCTACCGCCGTCAAACCCGCGCAGCCTTCAAAAGCGCTTTCGCCAATATATTTGACCGAATTGGGAATAACCACCTCCGTCAAACCTGCACAACGATTAAATGCGTTCTTTGCAATACCGCGAACGCCGTCGGGTATGATATATACGCCCTGTTTGCCTTGCGGATATTTTATCAGCGTTGTTTTGGCTTTGTTGAACATAACACCATCAACAGAGGCATAGACGGCATTTTCGTACGCTACGTCAATGGCTGTAAGTGCGTTGCAACCCGAAAATGTATCTAAACCGCAAATCAGCATTCTATATGGGTGGGCAACAGCGGCAGGAATAAAAAACGACCTCAAGCCGGTGCAACCTATAAATGCGCTTAATCCGATTTCCTCGACGGTGTCGGGGATAATCACGGAAACCAAGCCGGTACATCCGTCAAAAGCAAAATTTGCAATTCTGCTCATCGCCGCCTTGCTCATATCCAATGTTTGCAGGGTTTTGCCCATATTTTCGCGGATATACTCAAAATCGTCCCGCGTCATAGCGCCTTCAACGACTAAATCCGTAACCGTAGCAGGATTTTCGATACCTGCATTCTTCAGCGCCTGTTCAAGGCGAAGTTCCTCTGTAACTCTTACTGTTACACTTGTTTTTGATGTCATATTTATTATTTGTTAAAGATGTTAATTCTACCAACACAAATCTAATACAGGTTGATGATTGTTTTCGCCAAATCAACCGTTATGGGCTTTTTGTTGAATTTTTCCTGCGCCAGTAAACTGACAATCGCTCCTTCCAAATCGTATAAATTACTAATAATATTATTTGCAAGATATGCAAGCACATCGTCGGGCAGTTCGATACCAAAGTCGAGTGCGCGTTTTTTAACCCAACGTGCCACTTGTTCGAACATAATCATTTCATATTCAGCGTGCTATAATTCATAAGATTTATTTGTGGGGGACTACGGCTTTTTTTCTCATTTTCGGATTTGTCTGTTTAAATTTTAGTGCGCTGTATATTTTTTTCTGTTCCATATTTGGA
>Ga0209737_10003029_pt1 | contig 11731 bp, 11 predicted proteins | sample TergutCu122P3_FD_187284 | JGI IMG/M metagenome (GOLD analysis project Ga0209737, IMG submission 187284) | Cubitermes ugandensis P3 segment gut microbial communities from Kakamega Forest, Kenya - Cu122 P3 (SPAdes) (version 2) | ecosystem: Host-associated > Arthropoda: Insects > Digestive system...
CTGAACCAACATGGAACGATGAAAATGGTATACTCGTTATCCATTATCACAGATACGTTGATAGCGGCAGTATGGGCCAAACAATGCGGCAGCCCTCACCAAGACTGGAGGAGTGCACGCTTACCGTTGATGTCAATCAGGATTTTACGCTGGAGTGTGTTGATCGGGGGTATTGGTAGTCAACATCGTTGGGTTTGCATGAGATGAGCTGAGGTAACCGAGAGCCTATGATGGAGTCGAAAAAATGATCCTCAAACACTTCATCCCTTTTGCCCTCATCATCATGGTAATATGCATGTCTTGTTCATCAGCCACTTCAGAACCGGCAACGTGGGGCGATGATATGACCTATAGCTATTTGGATGAAAAAGATCGCGATACCAAGGCCGCCATGAAGGTTGTTAAGACAAGTCTGAATTCCAGACAGAGGTTTTATGAACGTGAAAAGATCGGCAATCTGGCCTTTTTTGAAGTTGTCACCTCAGCCCCCCCAGGTGTCAATGACGTCGACGCAACTTCTCACTACGTTGGTGTCATCCTTGGAAAAAAACCGCGTTTGGTTAGTCTCCCTGACAAAGCGCTTTTTGTGCATTTTGCCAAAAACATCCGCTCCAATCCCGATGTGCTTGAGTTTCGGGCTCGTATTAGAACAGCAATGTTGCTTGCAACAGGCTCGGCCAGATTTGTCGAAAAGCTCCCGCCGACATGGGTCGATGAGGACGGTACACTCATCATTCACTATCACAAGCTTTTTTATGGCGGTGGCAGAGAATCCCCCACGCGGGAGGAATGCACGCTTACCGTCGATGCCAATCAGGACTTTACGCTGGAGTGTGCCAAACCTGTATATTTAGAAGACCATCTCTACTAATAACGACAGTGCAATGACTCTCAAACACCTCATCCCTTTTGGTTTCATTATCATGGTAATATGCATGGCTTGTTCCTCGGCCACTTCAGAACCGGCGATGTGGGGTGATGATATGACTCGTGTGTACCTGGATGAAAAAGACCGAGAGCAAGCACCTCATCCTTTCCTTTGTGCATCCCTCCAAAGGACTGAGGGTGGGACATTTTCTACAGGTACTCAAAATGCCATTAGATGCTGATGTTTACTGGGAATGATGAGCTCGAAAGCACGGTGCCGCTAAGCACCGGAGGTGCGTAACGTCAATAACCGCCGGTGGACTGAGCAACGCGAACGCAACCGGCGGATAGTGTATCTTCAATTCTATCAGCCCTGGAGGGGCTGAACAATGGTGTGTCAGCAATCAGCACTTAGTTCAGCCCCGCTGGGGCTGGTGTTTGGGGGGATTGCTTACCGCCGGTTTCGCTGCGCTACACCGACGGTTATTAATATTGAGTGCCTGCCGGCACTCTTAACGCGCGCGCACAAGGCTGAACTTTTCGGCATCAAAACAAGTATTCTGAGTAAACGACTATAGGTCCAAGACTTCAACTCCGTGTGAAAAAATGTCCCACCCTCAGCCAAAGGAGGGGAATTGCCGACAACACCTCTCATTCCCCACAGGCAATGCCGTAGGCATTGCAGGGGGTGTGGGGGAGCAATGCTCCCCCACAAAAAAAACCGAAAAAAGCGGGGCGTTGCGGGGCCGGCGATTGAGGCCCCGCTATGGGGGTAGCCGCGTATCGCGCTCGCCGAGGCGGTGCCTCTTCGTCGTCAGCGGCGTCGTTGTGGTCGGTCACGTACGAAGTACGCTCCCTTCCACGCCTCCTTGCTTCCTAGAATCTGCACCATTTCGACGCCGCGATAGACCGTCGGTGCTAAGGCGAGTGCAATAGCGGCGCAGGGGGCGTTGCCCCCTTCTAAGCCAAATGTCATTTCAGAGTTGTCCCGGCGCTTTGCGCCATTCTTGCCGGGGAATTAAAGTTTAAGATGAAGCCTGGGGGCGGTGCAGTATGAGGGGGGCAGGGGTCAGGCACAAAAAACAGAGCTCGACACTTTGCAGCCTGGGTTGAATTGTTGGCGGGATGGTGCTACCATTAAGTTCGTTTGTTTTTCTGGTGCGGCAGGTTTGACGGGTGGAGATATGGCAAAGGTTCAGCAAGAGGGCATCAAGATCGTTGCCAAGAATCGTCGGGCGTATTTTGATTACATGATTACGGCGAAGTACGAGGCGGGGATTTGTTTGCTTGGCAGCGAGGTCAAGAGCATCCGGGCGGGGCATGTGTCGTTGGGCGAGGCGTTTGGGAAGTTCTCCCAGACATCGGAGCCTGAGCTGTTTTTGCTGAATGCGCATATTGCCGAGTATCCCTGGGCCAATCGCAACAACCATGAGCCGCTTCGTCCCAGAAAGCTTTTGCTGCACAAGCGGGAACTGGCTCGGATATCGCAGTCTCTGGATCGTCAGGGGTTAACGTTGATTCCGCTCTGCCTCTATTTCAAGCGAGGCCGCGTCAAGATAGAACTTGGTCTGGGGCGCGGCAAAAAACAGTACGACAAGCGCGAGTCGCTGAAGCGGCAAACAGCCCAGAGGGATATGGATCGTGGAGAATAGACGAAGGGACGGCTTTCGGCCTGAAGTTTCCGTGCCGCGCGTTCTGAGGCGTGGCCGCGTGCGCTGGTATGATCGCGAATTGGGGTATGGTTTTATTTGCCCGGATGCGAGCTGCGAGGACGTTTTTGTGTGCCGGGATGCGATCCAGGTGCCGGGATCTCGTTTTCTTCGCCAGGGCCAGCGGGTGTTTTTTGAGTATATCAAGACGCCGCGCGGCGTGGTGGCGAAGCATGTGGTGCCCATCCTCGAAAAAGCCCGGGTGCTGGCGCGTCATTGCCGAAAGCGCGAACAGGAAATGTTGGCTAAAGAATGACTTGATTCTTGAACGCGATGGCTTTAAAAGCTTCCGCGCCATGCGAACAGGTTGCGTGGCACCGTGGAATTTCCCCCGTGTCCGGGGGTGTTGGGATGGCGGCCTGATGTGAATATCGGGTAACGGTCCCTGGAGGTTAGAATGCCTAAAGCAGTATTTGGTCGCAAACTGGGTATGACACAGATTTTCACTTCTGCAGGTGAGTCTGTACCGGTGACGGTTGTCAAGGTTGGTCCCTGTACAGTGGTTCGCAAGAAAACGTCGGAAGGGGAAGACGGCTATGATGCCATCGTGGTGGGGTTTGAGACGGCGCGCAGCGCGCAGGTCGATGGCGAGACGAAGTACAAACTGAACCAGCCGGAACTGGGTGTGTTCACATCCGCCGGTGTGACGCCGCACAAGGCTTTGCATGAGATTCGTGTTTGGGATACGGAAATCGACAAGTACGAAGTGGGTCAGACGCTGGGTGCGGATTTGTTTGTGGCGGGCGAGCTGATCGATGTCATTGGCACGAGCAAGGGCCATGGCTTTACCGGTGTTATGAAGCGTCACAATTTTGCCGGCGCGAAGCGTACCCATGGTCAGCATGAGTATATGCGTCACGGTGGTTCGATTGGTACGACGTCGACGCCGGGTCGCGTCCAGAAGGGCCGCAAGATGCCGGGTCAGGATGGCAATGCACGCGTGACGGTTCAGAACCTGAAGGTGTTTCAGATAGACACTGAGCAGAACCTCATTTTGGTCAAGGGTTCAATCCCTGGCGCCAATGGTTCGCTGGTGTGTGTGCGCGATGCTGTGAAGACTCGCCGCCGTTAAGCGAGCTTTGTTGCCAAACATTGAGGCGCCGGGTTGTGAAGCTCGGTGCCTTTTTTTGTGCATGGTTGTGTGCTGCAAAGCAGGCTGTTTTGGAGCGCCCGCTATTGCCCGGCCCGGGCAATACGCGGCCGGGCGCGGCTATCTGCGTGCGCAGATACGCCTCGCCTTTTATGGTGGCACGAGCACGTGCGAGCAGCGCGGCGCAGGGGGCGTTGCCCCATAGGCGCTGGCTTAATGATGATCATTTAAGTTTACTTTTGCGAGATAGCAAAAAAACCTTTGTTAATCAGCGGATGACAAGGCACAAATTGAGCTTGAGCTTGAGCTTGAGCTTGAGCTTGAGCTTGAGCTTGAGCTTGAGCTTGAGCTTGAGCTTGAGCTTGAGCTCATAGCTAGTAGCTAGTAGTTCACACATCTTTCGAACAATAAAGTTTGCAATTGGGTTAGCGCTGATGGGGCGTTGCCCCTGCACCGAAAAAAATTGTCACAGCAGGGGGGAAGGGGAGCCATTTGGCAGGGGCGGTTCGCGAACCGTCCGTACGTGGAGCAATGCTCCCCCCCCGAGAGGAGCATTGCAAATCATGGGGGATTGTATGTATAACGGCGTGTGCTGCGGCATTTGGCCGCGGGTGGTGATTCCGTCAACGAAAGGGCGTGTAATTCGATGCATCTGAATGCTCATGCGTCACGCAATGGCTTGCGTTTTCAGTCGATATATGTAGCGATTGTGGGGGTATTTTGTTTGGCGAGTCTTGTGATCAGCTTTTTGACGCCGAAGTTTGGCTTCGAAGTTGGTTTGCAGAATTCGTCGCAGGGTTCGGGGCTTGTCGTCAAGCGCGTGTTGGGTGAGGATGAGGTCCGCGCAAATGACATCATAGAGTCGGTGTCGGGGAAGCGGGTCAACACGAAGGCAGAGTTTTATTTTCAGCTTCTTGGGTCGAGGGGGCAGGTGGAGCTGGTGGTGCGCCGGCATGGGGAGCGCTTTATTCGTCCGGTGACGTCTGAGTCGTTTTCGGGCGGGGAAGTGCCGCTGGGCTTGAGGAGCGATGATCGCGCGGTGATGATCGCGGGGGCGGATGGCCATTATACGCCGCTGGAGGGGATGGATTTTTCGGCCTTGCGCGGGATTGTGGCGGAATTCGAGGGGAATGGCCCCGTGTCGGTGGTTTTTCGCCGTCATGAGGAAGTTCTGAGTGCGACGGTTGGCGTGTATCCTGCAGTTGGCCGTACATGCGCGCTGTCGCTGGTATTATTGCTGTTTGGGGTGATGCTGGTGGTTGCAGTGCGCTCCCGGCATGATGCTGCTTTGGAATCACGCGCTCGCCGCGTTAACCTGATTCTTGGCCTTGGCCTGGTGGGGGTCATTTCGGTTTCGCTTGAGGCACTGCTTCTGAGCATCCCGCTGTTGTTCATGATGGGGATCATTGGTACGACGCTGTTTAAGGCTTTTGATCTGGATTATCACCTGAGCCTTCGCTCGCTGGGGCGTCGTGTTGAGACGTGGGTCAGGGTGACCCTGTATCTTGGCCCTGCGGTGACGCTTGTATTTCCGGTCTTTTTGTGTCTTCTGGAGTTGCCCATGCTTTGGGGAGTATCGCTCTCCACCGAGCGTGAGATGCGGCTGGATACATTTTTCCCGCTGCCGATGTTCTGGGTGATGCTTTATACGGTGATCGATGGCGGGTATACCTTATTGTCCTGGCGCCGGCACCGGCGCCGGGGCAGTGGGTTTGACTGGCAGCCGCACCACATAGGGGTGCTGGTGGCCTGCGTCATCGTCTTTGGGGCATTTTTTTCGTTCCGATCCGATATGGCAGCGACGCAGTGGCTGGTGATGTCGGCGATCATCGTGCAGTCGCTGGGCAATGTTTTAGAGTTGATCAAGCGACGCGGGTTCGCGAGTGAGTCGCTTATTGGGAGTGATATTTTTTCATCCAAGCCAATATGTCAGGCTTTGGCCAGGGCCCAGGATATTCTTGGCACGCAGTGGCTCGTCCAGGTGGTGGTCGACCGCCCTGCGCCTAAGCATGTGGTAGGGTTGATGGTGTCGGAGGATGCAGGTTCGCTGACGGGGCTTGAGATCAATGTGCTTTCGCAGACATGGCGCGACTTTATCGAACTGTTTCGGATAGAGGGCAGCGTTTTGCTGGGGGGGGGGCAGGATGGGCGCAATCAGGATCCGGTCTCTGGCATTGCCGAGCGGCTTGGGATTGTGATGGCACTGCCGATTGCGGAGCACGTCGGTGGGGCGCTGACGAATGTCGTGCTCCTGGTCAGTACGCGCACAGAGCCAACCCAGGCAGGTGCGTTGCCTGATGGGCCGAGTTTGTCGCAGCGTCTGGCAATGGGCGAAGTCACTGAACAGTTGTTAGAGGGTGCGCTGGCCATCGTTTACCTGTCGAGCGAGATGAGTCTTGAGTATCTTGGAGCAGACCTGGATGCGCTTGTTGGGATACATGCGACGGCGTCGTTTGCGCGGGCATTGCGTCATCCCACGCTCCCCATGGGGGCTGGTGAACTGCCGCATGGGCTCATTGATGATGAGGACGAAACACGTGGCGATGTCTCGGATGAGATCGTGGTCGATAATCCTGAGATTGGCATTGATGATTGCGAGACCAAAGAATATGAGGAAGAGGTGTCTTTTCTGCGCAGTCAGGTTCAGACACTCTACAGTCAGCAGATGCGCGCTTTTGCACTTTTTGAGATTGAGCTCACAAAGGCGCAGTCGGAAGCACTTGATGCCCTTAACGCACTGGAGACGCCGGTGCTGATCCTGGGCGAAACCGGTACCGGCAAGCACTTGCTGGCACTGGCAAGCCACCAGTCTCGCAGTCAGGGGCCGTTCCTCACCATTGATGCTGCCGAAGTGCCGGAGTCGATCTTTGCGCTGGATATCTTTGGTGATGACGACAATGCAGGGATCATCCGCGGTGCTGCCGGGGGCGGGCTTTTGATCAAGAATGCCGATAAGCTTCCCTTGTCGCTGCTTGACGATGTGCTGGATGCGATCGAGAGTCTGCCTGAGTCTGAAGCAGTCGACCTTTATATGACGGCATCTGTTTCATCGGATGTTTCAGAGTCCTGCCGCCATGATGCGTTGCCAGCACAGTATCTTGAGTTTGCGGAGCATTGCGGCGCCGGGTTTGTGGTTGTTGCGCCTCTTCGAACACAGTACGATGAAGCGTTTGTTGTGGACGAATTCTTCATGCACAAGCAGGCGATGCGCTGCAGCAAGTCGATTACGAGCATTGATGCGCAGGCCAAAGAGGCGCTTCGTGCCTATGCCTGGCCCGGAAACTTTGTCGAGCTTCGGGTGGTTATTGAGCGCGGCGTGATGCGTGCTCAGGAGAGCAGCCTTTTGTTGTCCGACCTGGGGCGTGACTTCGATTCACGGGGAGCTTCTGAGGTGGAGACGCGGCATGCTGCCATGCGCGAATCCGAAGTCTATCGTGAGCAGGTTCAGCTCATGCAGGCGCTCAACGAGGCACAGCAGGTGCAGATCGAAACGCTGATGCGCCGAATCGAGGGGCTGGAGCAGGCGATGGCGTGGAAGGCATCCGATGAGGCGAGCCTTCTGGAAGGCACGTTTGATGAGATCGAGTTCAGAATGCTGCGGCAATTGCTTGCGAAATATGAACACAACATCGATCAGGCCATTGAGCATCTGCATATTCCGCGCGCGCAGTTCGTAAATATGCTTGGAAAATATGGACTAAATTGATAATTAGCGTTTTCCCCGGGCGCTGCGCTTTGCATCAGGCAAAGCGTATGGCACACATTTAAAGCATACCTTTGCAGAAAGGATAAAAGCATGGCAAAGATCGAACGAGACATTCAACACAGCCTTTCCCTTGAGGATGCCAAGGCCGCGGCCAGCGACATCGTCAACAAGGTGCATGAGAAGTTCGGGTCGCTCATTAAAGACATCAAGTGGAATGACGATCATACCGTGGCTGATGTCAACGGAAAGGGTTTTTCGGGCAAATTTGATATTTCAGCAACAAATGTCAAGATTCTCATTGATCTTGGGTTGCTGACCTCGCCGTTTAAGGGCAAAATCGAAGAAGAGCTCGACAAATACACCGAGCCGCTTACAAAGAAAGCCTGATTTTTTTTGTGCGACCGCTATTGCCCGTGCGGGCAATACGCGGCCGGGCGCGGCTATCTGCCTTTGGCAGATACGCCTCGCCTTTTTTGTGTGTGGGTGCGCGCATAGCCGCGTAGGGGGCGCTGCCCCCCACATTGCCCGAAAAAATGGCGCCCTCTGATGGCTAGAAGCTCACGACAATGTCGTCTTCTGTGTTTTGGAGGCCGTCTCTGCCCATGGAGTATATTTTTACCTTGTTGCCGGCCTTTTCATAGAGGTAGGGGTTGCCCCAGGGATCTGTCGGCAATTCATCAATGATGCTTTTATTCCCAGGCGGGTTGACGAGATCTTCAAGTTTTTCCGGGAGCTTCTTATAGGTGAGGCGGTAGTACTCAATGTTGCCTTTGAGTGCCTTGAGCTGGGTTTCGGCAAGACCATCGTTGGCATTGTCAGCCATACCAAGAACGTTCCAGCCGATGAGCCCCATGATGGCAACCATGAGGGTGACGACGATCATGATTTCGATGAGGGTCATGCCCTTGCGTGCACAGGAGCGGGCTTTGGCGAGGTGTGAGCGTAAGGCGGCGAGTCGTTGGTGTAGCAACATGGTATCTCCTTATGTGTGGCTGGGGTTAAAACGAAGTGATCAATGATGAAAGTACCGAAGCAGTGACCGGCAAGCGGCTGTTCAATATAGGCAAAACAGTTGCCAGAGCTCAAGATAATCCGAAGGTGATAATGAATTTGAAAAGATTGCAGTGGGGGGGCGGAAAATGGGGTTTTATCCGAACCCGTCGCTAAGCTGCATGATAGGCAACAGGATGGCGAAGACAACAAAACCGATGGTGCCGCCCATGACGACAATCATGAGGGGTTCGAGCATGGCGGTCATGGCATCGACACGTACGTTGACTTGTTTTTCGAATTCGACGGCGACGCTGTTGAGCATGGGTTCGAGCTGACCTGCGCGCTCACCGCTGGCGATCATGTTGGTCATGAGCGGCGGAAACTCGCCCGATCGCTTCAGCGGGGCAGCGAGGGTTTCGCCTTCCCGGATGCTCTCGTGTGCCTTTTCGATGACCTTGGCCAGGACTTCGTTCCCCAGGATAGACTTGAGGATATCGAGTGCCTTCAGGAGGGGGACGCCGCTTGCCAGGAGGGTGGCAAGCGTTTTGGCAAATCTGGCAATGGAAACCATGCGAATGACGCCCCCAAGGAGAGGGAGCTTGAGTTTAAAAGTGTCCCATTTCAGCTTTCCGGCTGGGGTGGCGACCCATTTTATGAAGGCATAGGCGGCTAAGCCAATGACCGCCAGAAGAATAAGCCCCCGGTAGCTCGTCAAGAAATCGGTTGTCCAGAGGAGGACTTTGGTGATGGCGGGGAGTTCCTTTCGCTGCTGATCGAAGAGTTTGGTGACGCGTGGGATGACAAAGACGAAGAGCAGCCCCATGAGCATCACGCCGACGACGATCATGATGATGGGATAAACCATGGCGCCGATGATCTTGGAGCGCAGCCGCAGTTGGCTGTCGAGGAAATCCGTGAGTCTTTCGAGAACGGTATCAAGGGCACCGGAAGACTCGCCAGCGCGAACCATGGAAACATAGAGCGTATCGAAGACTTTGGGGTGATCGGCCATGGCTTTGGCCAGGCTTGAGCCTTCACTGACCTTGGTTTTGATGTCGGAGAGCACGGTGCGCAGGGTTTCTTTTTCGGATTGCTCGGCGAGGGCATTGAGGCATTCCACGAGTGGGATGGCGGCTTTTTGCAGGGTACAAAACTGGCTGGTGAAATCTTTGACGTCTTGCTTGGTGATGCCGCCGCCGATTTCAAACCTTGGTTTGGAGGTGCCTTTGGCGGCGGATCCTGACTGGCTTTTTTCGGTAGCCTGGCTAAGCAGGATGCCGCCCTTGAGCAGGGCTTCGCGGAGAGCCTGTTTGTTTGGCGCTTCTTTCATGCCCTTGGCGGGTTTTCCAGCGCTTTTTCCGGCGGTATAGAAACCTTTGTACTCGTAAAGGGGCATGGCGAGGGTTCCTTATTCGGCAGAATCCTGTGTCACTCGCAGGACCTCTGAAATGCTGGATTTGCCCTCCAGGACTTTGCAAATGCCATCTTCGCGCAGGCTTGTCATGCCATGCTGCTCGGCGACTCTTTTAATGGTCGAAGCGTCGGCGCGCTGCATGACGAGCCGGCGAATGTCATCGTTGATGACCATCATCTCATAGATGGCCATTCGGCCGGCATAACCCGACATGTTGCATTCCTTGCAGCCAATGGGGCGATACAGGAGGCCGCCGATTTGTGCAACCTGTTGATGGGAGATGCCGATTTCCCGCAGCTCCTCCGGCAGGGGTTCGTAGGGCTGTTTGCATATCACACAGAGGCGCCGGATGAGGCGTTGGGCCATGGAGAGGGAGAGGGAGGAGCTGACAAGGAAGGGCTCAATGCCCATGTCGATGAGGCGCGTAAAGGCACCGGCAGCGTCGTTGGTATGGAGGGTAGAAAAGACCAGGTGTCCGGTGAGCGCCGCCTGGATGGCGATTTCGGCGGTTTCCTGGTCACGGATTTCACCCACCATGATGATGTCCGGGTCGTGGCGCAGGTAGCTTCTCAGTCCGCTTGCAAAGGTGAGGTCGATCTTGGCGTTGACCTGCATCTGGCTGATGCCGGCCAATTGGTATTCGACAGGGTCTTCGACAGTGAGGATATTCTTATCCGGCGTGTTGATGCGGTTAAGACAGGCGTAGAGAGTGGTGGTTTTACCGGAGCCGGTTGGTCCGGTGACGAGAACGATGCCGTGTGGCTGGCTGATGGCATGGGTAATGATGCGGTAGTGCCGTTCGGAGAACCCAAGGTCTTTGAGATCGAGCAGGATGGCCTGCTGATCGAGCAGTCGCATGGTAATTCTTTCACCATGTGCTGCCGGGGCAGTGGCCACGCGGACGTCGATGTCGCGTCCGGCGATCTTGAAGCGGATACGGCCGTCCTGAGGCATGCGTCTTTCGGCGATATTGAGGTTGGACATGATCTTGACGCGCACGACAATCGAACTGTGGAAACGCTTCTGCGCCCGAACGATTTCCTTAAGGACGCCATCGACGCGGAAGCGCACGATAACGCAATCGTCAGCGGCTTCGATGTGAATATCGCTGGCGCGTTCTCGGACGGCCTGCTGGAAGACCATGTTGATGAGCTGTATGATCGGTCCTTCATCGTCGCTTGCAGCGCGGTTGAGGATGTCTTCGATTTTTTCAGTTTCTTCTTCGTCGGTGCCGTGTTTATGCTGATCGAGGTCGTCGACGAGATTGGTGAGGTCACCGCGCTTGTCGTAGATGCCCGTGATGAGAGCTTTGACGGCGGCATGTGGCGCAAGGATGATAATGGGCTCACAGCCCGTCATGACGCGAATATAGTCCAATCCGTCGAGATTGAGCGGATCGGGCGTTGCGGTCAGCACGAGCTGCCCGTTGCGCTGGAAGGGCATAATGAGCTGACTCATTGCCGTGGCATAGTTGTAGTCTTTCGACAGGCTCACATCTGCCGCATCGACATCAAAGGATTCCCACACCTCATAACCAAACTGGATGCCCAAAGCATGCAGGATATCAAGCTCCGTGACATGTTTTGCATCGCGCAAAATCTCGCCCAATCGCTTCGTTTCTTCGAATGACTGCTGACGGAGTGCCTCTGTGAGCTGCAACGGCGTCAGCCGGCCCTGGTCTGTCAAAATCTCGCCTAAGCGTCGGCGTCCGTACATGCTTTGCCTTCCAGCGGGTGGCGGCACATCCAGTCAATGTGCCAGTCTTTGGTAGGTGTGGGGTTTGGAATGATTAGTGGTTACCGGGTCTTTGGCGATTGCCCTGAGGACGATTGACGCCCGGGCCGCCTCCGGGGGCAACAGCGGGCCGCACATTGCCACGCCCCTGGTTGCCGCCTCCGCCCTGGTTACCGCCGTCGCCGCCTCCGCCCTGGTTGCCGCCACCACCACCCCGA
>Ga0209737_10003030_pt1 | contig 11726 bp, 8 predicted proteins | sample TergutCu122P3_FD_187284 | JGI IMG/M metagenome (GOLD analysis project Ga0209737, IMG submission 187284) | Cubitermes ugandensis P3 segment gut microbial communities from Kakamega Forest, Kenya - Cu122 P3 (SPAdes) (version 2) | ecosystem: Host-associated > Arthropoda: Insects > Digestive system >...
ACTTGCCTATGGTGGCAAATACCTCAAAGGGTTGTCCGTTCACCTCGTTCACAGTCAGGTACATAGCTCCCAAGCCCGTCTGCACCTTTTGCGTGAAGCCCCGCGTTATATCCGGGCGTTTGCGCACGTTGCTGCTCATGGCGTACTGCGGCGCGGACATGGGTTCCTGCTGCTTTTCCCGTTCGCCGGTTGCAAGCACCTGCACCGATTTGCAGCCGTCGCGGTACACGGTTACGCCCTTGCAACCCTCCTCGTACGCCATCCAGTAAATATTGTAGATATCCTGTTCCGTGGCGCTGTTGGGCAGGTTGACCGTTTTGGAGACCGCGTTGTCCGTATGGCGCTGGAACGCGGCCTGCATCTTCAGGTGCCATTCCGGCGCAATGTCCATGGCCGTCACAAAGACCCGGCGCAGCCGCTCGGGCAGCGCGTCAATATTTTTGATGGATCCCTTGGCGACCACAGCTTCCATAAGCTCAGGACTGCGCAGACCGGTCGCTTCCAGAACCTCTTCGAAATGGGGATTCACTTCCAAAAGCCGTTCGCCGTCAAGAATATTACGCGAAAAGCACAGGGCAAAGAGCGGCTCAATACCGGAAGAACATCCCGCAATGATCGAAAGCGTCCCGGTAGGGGCAATGGTCGTCACGGTGGCGTTGCGGTAGGGAACTTTGGGTTTTCCGGCGAAAATCGATTCCGCGAAAGCCGGGAAGGGACCGCGTTCCTTGCCCAGCACGTTCGAGGCCTTGCGCGCCACATCGTTGACAAAGGCCATGATGCGTTCGCCCAAGGCCAGGCCCTCATTGGAATCGTACGGGATGCCCAGTTGGTAGAGCAAATCGGCAAAGCCCATGACGCCAAGGCCGATTTTCCTGTTGCGCTGCACGTTTTCCGTGATGAGAGGAATGGGGAAGCGTGAGGCTTCAATGACGTTATCCAGAAAACGCACCGCAAGGTGGATAGTGCGGGCAAGTTCCTGCCAATCAATGCCTTTGGCCGCCGGATCCGTATCTTTTTCATGTCCTGGTTTGAAAAAAACAGCCAGATTGATGGAACCCAGATTACAGGCTTCATACGGCAGAAGCGGCTGCTCTCCGCAGGGATTGGTGGATTCGATTTCGCCCTGTTTGGGCGTGGGGTTGTCGCGATTGATGCGATCCAGAAAAATAATGCCGGGGTCACCGCTTTGCCAGGCCTTTTGCGCCAGCAGTTCAAACACTTCGCGGGCTTTTAGGCGGCCTTTCTCCTCGCCGGTGTTCGGGGCGATGAGGGGGTATTCCGCATCCGTTTCCGCAGCGCGCATAAACGCTTCGGTCAAGCCCACGGAAAGGTTGAAGTTGTTGAACTCCCCTTCCATTTCTTTGGCCCGGATGAAATCAATGATGTCAGGGTGATCCACGCGCAGGATGCCCATGTTCGCGCCGCGTCGCGTGCCGCCCTGCTTGATCTGCTCGGTAGCGGTGTTGAAAATGCGTAAAAAGGATACCGGCCCGGAAGCTACGCCGCCCGTGGAACCCACCCGCGCTTCCTTGGGCCGTAATCGTGAGAAAGAAAAGCCCGTGCCGCCGCCCGACTTGTGGATCATGGCAGCGTGTTTCACGGCATCGAAAATTTCTTCAATAGAGTCACCGACTGGCAACACAAAACACGCAGAGAGCTGCCCCAAATCCGCGCCTGCATTCATGAGCGTGGGCGAATTCGGCAGAAATTTCCAACTGGTCATGAGCGAATAAAATTCATAAGTTAGCTGCTCTGCCGTGTATGGCGATTTTTTCGGCTCTTGCTCCGCGATAGTGGAAGCCACACGCCAGAACATGTCCCGCGCGTCTTCCAGAATCTTGCCCGCAGGGTCTTTACGATAATAACGTTTTTTGAGGACAACTTCCGTATTTTGGCTTAGCTCGGGCATCGGCAGGTTTTTGGGCATCTTTAGCATGGCGTTTTCAATGGGTTAAGGTGAAATGTCAGGGACAGCATGAACGCACAATCCAAAATATAGCCCATGGCAGCGAAAAAAGTCCATGCCTGAAGAAGCGCATAGTTCCGTTAACAAACTTATTTCCATGAAAAATTTTCCGGCGATTTTTAGATTTTTTCTTGTATTTTTCACGATTTTATGGCCGTAACCAACAATACAACTTTGAAAAGCGCTGATTCCCATATAGGGTTATTGCAGTGCGGCTTGCCTGGCCTCGGTAGCGCCCCGGTTTGCTGTGAGTTTTTTCAGATTGTATTTTTCGCGCAGGGCTATAATGACCATCACCCTTATTATTCTTGCTGTTTCCATAGTCTTTTTCGTCTGGGGGATCATCAGAAGCGATCTTGTCGCCCTCTGCGCGCTGATCGCCCTGACGCTTTTTTCGGTATTGACGCCGCAGGAGGCCTTGGCCGGTTTTTCCAACCCGATCATCATCATGCTGGTCTGCGTGTTTATTGTCAGCGGCGGCATATTCCGCACGGGACTGACGGAAATTGTCAGCCGGAAGATTCTTGCCCTTGCGGGTACAAGCCAGACTCGCATCTACCTGCTTATCATGCTGGTGACTGCAGGTATAGGCGCCTTTGTCAGCAACACCGGAACCGTGGCCCTCATGATGCCCATTGTCGTCAGCATGGCCGCGGCAGCAGGCGTCAGCGCCCGCCGTTATCTCATGCCTTTGGCCTTTGTCAGCAGCATGGGCGGAATGCTCACCCTGATCGGGACGCCGCCCAACCTTGTTATCAGTGACGCGCTGCAAAAGGCCGGATACGGGCCCCTGTCCTTCTTTGCCTTCCTTCCGGTTGGTCTTGTTTGCGTGACATTCGGCATTATCGCCATGGCCCCTTTAAGTAAACTGCTGGAAAAAAAAGACGCCGGGAAAAAGCAGACAACGCGCGCCAATACATCTTTGTACGAACTCGCCCAAAAATACCAGCTTACCCGGAACATATCCCGGGTACGCGCGCTTCCAGGCTCCTTCATCCTGCATAAAAGACTGCGCGAACTGGAGCTGCCGCAACGCTACGGGCTCTCTGTCGCCGCCATCGTCAGGCCAGACGAGCGGCGTCTCTTTACGAAGGCCAGACGGCAAAACGTGGTCGATCATACTACGACCGTCAACGATGGAGATATTTTGCAGCTCATAGGCGATTTTGAAAAAGTGCAGCACTTTGCCGAAGAAAATTCCCTGGAAGTGCTGGATGCGGATCACGCCGTTGCGGATCATAACATCCTGCGCTTTGACACCATCGGCATTGCGGAGCTTGTCCTGCTTTCCACCTCGCGTCTGGTCAACGTCCTGGTCAAGAATTCCCGTTTTCGGGAAAAACACTCCTGCACCATACTCGGCATCCAACGCGAACACCGCTATATCCTGCAGGCTTTGCAGGATGAAAAGTTGCGGCCCGGTGATTTGTTGCTGGTTCAGGGAAACTGGGAGGATATAGCCAAGCTCGGGGAGGAGATCAACGAATGGGTCGTCGTGGGGCAGCCGTTAAAGGTCGCATCCAGCCTTACACTGGACGAAAAGGCCCCTGTGGCCGGCATCATTTTGATCGGCATGATTCTGCTCATGGTGTTCAACATTGTCCCGGCATCCATAGCGATCATGCTCGCCGCCCTGGCCATGGTGTTCACCGGCTGTCTCCGTAACGCCGAAGAAGCGTATACGACCATCAACTGGGAGGGGGTTGTGCTTGTGGCCGCCATGCTTCCCATGGCGACAGCCGTTGAAAAAACAGGGCTTGCCGCACTGATATCAGAAATGCTGACAAGCGGGCTTGGCGGCTACAGTCCGGCCATCTTGCTGGCGGGCATCTACCTTGCCGCCTCGCTGTTAACCTTATTCATCAGCAACACGGCGACGGCGGTTCTGTTCGCGCCCATCGCCATGAAAGCGGCCCTCGACATGGGGCTGAGCCCATATCCCTTCCTCTTCGCCGTAGCTGTTGCGGCAAGCATGTGTTTTGCCAGCCCGTTTTCCACGGCGCCCAACGCGCTGGTCATGTCCGCCGGACGATACTCCTTTGTCGATTATATCAAGGTCGGACTGCCGCTGCAAATAGCCTTCGGCATAGTAATGACCCTGGTCTTGCCGCTGATTTTCCCGTTCGCCGCCGGGTAGCGACAAAGTCAAGCGTGAAATGCCATAAGCTCAACGCTTCTCCAGCGCGAACCATTCCGGTATGCCGTCTCGCGCGTCATTTCTGCACCCCTGCCATTCCTTCCGGGCTGCGAGGCGCGCGCGGATCGCGTCATGCGAGCTGCGTTTCAGGCGTGCCCAGTCCGGGGCGACAAGCTCATCCGGCGCTGGATCGCTCGCAAGGCGCTGGATGACAGTACGCGCCGGCAGCAAGCTGAGGGCTTCGGCCGCAAGGTCGACGTATTCCCGCTGCCCGAGCGGCACGTACGCGCCGGACAGGTAGTCGCGCTCCAGCGGAGTGTCGCGGGCCACATAGACGTTGTGCAGCTTGACCCCCGCAAGGGGCAAGGAGGAGGCCCAGCGGATGGTGTGCAAAAAATCTTCCGGTTCTTCGCCGGGCAGGCCGGCCATCAGGTGGCCGCACACCTTGATGCCGCGATCGGCGGCAAGCCGGAGGGCTCGCTCCGAAGCCGCAACATCATGCCCGCGCCGTATACGGATCAAGGTGGCATTGCTGGCGCTTTGCAGGCCAAGTTCCAACCAGATCTCCGGCAGCCCGCAGGCCGCGATTGCATCAAGCTTGGCTTCGTCCACGCAGTCCGGTCGCGTGCCTATGGCTACGCCGGCAATGGCCGGAAAGGTTTTCGCCAGCGCCAGTACAGCGCGTAGTTCCTCAACCGGGCCGTGGGTATTGGTGAAAGACTGGAAATAGGCCATGAACAGTCGCGCTTTGGCGCCATAATGGCCACGCCAGTGCTCCCACTGCATGAAAAGATCCGGCGCCGCCTCGGCCAGGCCGGAACCCGCGCCATACGGATTGCAGAAAACGCAGCCGCTGCGCCCTGTGGCGGCATCACGGTTTGGGCAGCTTGCGCCAGGACGGTCCAGGACAATCTTTTGCAGCCGCGCGCCAAAGCGCTGCTTAAAATAGACAAAAACCGGATACCAAAGATGCATGATGTATATGCCAAAACAGACAAATTTTTTGAACTTGCGCTTCTCGTTATTGACAGCAGGAACGTTTTGCACAACAAGAAAGTGATATACGCGTTTTTTCAGCGTTCACCCGTGACTCATAACGCACGCATCACAACAGGGGCAAGTGACTTTTTTATGGCCAAGATACTGGATTTTGCTCTGGGGCTATTTTCCAACGACCTCGCCATTGACCTGGGCACGGCGAACACCTGTGTATACGTGAAAGGACAGGGCATTGTGCTTAGGGAACCGTCAGTGGTGGCGGTAAAAAAAGACGCGCGGGGCGCAAACGTGGTATTGGCCGTTGGACATGACGCCAAGCGCATGCTGGGCAAAACCCCGGGCAATATCTGGGCTATCCGCCCCATGAAGGACGGTGTCATCGCCGACTTTGAAATCACCGAAGCCATGCTGCGCCATTTCATCGCCAAGGCGCACAACTCGCGCCGCCTTGTGCGTCCGCGCATCATGATCTGCGTACCCACGGGCATCACCCAGGTGGAAAAACGCGCCGTGAAGGAATCCGCTCAGAGTGCGGGCGCCCGTGAAGTATACCTTATAGAAGAACCCATGGCCGCGGCTATCGGGGCCAATTTACCCATACAGGAACCGACCTCGAACATGGTGGTCGACATCGGCGGCGGCACTACGGAAGTGGCGGTCATCTCTCTTTCGGGCATCGTGTATTCGCGTTCGGTGCGTATGGGCGGCGACAAAATGGACGAAGCCATCATGACCCACGTTAAACGCAAATACAACATGCTGATAGGCGAAGCGTCGGCGGAAGCCATCAAAATCAAGATCGCCTCGGCCTATCCCAGGGATCCGGAGCAGCAGATCGAGGTCAAGGGCCGCGATCTGGTTACCGGCATCCCGCAGAACATCATCATTACTTCCGAGGAAGTGCGCAAGGCTATCTCCGAGCAGGTGGACAGCATCGTACAGGCCGTGCGCATAGCGTTGGAACAAACTCCGCCGGAACTGGCGGCCGATATTGTGGATCGCGGCATCGTGCTTACCGGAGGCGGCGCACTGCTCAAGGGACTGGACCAGCTGCTACGCGAAGAAACCTCGCTGCCCATCACTGTGGTCGACGATCCGCTCTCGACCGTGGTTATCGGAACCGGCAAGGCACTTGATAATCTGCACATCCTGAAAGAAATCTGCATTGATTAGAAGCTGTTTCATAATCCATTATGGAATGGCTTCTGTTCGATCTCGCTGCTTCCGTTACGCCGCGCGTTGTATCAGGCCAGCAAAAACGATGGCATAACCGTGAACCCAAGGCGTCTTCTCTTTATCCCGGTCATCTTGCTGTTCCTGTATCTGGGGCTCTTTACCTGGAACCAGAGAACAGGTCTTCTGGATGAGCTGTCGGTCAATTTTGGACTTGAGGCAACCGGCGCCATACTCAAACCCGGTGTATGGCTGTATGATCAGGCTCACGGTTTTTATGCGCGCTATATTGATCTGGTCGGCGTCCGCGAAGAAAACGATGCCCTCAAAGCTGAAATGGAACGTATGCGCGCCGAATTTGGAACACTTGTCGAAAACCGGGCGGAACTGCATCGACTGCGCACGCTGCTTTCCCTGCCGGATGCCGCTGTCTTAAGGCCCATTGGCGCGCGGGTTATCGCCGGCCGCATCGGCCCCAATGCGGTGCTCGAGTCTGTGACTATCAGCCGGGGCTATTTGTCGGGCGGCGCGTCCGGTACGCCGGTAATCACGCATTTGGGCGTTGTGGGCCGGGTGCTGCGGGCAAGCGCCAACACGGCCACCGTGCTTCTCCTGACAGATCCTGCCAGCCGTATCGCGGTACTGTCGCAGGATACCCGCACTCCCGGCATACTTGCCGGGCGCAGCGCCCGCCTGCCCATGGAAATGGACTATGTCACCCGTAACTACACGGTACATCCGGGCGCAATCCTGATTACTTCCGGGCTTGACGGGGTATATCCCAAAGGCATTCCCGTGGCCAGGGTGCTGAGTGTCGCGCCTTCGGACTTTTCCCAGTTTCAGCACATTCTTGCGGAGCCGCTGGTGGATATTGAACGTCTTGAAGAAGTTCTGCTACTGGAACATCCGGCCAAATCGGCCATCGGCGATGCGGCCTCCTCGCCGCCCGGATCTCCGCAAAAAAGACAAGCGCAAGAGCGCCTGCCATGAACATTCCTTCGGAAATACGCATCAGCAAAACGCGCAACGCTGTCTGGTGGGGGCTTTTCCTCTTTCCGGCCGTCACCCTGCAGCGTTTTTTTCCCGGTGTGGACTTTTTGCTTGTGGGTTTTCTGATTATCCTTCAGGAGCGGCGCTATGCGGATTTGTGCTGGGCGCTGCCCTTGCTGGTCATGCTTCAGGAAGGCATGGGCACTCGGGACTTCGGCGTTGCCCTGCTCTGGTACGTGGTGGTTGCGGCCATATTTTTTCTGGGACGTTGGCTTTTTGATGTCAAGAACTTTCTGTACGCCTTCCTCCTGAGCGCCTGTCTCGCGACATGCCATTTTGCGGTGGTGTTTCTGATGAGTCCCTTGTATGCTGTACCTGTTGACGCATACAGGCTGCTTGACGAAAGCGTGTACCTGGCGCTGCTTCTGCCTGTATGCTGGCAACTGGCGCAGTTTACACGGAGATGGGTCTATGCAGTCGATACGGAATAGAGAGAAAAGCGCGAGCGCACATCGCAAGCCGCCCGCCAGACCGGCTTGGCTCAACATCCAGGTAGAGCCGGAACATTACCAGCCTCCGCGCTGGGGCGTTTTGCTGCTGCAAGGGCTTATTGTCACGCTTTTTTTTGTGTTTGCCGTGCGTTTTTGGTATCTGCAGATTTTTAAGGGTGAGCAGTTCGCCAGGCAGGCCGTTGACAATATATCACGCGAAGAACGCATCCTGGCGCCCAGGGGACTTATCCGCGACATCAACGGACATATCTTGGCCGACAACCGTCTGGCCTACGCTCTGGCCCTGACCCGGGAGGATTGTCCGGACATTGATGCCACACTGGCCCAGGTCAGCGTCTGGACGGGCACTTCACTGGAAAACTTGCAGGCGCAATATCAGCAAGACATTCGCAATAAAGTGAAACCCTTTGAAAAACTTTCTCTGTTCACGGATATTCCTTTTGAGCTTGTAGCCTGTATCGAATCGCAGTTGGTGTATTGGCCGGGCTTGGCAATAATCCCAAGCTCCAAGCGCAGCTATCCCGAAACTGCCCTTTTTGCGCACATCCTCGGCTATGTGTCCGAAGCCAATGAGAAAGAGATAGAGGCCGACAAAAGTCTGCATCTGGGCGATACGGTGGGCAAAAATGGCCTGGAATACGTGCTTGAAAAACATCTGCGAGGCCAAAAAGGCCTGTACCGCCTGGAGATAGATGCCCACGGGCGTTCTCTGGGACGGGAATTGGCGAAATCGCCAAAAAGCGGGGAAGGCGCGCATCTTTCCCTTGATCGCGAAACGCAAAAAGCCGCTTGGGACGCGCTGGAGGGCCAGGCAGGCGGCGTTGTGGTCATGGAACCGGACACAGGACGCCTTGTCGCGCTGGTCACTTCCCCCTCTTACGACAACAACGTCTTCGCCTCGCGCCTTTCGCACAAGGATTGGGCGGAAATACGCGACAACCCCCGCCATCCTCTGCAGAACCGGGTTATCCAGAGCGTCTATCCGCCCGGCTCGTTGTGGAAGTTGGTCATGGCCGCACTGCTGCATAGGGAGAAGGTGCGCCCTGGCGAATCCGTACATTGTTCCGGGCAGGTGCAGCTCGGCAACCAGATTTTCCGCTGCTGGAAAAAAGAAGGGCACGGCAGCATGGACATGATGTCGGCCCTTGTGCATTCCTGCGATGTATATTTCTATCACTGGGGCGAACGCATGGGCATAGACAGGATTGAGGCCTTTGCCAATGCCGCCGGATTCGGGGAACTTACGGGCATAGGCCTGCCGCATGAAAATCGAGGCCTTGTACCTTCCAAGGCCTGGAAAAAACGCCGTTTCAACAATCAGCCCTGGGTGCGTGGGGACACCCTGAACGTATCCATCGGCCAGGGCTCGACCCTGGTCACACCGGTGCAGCTGGCGGCTTTTGTTTCTTCGCTTATGAACGGCGGCAGGCTGCTCAAGCCTTTGCTGCTGGCGGATGAGCCCGTGCAGATGCGCCGTGAAGTGCCTGGGAGTCCTGAAGCGCGAAAGTTTATCATGGAAAGCATGCGCCGAACCGTAGAGGAGGGCACGGCAAAAGTGCTCCAGCGTCCGGATGCCGTAGTAGGCGGTAAAACCGGCACGGCCCAGGTGGTGAAGCTGAAATTCGCCAGCGGCGACAGGCGTTTGAAAACCCATGAAATGGCCTATGAACAGCGTGATCATGCCTGGATGGCCAGCTATGGCGAAAAGGCGGGCAAACGCTATGTTGTGGTGGCAATGGTTGAGCATGGCGGGGGAGGCGGCGCCGTGGCCGGTCCTGTCGTCAAGAAAGTCTATGAACATCTGTTCGGATCCCTGCTGACAGCCGCCGCGGGGAAACAATGAGCCTGCTCGATCGCCGTCTTTTCACGCACATAAACTGGGCGCTGCTTGGCTGCGCGTTGCTGCTTCTATTGACCGGGGTGGGCAATCTCTATTCAGCCAGCGGTATGCGCCTGGAAGATGGCATCACGCACTCCTCCTTCTATCAGCGTCAGATGATCTGGGGCCTGATGGGCCTTGCAGTCATGTTGCTCACCGTCACTTTTGACTACCGCCAGTTGCGCAATCTTGCCTGGCCCCTGCTTCTGGTCACGCTTGCCCTCCTCGCGATGGTGCCCGTCATCGGCGTCACCGTAGGCGGCGCCAAGCGCTGGTTGCCTTTGGGAGTGGTCAACTTCCAGCCTTCCGAACTCGCCAAGCTCACAGTGATCATTTTGGGCGCGCGCCTGCTTTCCCGCGATGGACGTCCCCTTGGCTGGGGAGAGTTTTTCCGCGTACTCCTGGTTGGTCTTATTCCGGCGGCCTTTATCATAACGCAGCCGGATCTGGGAACAACGTTGAACCTGCTTTTGCTGCTCGGCGGGATGATGCTTTTCCATGGTCTCAAGCCCGGGGTTCTTAAAGGCTGTTTTGTGGCTCTGCCCTGTATGCTGCCCCTGATCTGGTTCGGCATGAAAGACTACCAGAAACTGCGCGTTCTGACCTTTCTTGATCCGTCAAGCGCTCCCCGTGGCGCCGGCTATCATATCATTCAATCCCAGATAGCCATCGGCTCGGGGCAGACCTGGGGGAAGGGTTTTTTGGAAGGCACCCAGAGCCAGTTGCGCTTCCTGCCGGAAAAACATACGGATTTCGCCATGGCCGTCTACGGCGAGGAATGGGGTTTTGTGGGCTGCATGGCGCTGCTGATTTTGTTCTGCCTGTTCCTGCTGACCATCTTCAATACCGTTGTTGAGGCCAAGGATCGCTTCGGCAGCATGCTGGCCGTTGGGGTCTTCTTTTATTTCTTCTGGCAGATTTTGATAAATATGGGTATGGTCATAGGCCTGATGCCCGTGGTGGGGATACCCCTGCCCTTTATAAGCTACGGCGGCAGCGCCACGCTGATCAACTTCGCCCTGGTCGGCATTGTGCTTAACGTATCCATGCGCCGCTTCATGTTCAAGGGCTGAACTTGGCTGCATACACAAATATTTTCACTTTTTACCAGATCATGGGGAGACACGCTGCATGAGCAAAGAAGAAATCAACGCCTTTCTCGGGGCCGGCACGGTATACCAGGGACGGCTTTCCTTTCAGGGCGCGGTGCGTATTGACGGTTCCTTCTCCGGAGAGGTGTTTTCGGAAGGTTCCCTGATAGTGGGCAAGGATGCGGAAATGGAAGGCGTGCTCAACGTTGGGGATCTGCTCCTTTCCGGACGCTTCAACGGCGAAGTGCAGGCCAAGCGGCGCGTCATTATCCATAAAACAGGCGTATTGCAGGGCGCTGTTTACACCCCCGCGCTCGTGATGGAGGAAGGCGGCCTGCTGGACGGCCAGGTCATCATGCAGGGCAGTCCCCCGTCCGTCGAATAATGGACCACGGCTCTGCACGTATATGTTGAAGTCGCGTACAGCCTTGACAGCCCTACTCGCGCAGTCCCTTTTTTGCATCTTTCGCAAAAAGTACCCGATTCTTTGTCATATACCCTTTGACATAGCCCTTTATTTGGGCTATGACCCTAAGGGGAATTTGTCCAATACAACACAGCGCGGCGCGGGAGGGACGGAATGCTGGATATTAACATCACCGCCATCATCCAGGTAGTGAACTTTTTTATTGCCGTCATTGTCCTGAATTACCTGCTTATTCGTCCCATCAGGGATATCATCAAACAGCGCAAGGCGAAAATGGGCGCCATGCTGGGCTCGGCCGAAGCTTTCGCCAATGCCGCGAACAGGCAGCTTGCAAATTACCAGAACAGTCTCAGCAGGACTCGTCAGGACGCCGCACAGGCGCGTGCCGATGCGCGATCAGACGCCCTGCGCGAACAGCAGGCCCTCGTGGCGGACGCGAGCCGGCGCGCTCAGGAACAATTCGCCCAGGCAAAAGAATCCCTGTTAAAAGAAATGCAAAGCGCCCGGGGCGCCTTGGCAAAAAAGGTCAAGCCTCTGGCAGCCAAGGCCGTG
>Ga0209737_10003031_pt1 | contig 11724 bp, 7 predicted proteins | sample TergutCu122P3_FD_187284 | JGI IMG/M metagenome (GOLD analysis project Ga0209737, IMG submission 187284) | Cubitermes ugandensis P3 segment gut microbial communities from Kakamega Forest, Kenya - Cu122 P3 (SPAdes) (version 2) | ecosystem: Host-associated > Arthropoda: Insects > Digestive system >...
TAGAGAGTGACGGTACCATATGCTGGATATATACAACTATGTCCTCCTGAAGACGAGCACTTGATGCTCGAAACATGTAGAGGAGAATGGTATTTTATGAATAAATAATAATTATTGCATCAAGTTGGTAATTAATGTATAGTCAATTCATGATGCACGGTCAGAAAAACAGTAAGTTAAAACCACAGGCCACATCATTAATGATGTTCAGCTTTAGGACTACTTTTGGAGGGACATGAACTGTTCCTGAGGTTATATTACTAATTTCAGAGATTCGTCCTCCCTCCCCAAAAGGAGAGCCAGTCACAGTAGATTTCAGCATTTATATAGTCGACATCAATTCCATAAATGTAGAGGATATGGATTTCCGGTAAGTGTATAAACTGCAGCAAAAATTCAATTTTTATTCTTGTTTGTGGTTTACGTCTTTTGATGTTTAACCGCATTTACTTCTTGTTTTAACATTTCTGTACTTAAGATGTGTACTTATATCTTACACTGTTTTGTGGGAATGGTTGGTGATGGTCCAATTGCGGTGGTGGAAACAGTGTGGATATGTTTGTGAGACAGCGTTGGACTGAGTCTCGTCTTGACATGCCTGATGATATCTTTGAAGACGGCGATGATTACGTAACACTGCCACCAGAGTTTTTTGATAACCTATGGCAGCCAGATCCCTACATTCTCAACTCAAAAGTTTCAGGTAATTTATAATTTTTAATTACTGAATGTGACGGCAAAAGATATTTAAGAGCTGTGAAAACAGGATGCACGGTTAGGGCTGCCGAACATTTTTATACTTTCTGCTGTATAAATAAATTTTCAGAATAGCGGCTGTATTGACATAATAAGCACAGTAATTGTTCTGCATACGTTCAATGCTAACAGATCTAGAAATATAAATGCTTGAATCAGTGACAACTCTTATAATAGTCAGCAGCAATATTGCACTGTAGACCATCAGTGGCATGCCTTGTATTGTTAAGTGAGAGACTGGGGTTCTCAGAGCGGTTGATATTATTACTGTGGTCCTTTGTCATGTGACGCCGTGTTATTTGGTTGATGGGTGGTTTATAAGAACTATATGTTAATTAATGAGCTTAAAAATGCTGAATTTAATAGAAGTAATTGACATTTTGTCATAAAAGAAACTGAGTTTTTCATGTGCCCGATGAAACTGCCGCTAGTCCTGGCATTCAGGGACCGGACAGGCGCCAGACTGTTAGATGTTCGGGATTATCCATTAGAATAGCTTGAACATCGAGTGACACGTACTGAATATAACATAACTGGAACAGAATTAACAGTAATTATGCTGCGAATTTCACCGAGCACGTGGTGTGACCCACTAGTCGCCAGCGATGCCACCAGGGCGTGATACAGCGCTAACTGATGACAATTTAAAGTTCCTTTCTTGGATAGGTTTGTACTAGTGACGTAACATCTAGATAACACAAGATAAAGTCACGGAAAAATAAACGCATCCAAGGTTACGTTCGGCAAAACTTCTGGGTCTAGGGACTATTCCCAACAACTGGATGACCAGGTCTCCCATTTCATCAGATGACGGATTACAGGAGTGTTGCTCTATGATGTGTTACTAACATGCAATATACCAGATAGATGTACATGAAGATCGATGTGTAATTTACATATCAAAGAGCATTTTAGTTGTACTGAACTGTGATCTCACCTGATGCAGGGAGTAACAAAAGAGACGTGCTCCATGACGTTTACACTAGTGTATACCTGAACGTAACATGCTGAGGATATACTTCACAAAAGCCACATTTCTTGACACATATTATTAGGATACATGTTAGTCCCTTAACTTTGGGATCTTCAAGTAAATAATTCATATAACACCAACAAATGAATTTTCTATGTGTACAGTCTTTTACATAGTTCCTACATATTTCGGCGCTATTACCTCGCCATTCAGGGAGCTGACATCAAAATTTATATTAAAAAAAGCAATAAAATGGGTCATAAACATTAATATGTTGTGGTATTAATAGCGCAGAATTTTACGGGATTTGGTTAAAATTATGAACATGAATATAATATAATGTTGGTAAACCAGTAATAATATTGGTTGTTTTTAAAATGGTTAAAAATTGTACATGTCTGCCTTAATTATTTGTTGTGTACAAACATCTATTGTTCCTTCATTCAAATGGATCTCTCTCTTTGTAGTCTGTACTGTGTGGTTTGTGGTGGGAACACCCAGCTCTAAAACTTTACTTTAGTTATAAAATTTGTAGTTAATTAATACTACCAAAAGTGAAAGTTTAAATGTTGTAATAGTCTGGTAAGGACACAAGAATTACATTATAGGTTGAATAAATGCAATAGCCTTGATAAGCTACAAGAATTACAATATAGAGTAATAAATGCAATGTTGGTGAAGTTTAATATTATCATTTATTTATATATTTTTTGTATTTTATTCATAATATGGAAAAGACGTTCAGTACTGGAACTGTGAAGTGTTGCTTTTGCCACTATAATGTATGAAAATTTGTGGTGTCCTGTATTTTCTTTCAGTCTGAAACTCTGTAGCATTACAGATACTTCTCCATGAGAATGGAACTGATTATGCTGAGATTACATTGCACTACACGTATATAAGAGATTACAAGTAGTCTTAAATTGATTTATTACATCAATGTGTTCTTTGTGTACTAAGAACAAAACAGTAATATCATAGTACACATATTACTTTTAAATATTAAATTTCCAGAATGTTTAAATGAATGCAGATCATCACAAGGGAGACACTTCATGAGTTAAAAAGCTCTATTGCCCTTTCCTTCATAATCACAAAAGACAAAGTATGTACATATTTCATATAAAATATGCAAATTATACACATACACCAAACATATTCTTGTTTCAAGATTATGTTTTCTGCTGTTTTTGTATCTCTATTTTTTATTTATTTTTGGAGAGTAAAATGTTGCCCACGTACTACTATTTGAAATTTCTTTTGCTGAAAATATCACTGTAAGTCATTTTACCAGCTGCTATAACTTTGGTCATTATGCATATCTGTAACACTACTTTCTTATTGTGTGTCTTTAAAAAATTTTAAAAAAATATATCATATTTTAATCCTTTCATGATATTTTATGATGTCTTCATGCATCTTTTGGTTTATGCCCCCCCCCACACACACACATTTGGCATACTTTATATGAAATATATGCATATTTTGCATTGTATGATTATGCAGAAAATTATGTCAGGCTTGGTAACAACTTTTCAACTCTTAAAATGTCTCCCAGATTGTACGGAATGGACCGTGGTGGAGATTTAAAAATAACGTGTATTATGGTGGTAGTCCCTCATGTGTAGCACTGAGAAAGGCTAAAGCTGCTTTCAGGAGGAATTATTCTTTGTTATGAAACGCACACATACTTGGGTTAAAACTTTCTTTCATTATTACTTATTCAATGTAATTCTTTGAACGTGTTATTGAAAGCACTGAGGCATTTGGTACAAGATCTCTGTGCTAAACCTTTGCAGCAATACGGCTCTTTACAAGCACATTAATGAATAATGGAGAAGCAAAGCCATAGTCTGCAATGAGAATTATAAATGCTACAGCCAGGAATCTTTATTGGACCAGTATGAGTACAACATAATTGCTTCAGTTTTATAGAGATTAAAAATGCTTACACAGTGCATACTATAATGTGTGAGTTAGTGTTTCTGACACATATACTGTTGAACAATGTTGTATTTTTGGTAAATTCAGCTGGGTGGTAAAAATGTACATGTCTTAAACTGATCTTTTTCTTTAAATGTTTTCAACACTAATAAGACCATGACGTACAAATCTAGTAAATTCTGAAAAATATTCTTTTTTGGGGATTTAATGCCATGTAATGAAATAGACAAGCACCAAGTCTTCTCTGCTGAAGATGGACGTACTAATTTCCTCCAAAACTATTAATTTTTACACAGTGTTAAATGCCAGAAGACAATAATCATTATTGTCACCAGCATGAGAATCTCCATTCTGTTACGTAAGTGCATCAGTATGGTAAGGTCCATGTGTATTATACACCATACATTATATGTGTCAGTGATCTATCTCTCAATCTTTGAAAAAAGTGCAGTGAATAACACCTGTCAGTTACTAACTACATGTGTTCTGCTGCAGACATAACATTAACTAGTGTGTTTACAAGCAGGGAAATAATTAATGAGAAATATGTATTTTGAAGGCCAAACTTAGGGTTCCATTGGTAATTTATAACAGAAATTCTTAAGATTTCTAACCTTCATTTCATCAGTGCTATTGCAGAGATGGTCAGATGTTGATGAATTCTGTGCAGGCCATTTTATTACCACTGCCATGTAGTTAGTAGGAAAAGGAGTGCTCACCAAACAAGACAACAAGATAGTGGACGCTTTTCAGCAAGTTGTGCGTTCACTCTCCTCATAGGATTAATACCAGTTCTGTCCTTCACGGTTTGGATGTGAAGAACTCGTCTGCAAACCACCACTCTCAATCCTATTATTAGGGGTAACCTTCTACCCTGTGGTTTCCCCCATGTACTTGCTGTGGTTGACATAAGCCAGACTGTATCTAATACTCTATACTGTATTAAGGACGCTGAACTTCGTTACAGAGATTGCTGTTCTGACACACAAGTTCTTGAGTGTGACGCTCTACCGTAACAAAACTGTACGCTATGCAGCACGTATGCATGCTATCTTAGCCTGCCAGATGGAGTTCCAGCTGTATCCTATGGACATCCAGAGCTGTCCCATGTTCATTGAGAGCTGTGAGTTGAGCAGGCAACTTCCATACTAAGTGCACAGCAAATAAGTTGTCACAACTTGTATCTATGTGACTTGCAGTCCAGGAATCCAGTTAGGGGAAAGTGTATAATAATTTCTAGGACTGATAAGTTCAGGCTTGGAAGGTATTTCAGGAATGTGGAGAGTGTGAGCTGGGATTTACATTTATTACCTATATATGGTAAAAATTTTTTAACTGTTCTAACAGCCAGTGTACTTGGGAGTGATATTTTCACTGACTCAGTTCACATTGAAACAAATATTTTCCCTACTTCTCACTCCATAAGTCTGAAGTTATTAGTCCTGGACCACATATGACTTACGAAAATTTAACAGAGCGTAGAATAGAGAAATGCCTTTAGTTTCTGACATGCAAGCTTGTGTGTCTGACATAAGTGGTAGTGGCAGTGTAGACTGGTAAAAACTGATTAAGGATGGGTTTGAATGAGGAGCTCTTCCCTGAGGTACCATAAAAGTCAAGGAATGTCTTGACCAGCTAAAAAATTGGTGGCTTCTCAAAAAGCAGTGTGCTGCATGGACTTAAAGTCATTATGAATATATAAGGTAAGGGTAAGGTAACATTTCACCCTGTAACAGGCCATATGGGCCTGGAGGGGCAGTAGAGGTATAGCTCTACTTTTTCAAGACCTCAGCACTAGATGGGGGTGGGCAGTCAACGTCACACCCCAACCGCCTTTAACCCCAGGCCCCGGGAAAGACCCGGTACCCATTGTACAGGAGGTTGGGTGGGCCCCAGGGCTGGTCTGGATAGGTGCAGAAAATCTCGCCCCTACCGGGATCGATCCCCGGATCTTCCAGCCTGTAGCGAGTCGCTATACCGACTACACTACCCGGGCTCGACAGATATATGAGTGATGTGAATTAGATTCACTGAGTTTCTTTTGCCAGTAAGCAGTACATATTGCTGTCTCTTGTGTGTTGACTGAGGTCACATCTTGCATATCAATATTGTGTGTGTGTGTGTGTGTGCGTGCTCGCGCGCATGTGTGCTTGCATGTATGTGCACGTGCGCGCGCGCGCACACACACACACACACACACACACACACACTATCAGTTTGATATTTTGTACACTTTGGGACCTCTGACATTTATGAATTTAACCATCACTGCTTGTCTGGTGGTTTAGTTTGATATGCACATGCCTTAAAGTGAATCTGAAAGGAATATTGGTGCTTTTGTGCATATAATATTTCACAGTCTCATACAACAACCAGAAACTTAGGTTACGATGGGCCGAGGATGGTGTCACCCTAAATCCAGAACTGAAATTGCTGCAGTACAATGTTGGTCAGCCTCTGGAGTTCATGGAAACAACAGGGTACATGATGGAGAGAGAAGGTATGACATTGGCAGCTTGTGAGAAGGAACTGCACATTTCAAATTATTCATTGAATCCTTGTTCCTAAATAAATTATTATATTTTTGTGTAAACATACACACTTTCACTTTTACATGAAGGTGCATTCCCATACAAGCCCTACTGATATTTGTTTGTATTTAATATTATTAAGTTGAAAAACTTACCACTTATGTTAATTTGGAAAAGTGGCTGAAAGAAGAGACGAAGAGTTAGTATGTCCTGTCCCTATGATAACGTATAAAATAAGAAGCCGTTTTTGAAGAATCTGTACTTGTGTAATTGGTATGTTGCTGGGTAAAATATAATTTGAATGTTTCAAACTAAGAGATCTGTGAATTTTTATTCTTGTGGTAATATTTTTGATAGCAGTATGTTTAGTTTGGTACAAAACAGGTATTTTTGGTGATGTTACGGAAGGTAGTTAGTGTGACTTTCCTATTGCAATTGACTGAATTTAAACTGTACACATACTTACCTATTTCCACAATACCACCTGCAAAATATCAGTGCTTTACCACAAATAGTAACATCATTATGTATATTTTTTCAGCAAACTTCTCCTGTTTGGTCATGTATTTCCGATTTGAACGTCAGATTGGGCACCACTTAATCCAGACATTTGCTCCAAGCATACTGGTGGTGATGCTGTCTTGGTTCAGCTTCTGGATTGGTCTAGATGCAATTCCAGGCCGTGTCACCCTACTTGTCACATCCATGTTAACACTTGTGACCATGTTCACAGGCCTCAAGTCTGACATCCCACCAGTGGCATATGTGAAGGTAAGACGGTCTAGCATGTTCTCCACCTGCATTATATATGAAGATAAGACTGCCAAGCATGTTTCCACATGTAGGCTATAAAAAAGGAAGAATCTCTTACATCATTCCTTGGGTGATGGTGTATATATTAGTACTTTCACATGAAGACTTGAGAAATCCCATAATTTGCTCTTTTTTTGTTTGTGTCCTGAATATATTCTATAAGAATAGGGTTGGGTGGTAAGCGGTTGCAAACACAGTAATGAACGTTGAAAACGTGAAGAAGAGTAGTATTTGACCCCCAAAATCTCTTAAATATTCACTTTAAAGCTTCATAATCTTCCATAGTTTTTCTCAAATGAGTGCGCTATGAATTTTGCCAAGGGTGCCACAAAGTTTGAAATGGAAAATTAGATATTCAAAATAACAATCAAATAAATACTACCAGATATGCAGTTCTTACATCAGTGTTGCCAAAGACTGAGGTTTCCTAAGTTCACTGGGAGTATTACAACTTTTCAAAGGATCATAAGACATATGTCATTGGAATCAAGCAGTCCCACCCAAAGTCATAATATCACATACCAGAAAAATTGATACTTGAAATAATTACAACTAAACCACAGTATTATTGATAATTAAATGTAATATTATTTCAGTAATTACTTAAAACATAACAAACTCTTATTTGGCAGTTGGAAACAGAAGTTGGTAACAACAGTAATAACAGTTAATCATGGTAACAGTGTTAGAGCGCTGGCTATGAATGTGCATAACCCCACCCCATTTGTAAACTGTATGCCGTGAACAGTAAATAAACAAACTTGTGGATGCAATGCTCCACGTCACTTAGTCCTCATACGAGTTTCGCTGAGGATGATGCACATTCTTATAACAGTTTGTACTGAGTTTATGTTTTAAGACTAAATTACATTACTTTAAAAATAGCTGCACTTTTATAAATTTTGGTACCCTATTCTAATTCTAGTGTCCTGCAAAAAGAAACAAATATTCCAAGTCCTGTATGAGAACTGAAGTATTAAAAATATCTCACCTATACACAGTGTCAAATTTATGGAGCATATGAATGTGTGTATACTGTATGTGTGTGTGTGTGTGTTTTTTTTACATATGTACATAAACCATGGCAACAGACAAAGGCTGTCTAAGTGGCCTTGAAATTCAAATCATATGCCATCTCTGGGAATTCAGTAAACTGCTTTGGTTTGGTTTCCAGATTGTCATTTTTGGAAGGTAGTTATCCGTGGAAAGGTTCGCAATGAAGTAGAAACAAGCTACGATGTATATGTATAATGTAACATTTTGGTACATTCCAGTTGTTGCACATACTTTTGGCATTAATTTTCCAGCATTCAAAATGCCTCTCACCTCCAAGTTTCATCTGGTAGAAAGAGTTAAGTCCTAAATATTACTCTCAGTATCTTTGTTTTAAATATCTGACATGCAAATCGAAAAGTTCTTTGCTCAGTATTGTGTTTATCTGTGCCTTTTTTTTTTTTTGTATTGTTTGCATAAATGCCAAGATATTTGAAATGTAAAAATGTGTTTGGTGTGAAATGTGCATCTTGATTTTGTGTACAACTTAGAACTTAAATTATTTTCCATCCAGGATGAATCCAGAGAGTTACTGTTGTAAATATACTTAGGTCTTCACTTAGGTGCCCAGTATTTTTGTCTGATTTTAACCAGTTTTGATTTTTCAAGAGATTTTAATAAAAGGCTCCAACATCAAAAATCACAATTACCTGTCCAGTAGAAGATGAGGTTTGTCATGCAGACAAGCATACAGACATGATAAAGCTAATTGCTGCTTTTTGCAACATTGTGAGTGAGCTTAAAATGACAATAAATGCATTTTGCTGTTCATGTCTGATATTTGTGTTTTTGGCAGGCCCTAGATCTCTGGATGGCTGGATGCATGGTGTTTGTATTTGCTGCTCTTGGAGAATTTGTAGTAGTTAAAGTTCTGGAAGTGCGCCATAAACTGCGGAAGAAAGCAAAAAAAGCATCTGTTCCTAGAAAGCTGCCTATGGTAAATATACCATCACAATTTTAAACAGCTACTACATTCTTTAACTTACTTGAAACTTTAAAAATGTACAAACTTCATAGTTAATAATAGAAACAATTGCAGTTACAATAACATAAAGGGCAAGAATGATTGACTATATGATTGTAAAAATTGTGAATGACTCCATGATGATTGATTGAATATTGGGTGTACACTTGATGTATTTCTCACAACAGTCAACACACAATTGATCACTGAAACTGTACCATAAGAACTACCCAAACCTACATTTGGTTGGTATCATCAGAAGCAAGAGTTAACAAGACTGTAACTCATTTACTAGAGCCTAGCTTATGAAAATCAGGTATAGCACATAGTACGCAAACCTGAGGCTGTCATTGTAGTTAGTGATGCATGATACTGTATCTATGAGTGTGAAGAAACATGCGATGAAGCTTTATCCTACAAAATACACATTGATGATGATGATGATGATGATAATAATAATACTAATAATAATAATAATAATAAACTAAAACCCATATTGGGGAACCAATGAGTGTGAAAATTAGGTTACTTACATTTATTGGCCATGTGTTTTATGCCTGTAATCTCCAAGTATGTGCTCCAGCTGGTCAAGATTTCATGCTTTCAACATTAATTCCATTACTGCTCCATTACCGTTATGGTTAATTCTGATTAGAAGGAAAGGGTTGGGGAACCTTTGTGAGGGTGGGAGCCCAAATTGTTTGTAAATTTTGAAGAAATTATGATGGTACAGGGTAGTACAGTCGAACACAACTATAATGTGGTGTAGTATTTATTGCTAAGACTACACGTTTCCGCCCTTTCACTGGGCCATCATCAGGTCTCAAATTGTGCCTCGGAGGAGACTATACACTGTACAAACAATTAGGGCTCCCACCCTCACAAAGGTTCCCCAACCCTTTCCTTCTAATCAGAATTAACCATAACGGTAATGGAGCAGTAATGGTATTAATGCTGAAAGCATGAAATCTTGACCAGCTGGAGCACATACTTGGAGATTACAGGCGTAAAACACATGGCCAATAAATGTAAGTAACCTAATTTTCACACTCATTGGTTCCCCAATATGGGTTTTAATTTAGTATTATTATTATTATTATTATTATCAATGTGAATTTTGTAGGATAAAGCTCTACACTGTATAGTCTCCTCCGAGGCACAATTTGAGATCTGATGATGGCCCAGTGAAAGGGCCGAAACATGTAGTCTTAGCAATAAATACTACACCACATTATTAGTTGTGTTCGACTCTACTACCCCGTACCATCATATTATCTAACACAACTGGGATGTCACAACTTAAGATTTGAAGAAATTGTTTCATGTGCCCAAGGGAATTTTGAGAAGAAAAATAAGGTATTGTAGGCTTCCTACTTTTTATTAATTACTGGATTATTATTAATGCATGTAATTATATTGTATAATTAATGCATAGTATAATTATTATATTATATTTATAATAAATGCCTAATAAGGAAGAGAATATGGAATTAACTACAGCTCCTACTACTTCCTTTTTTTAAAATAAAAACCCAATAAATAAATAGATAAGTAAGTAGGTAAAATGATGTAGAATATATGTAATTATGACATGTATATTACTTTTATTGTAAAAATTCTTGCAGAGTGAGAGAAAAAAACATACTTGGAAGAATTCTTAGGAAACCTGATTAGGTAATCAGTAATGTTTCTAAATGATTTTAAATGAGACAGTTTTAAATAATACACGTTATTTATAATGACAATAGTAGGCCTACCTAACAAGAGATAACATTAAGGACTTCATGACAGTGATAATGGAGCAATAACAATCTTAGAATTGTGTATACCATGTGTCATGTTCATATTGCCTTTCATTGACCAACATTTATGCACCATCCTATGTATACTACATTGCATACTACTTATTGCCCCAGTTCCTTCCAGTGTTCATTAACACCATCTTTGGGAAGCCCAATTTAACTTTAAGTTCTTCGTAACACATCAAGCAGTTTCCACACAGAATGCGCAACTTTGAATATTATTAAAGCTCCTTCACTGATGTGTACATACATCTACTGAAATATTTAAAATTTTAAACCAGTTTTCACTTGGCTGAAATCTGGTGTTTTTCAGAAGGTATTAACCATTTACTCACAAAAAAACAAAGACAGTGATAACCATTCACCTGTCATTAAAAAACCCTGCAACTGCCACTGTAGTAAGAAGGGAATGAGAGCAGTTTATTGTGGGTAATGTAAAACGTTTTGTTCAATGTCATGTATTCACGCAGTCACTTCCAGGCTGGCGCCTCAGTAATAAATATTCAGTGAACACTTTGCACTGATCACAATTTGTGTAAAAATGTTTCCCTCTCAGTATTATTTGGTAGCAACCTTAATTCATATACAGTCTCTAAACACTTAGATATGTTAATTTCAGGTTTTCACTGTGCATTTTTAAAGTCAATCACTTTTATTGACTGACTAATGCCCTTAATTGCATAAAACTCAAAGGTTAAAATCTATGTTGTATCAATGATTTAAAAGACAATTAAAAACTCCGACATATTTCAGATCCTTTGTGATCCATCCTCAGGGAGTGTTGAATGTGCTTGACTGAAATTATTTGTGATATTTTTGTGTGCGTAGTTGGTGTCTGGCAGCGTGATATTTGGACCTGTGGTGTGTGTGCCTGGTGTGACTCCTCAC
>Ga0209737_10003032_pt1 | contig 11723 bp, 7 predicted proteins | sample TergutCu122P3_FD_187284 | JGI IMG/M metagenome (GOLD analysis project Ga0209737, IMG submission 187284) | Cubitermes ugandensis P3 segment gut microbial communities from Kakamega Forest, Kenya - Cu122 P3 (SPAdes) (version 2) | ecosystem: Host-associated > Arthropoda: Insects > Digestive system >...
AAATATATTTTTCTTAAGGGAGATTATGTTGAAAAATAAAAATAATTTTGAAATTATAAATTCATTTTTTCATTGTTAGGCCGAGAACTTTTCAGACCTCCCTCGTACATTCAAGAAATCCTGCAATCACAGAAATCCTGCAAAATTAAATTTAAAAATTATGTTATGTCCTTGTGTTTTTCCATGTGGAAAAATTGACAAATTGAGGGAATGTGACATTATACATTGTGGTCTAAGATGTAAAGTTGGATTTACCCACAAAACCAGTTTTCAGTTTGACAGGCCTGGTCTACTGTGACTTGACATCATCTTATTTTAAGTGTCTTATTAACTTGACCCACTGCATCTTCATGAACATAATCATCAGTTAGGACATTGCAATTCACAGAATATTCACTGTCACTGCCTGAATTTAATAACTTCCGGTTATAGTCACTTTTGTCTAAACTTTTGGCAAATCACTGTCCTGGCATGCTGCTAGTGGCTTATGCACATTAGGTGGAAGATAATGTAGTATTTGTTACACCAAGTGAACCATTTTAACCAGAACATTATTGCATATTTTATGAATATCAGTATAAGACTGAACCTGTCATGATATGCTTATTATTGTAATCATGAAGAATGGAATATATAGGTCAAGTTTTTGTCTATAAGAGCTCACCAGCTCCTATGAAATATCTGAACTCTATACAGCATGAAACTGATGTAAGCAGTGTACAAAACTTCAGCTCTGCCGTCACAGAAAAGACACTATCACCCCAACACATAGCAGTCACTCAGTGCTGTCTGTGGAAATAACCACTATCTATTCTTAGAATCATAAAACCCATAACTACACTCTGGGCAAAATCGAGAGCTTCTAACACTAAAGTAAGTGGTCCATACTCTCATGTCTGTGCTTAGAAGTATTAAAGAACAGTGACTGAAACCACTTTCAAAGCTGTGTCACCAACATACAGTGAAAATTCCACTGAATATTTCTGGATTTAATGTTTATCTTGATATGGCATGTAGTTTAAATTAAAAATTAATAATCTGTGTTAAATTTTCTCCATAAAAGGTTTTTATTAGTGTAATATTCTATCCACTGATTCCCATAGAAACCATAAGGTGGGGTTTCACTGTACTAAGTACATCATATTTGATGTGCAGCCTGTCATGCAGAATACACAGGACTTAGCGAAGTTTATTGATTTTCAGACCCATTCAAACAAAATTTTCCCAATCATGGTTTGTTTCTTGCAGTAAATGTATAAAATATATGTGGCACTGTTTTCACTTGAAAGATTTAAACTTTATAGGCTCAGCTTGTAAAAGAGTCATGAAGACAATCTCTGTCATGTTGGTGAACCTCTCTATTATGTAACAACAGAAAATTGCATAAACAGTTTGAGGAATATCCTGTCCAATTAAATTAATTACTGTGTTCACTGTTCTATTTCATGTATTTTTATTAATTTAAATTACAGTGATTAATTTCATGTTTTATTAATATACTGTCAACCTCCAGTATAGTGCCACTGTTTGTTAGTGCAGTTTGTGGCAGAATATCAAAGGGGTGGTTTTAAAGTACTGTATGGGCCTAATAGGGAATTTATGTTCACCACCTTTCATGGGTGCTGTGGTGCTATATTGGGATTTGAGTGTACTGTAAATGTATTCTGTGTTACGAGCTCATGAAACAAATACGGTATTTAAGGATTTGCTTCCTGAGTTCAATAATTTTACTTGTTACATTTAATTTAATTTTCATACCATTCTGACATGAAGTGCTTTGTTTATTTACAGTTTGAAGTGCCAGATTAATTATGCCCAAGCTCAGCTAGAGAAGCTGAAGAAGACAAATGTTTTCAATGCAACTTTCCACATCTGGCATAGTGGTCATTTTGGTACTATTAATAATTTCCGTCTAGGGCGTTTGCCAAGTGCACCAGTGGATTGGAGTGAAATTAATGCGGCATGGGGTCAGACAGCTCTACTCCTCACTGCTCTCGCTCGCAAAATGAACCTGACCTTTCAGCGATTCCGTCTTGTACCTTATGGAAACCATTCATATATTGAGGTATAATGAAGTACAGTAGAGGCCCATGTACCCAAGCTAAATGAGATCACAGGACAGTTATATATCAGATATGCCAGATAATATGGATAAATACCAGCTCATTGTATAACTCCATTTATTATTAAATTATGAAAGATTCCTTGAAGAAATTAATAATTGGTATTTGTTTCACTGTAGCGTATGGCAAAATAATCTGTACAACTTCTAATACCTGATGTGTCTCTGTTTCCACTAAGCACATGGCCTTTTAATGGTTGTAAGGTTGTAGGACCTCTGTAGCCAAGACATAAGGAATTTTTCTACCAGCTGCCTGCATTCACATATCCCCCCCAGCTGCATATTCTAGTAGACGGTCACATCTGTTGGGTAAAGGCACTGAAATGACTTCTGTGGCATTAGTTTGTGGCTTTCCCCAGAAAAAAAGGAAGAAATATACAGGGTTGTGCATAAGTCCCTTGACACTAGGGGTCACATGTTTAACATCCAATGTCAGGGGACTTTGGTGCAACTCTTTATATTGACATCCAGCTGCTAAGGAAAGTGTGCAGTGTCAATAATGTATCAGCAAAAATCTTAAAAGAACAAAACACTTAACTTCCTAGGCCCACAGTGAATGGACTAGTTTATCATCAGTTTTGTCACTTAGAAATTAACCTAAATGGCTGATATCCTATATATCATATTTCATAATATTAAGTAACTGCAATGTGTCATGCTCTGTGAAGGTACCTGGAATTATAGTTGTCATTTTACCAGCTTTTCTGTTTATTATATAAACTCAAAAGAGTTCACATATGTTACTAGGTGTTAGCCGAAGACCGAGAATTGCCACTTTATGGCTCGGGTGGTTTCCGCTTTCTCTGGGACAGAAAATTTGATTCAGCCATGGTGGCATTCCTTGACTGTCTGCAGCAATTTAAAGAAGAAGTGGAAAAAGGTGATTCAGGATTCTGTCTCCCATACCGTATGGAAAAAGATAAAATTGAAGATTCTGCCACTGGAAATTCATACTCTATCAGGTAAGTAACATTTATTTTTCTCAGTGAGTAGTACTGAATGCAGTAATTAGAAAACTGACTTCTTTTATTTATTTATTAAATGCCATGCCTGCTGTGTAATTTAATGCAGTCTACATGAAGGTACATGCCAGCAAACTATAATTACTTTTTGTGAGATTTTGATCATTCGTCATGCTTTCATAAAACAGGGCTCAATTGGCACGTGTGCCACAGGTTACCATTGTTTAAAAAAAGTCTACTGTTTACATGAATTGTCCATAGAATAATATGGTACGGTAGACTTCTCGTAGTCTGGCATCACTGTGACTTAGGTAGTGTCAGACTAACACGAGCAAATTTAAAACCTTAACTTCTTTGTCATTGCGTGATTTCAGGCTTCTGCCATGGTGTAAATGAGATCTGCGTTTTTCTGGGATTTTATGGTCCTTTCTGGGGTCCACACTGTCCTTCCTGTAATGGCATTTTCATAATCCAATATCACTTTTCTTCTGAACCCTTGGCAGCCCGACTTACTATACTCCTCCTCTTCCTGGACCCAGGGATCTCCTCTCCCTCCTTTCTCTTCCTCCTGCCATTTCCAGTTGCACTCCTCAGCTATTAATCGTAGAGCACCTCCTCCCCCATTGGTGAAACAGCCCTCTCCCCTCTATACACTTGTCTCCTCTATCCCCATATGGCTCACCTGTGCACTATATACTTACCCCTCAATTCCCTCATTTCGTCCGCCTCCTTTTCTTCTCCTTTTTCTTTCATATTTCTCCCATTCCTTACAGCCTTCCTTTCTTGCACCTCTTCTCAGCCTCTTGTCCTGGCAGGGCTTCACAATCCAGCCTGTTTCCCCCAGAGTGACCTTGTTAGCTCTCCTGCCTCGACTCACTCCTCCCCTGGGTTGGGGAATTTTTTTTTATTTCCTCTCACACCCTCCCCCCCCTTTCCAAGCATATTTTAATTTTTTAATTTCTTCATATCTTCATCCTATGCCTCCTTTGATGACAGGGCCGCTTTCCCCTCAGCACTTGTTCACCCCAGCCCCACAGGGCTCACCTACCTCCTGTGTACGTTATTCCTCTATTGTCTCTTTTCCCCTCTTTTTCTCTTTCTCTCCTGTATACTTTTTCTTTACCATTCTTTATTGTTTTTCATTTTCCTGTTTATCCCTCCTTCCTGGATCTAGTGGTGGTTTCCTGTTCTAGGGCTGTTTTACCTCAAAGCACCTCTAGGCAACTCAACTTCCTTCCTCCCCTTCTTCCTCCTTCATGCTGTACTAACCCTATTATTGGCTAGCGCCATGTTTTCTAAGAACCATTCACTGTACACACCATTCTTTCTATAACTGCGTGCCTAACTGTTCTACTTGGACTGTCTGACCCTTGAAGATGGGACCAATAGGTTGTCCTGAAATTTGGTTAACAAACTACCAATCTATGCTGCATAAAATCCCAGATTAAAGCACATTTTCTTTGTCATATTCAGTGTTATGCACTTTTTTTTTTCACATCTGTACTACCATTAGCACCTTCATTTGACATTATTACAGTGGATGGGTACAAATATTCTGAATACAAATTTAAACCAGTTGACAAAATACAAGAACTTCCAACTATAAAGTGGAAAATGGCAGGCTGAGAAATCACATGAAATTGTGATGACCTGACTTAGTCCTGCTTGGTAATGTTTGATTTGGTTGATGCTGCCTCAACTCACTTTCTTGCTGAAGTGTGCGCAGTAACACATACTTGTTCTTAATGCTGGACTATGGGCTAAGCAGAATCATCAAATTCTAGATTGCTGCAGTCTATCTGCATTTCAAACTTTTGACTTTAGTAAACAAAGGGTTGTAATATAGCTTGGAATGAAAAATTAACTACGTTAAGAGGTTTAAAAAATCCACTGTTTAGGCTGGGGAATGTCACATGCTTCAAATCATACAGTATTTAAAATTAACTGATTTTGAATTGGTGAGGTTTTATGTTTTCTCTTTGTCCAGTTTTCCTTATGTTTACGACTGGACAGTAGGAGAAGTAATTTGAAAAATGTCAACTGTCAACTACAGATTTGAAAATTCATTGGCATATTATTTATAATGGCATAGAACATTCTGACTCATAGTTTCAATCCCCCAGTAGTGTTTCCTGGGCTTTTTCATGGTTTACTCACTACTACCACTTGAAATAAATTATGTAATGCAGAATTGATATAGAATAATATGCAAATAAAGTGAATGTCAGTTTTGTTACACAGTTATAAAAATCACAAGACATTTTTATGGTTAATAAGCCTAACTTGTTTGTTACTCATGAATATGGATCACTGGTAATAATTAAGAAGAGGATCAAAAAGTTACAGTAATAAAGGTTGTAGAATATGCCTATGCTATATTGTGTAGCAATCTCAACTTTTTGTTAAACATGTTACACAGCATATATATTTGGTGAGACTGTGGTTTCACAGTATCCCTCAGGAGCAACAATGTGTAATAGTGGGTGGAAAAGTTATCTACAGAAACCATAGCTAGATGTGGGGAATTATAAAATTCTCCCATTGACTGTGGTCTTTTACTAGGGTCTCACATTAGGTCACAACAGTTTCCTCCCCTCTGGCCCACAATTCATAATTCTCAGGAATGAACTTGGCATAGCTTACATAGCATGCTATAACTTTTAATTGCATACAGGATAATATTTTCCAATACTTACTATGTAAATACTGTACACAATGCCTATGAAGCCATCCTTGTGGTAGTTCTTCAGTTTGAACAAAAGCTGTTACTTCAACTTATGACTAAAGCTGAATCTAGATGAAATCCACAGACAGTGTGATACAGTGCTTTATTCAGAATATTCCATTATGCAACAGAATTGTGGGACTTAAAACTAATGAAATATGTAAACTATATTAATGAAGATCATTGATATTTGTATTTGACACGCCACAAAACTAATGTGTTCTTAGATGACCAAGCACTAGAACTCCTTAATTGATGAAAAGTACAGTGTAAACGAGAATGACAAGACCATGGAAGTTTTTCCTGTGTTGCTTATGCCTATACCTTTAACATTGCAATGCTGTCTTTAGCATTACAAATATTATCTCACCTTAATGGAAATTGTTAGTCAAGTTTGTCTAAGTGATTTTGTTACAGGATTCAGTTCAATTCAGAGGAGCAGTGGACGAAAGCTCTTAAATTTCTCCTGACAAACCTCAAGTGGGGACTTGCTTGGGTTAGCTCTCAATTCACCAAGGATGAAGCTGAATCATTACAGCACTGAACTGTATTTGCATTAGCAAGAACACTATTTTATTGAAGTTGAAAGACTGTGTAATTATTAAATTTTCAGTTTTATAAGTCATGCATTATTTCATTTGATATTGTATATAATGTATTAATATAAATATCAGTATCAATTATGTCAATTTATTCTTTTGATTAGAGGAACTTTGTACATGAAAGAAAGAGTATCACTTGAATGAGATTTGTTGGCTGTATGGAATTCCCTCTGTTGGAACACAGATGGGCAGATCCTTCAGAGCAAGTGATATCTTCATAATTGATAAACACCAACACATGCACCTCACATTCAACAGTATATTAGTCTAGAATGTTGATTTCAATGTTAAAATACATAAAAATACTTAAAAGTACTAAGACATGTTTTGATCTTAACAGATCATCATCAGGGAGTAGGTCTGTACCTCGTTAAAGTTACTGAATTATTTAAAAAAACTCTGAATTTAAAATCCTGACGATCAATCCCAGTGTTGTGGCAGCAATACATGTAGCAGATGTACGTGGTGACCCTTGTAGTGCAGTGTGTTGGACTGTGGTGCAGTCCAATGCACTGCACCACAAGGGTCACCACGTACACCTGCTACATGTATTGCTTCCACAACACCGGGATTGATCGTCAGGATTTTAAATTCAATGTTTTTTAAATAATTCAGTAACTTTAACGAGGTACAGACCTACTCCCTGATGATGATCTGTTAAGATCGAAACATGTCTTAGTACTTTTAAGTATTTTTATGTACTTTAACATTGAAATCAACATTCTAGACTAATATACTGTTGAATGTGAGGTGCATGTGTTGGTGTTTATAAATTATTGAATTGAAAAATGCACAGTGAAGCATTGAAATTTGATATCTTCATGTTCATTTATTATGACCCAGTGCTTTTTGTGTTCAAAATCTGTACAAGCCATTAAGTTATAGAGTAATACTGAGTCATAATAGTCCACAGTACAAAAACTGCTTCCTGATACTGCAACTCTGTGAACTCTGCTTGTCCACTACAGCTGTCAGATCCCAGGGTCTTTGCACCCATCCAAGAACAATGTTTATGTCACCAAGGTGGCCGTACGCGAGCAAGTCTTTGGTATTAATGGATGTAGCTGCCAATGTCCATGTAACACCAGATGTTGAGGGAATCAGAATTTGTTTTAAATTATGCATGTTTATCGACCAGCATTAACACACAGTATCACCAAGCTGTCAGATGGGTGTCTTTTTCTGACACTAAGCATTTCTAGACCCTTGAACACCACAGCCAAGGAAAATGTGGTTGTAACGTGTACGTGTAGTGTAACGGTTTTGGCACTTTAACTCAGTAACAGCCTCTTATATTTTCAGTTTGTGTGCCAACTTCTGCTGCTATCTAAACACTGTACAACAGGTAGCGATGTGAGCTGAAAGTCACAAAGGTGAACAAGTGTAAAATCTTGTCAATTAACCTGTATCATAATAAGGGACAGTGAATGTGGATTGTAGTATAATTGTTATATAGGTTGTGAATTAAGATTGTAGTGTTTGGATTGTAATATCACATAGTTTGATGACAAAATGACATGGTGTCATAACCCAGAAGACCAGTCATAATTTTCAGTGCCTTGGAAACCTCGCACCTCACGTAGGTGGTCAACTGTAATGGGTATGTATCCACAAGCAAATTCAAGTTTATTTATACAGTACTAAGATTTTAATTACCAGATACATGGACCGTGGTTCTTGTAATTTAAAGAATAAGCTTCATATTTAGGACATGTGTAAATGAGCCAAGATATTCATAAATTCGCACATACAAGCTTCGATGCTACAGAAATACAGTTAAGAGATCATAATCGATTAATAAAAAGTACATTCTTTGCAGCAGCAAAGTTCATAAAGTTCACCTTGGGATTGTTAAATTAGGTGACATCAATCAGTACCGTGATCCCTCTTCCAATACAAGCGTTGGGGGTATGATCACGGCATGCTGGACAAAACCCCATTGCACAGACTTCTTATGGGAAAAATACAGTTTCATGAATATGGACAGTTACGGACCCCTTTGCTTAAAATACTTATATTTTTGGGCATCCAACATTCACACAGTGCTTGAGCAGCAGATGCAGCCAGCTTCATGGGAGTTCAGTAACCACCTGTGTTTATCCGTTATATTTCTTCAGTGTTCAGCAAATTTTTCTCCATGTATTTAATTATTTGCAACCATAAATGGGCAAAGCCATGCTTGACTAAACTGCACTGGGTGAGAGGTTTCTGTAGAATGCATTTGATGCCATATTGGGTTGTTGACCAAAGAGTGCACATTCTTTTACTCAGCTAGCCCAAGACAAAGTTATGTATATTTGACAAATCTGTGATCTGTGTAATAACAGAAGTAAGAAACAATTTGAGGTGGATTCTTTTATCCTACACATTCATGCAAACAAAGTCACTCAGCACTACGTGTAGGCCACAATATGTCCTCTCCAATTCTCATTTGTTGTCATTCTGTCATTTCATCATCAGCAGCTGCTATAGAACTTAAGAAACTTAAAAATTAAAAAAATCACGGTGTGAATAACTGACATCCTACTACTTTTTACTCAAACACATAATTTTGTAAAGAAATGTTAAATTTTGAGACTAACTGGTAATGCCTACATTCCTTCAAAAGCTTCAGTGATTTTTAGTGTGGTCACCACGATATTTTCATGAGCAGTGCAACAGTAGCAAAGACCATACAAAGTTTTGATCCAATCTTTTATTTCTACTGAGTAATAACATATTTATTATACAACTTACATGCTTACCATTGGAAGGTCTATATTGTTTGCAATACCAACAAAAAAAGTCATTTAAAACAATATTACCACTGCAATTTTTTTAAATGTATTCATTAATGTTACTAAAAATATCTGCTTATGAACCACTCTTCTAGAGTTCAAACAACTTTACACCTGAAGCCAGGAATGAGGGAGAGTTAAAAAAAGTTTTGTGTAAATTGACCATGGTATTCAGGGCAAGAAGGAATAGATTGAGTGCAGGTCATATATACTCCTAACACTGAGAACTGGAAAAGCATTCTGACGCTTCGAGATACCAGTGCCTTACCCTACAAACTACTGGTAAAACACCCAACTTGTGGAATAAAAGACAGTGTCAGCTGTCAGAGCTATGCTAAAGAGTGAGAAACTTAATTACATGTCTCTAGAATCAATTAGGCTTTTCATTCTGAAGATATTACCGATACCGGAACTGAAATGAGAATGTGCAATGGAGAATGGTTTCCCAGTGTGAAGGCACCACAAAGTCCTTTGCTTCTCAAAATTTATTACACTGCACTTGGTAGAAATATTAGTGAAGAAAGCCTTGCTATGGGCCAGTGGTGTACATAAGGCCCCAACAGATGCTGCAGCTTAGTGGGAAGGAGGATGAGAGGAGCCCCCACACATACAAAATAATATGTATTGTGCGTTCCTTCAAGCTGCATTCTGTTTTTCTGGCAGAAGGCAGTATTCTCAGAGAGATGGGAGTAATTCAGCCAATAATTATAGCAGGCTCTCCAACCGAATATTTACTCCGCTGTTTACGGAAAGACACAATATGAACTGTATGCCTGGTTCATGGCTCTGAAACCATGCTAAATGTCATGGACTCATGCATACTACAAGTTAAAATGTGTCTCCTGCCAAATGGCCACACATGGTTTCCACCACAACATACACAGAAGGAAACACTACCACATACCCACTATGAACTATGTTTGTACCTTACATTACAGCACATGTGAAAACATATGAAACCCTGGCATGCAAGACAAGAGTTCCATCATTGATTGACACTCTTCATTTACAGATATACTTTTCTTACTCAGAACAGTCATACACAACATACCAAGCAGCAATTGAATAATACAACGGGGACGTGTCATCTCAAAAATGAAAGTTCGTCAAATTTCATGCTACCACACAAATTTAGCTGATGCTAGTACACCATCTAAGATTTTAGATCCTCATAGTGGTGACTATGAACTCTGCTGCCGTTTTTAGGATGTCACGTTGTATGCTGTGGTGGAGGACCCTGATGCCTCCATCTTCAAATTTCGACCATGAAGATGGACGCAGCACTTTCACCCGAAACGTTGCTACATATCTACCAGGATTACGACGTCACATTCCACGAACACGACACATTTTTTTTCTGCTTGATATCCAACGATGATGCATACTACCGCAAACCCTTACTCCAGTCGCCAAAAAGACACATGTATGTAGTTGGTAATTTCAGTTTCATGTTGGTGTACCTGACTGAAATTGTTTCTGAAAAAGGGAATTTTACATATATGTAGGGAATTTCTTCGTACCCCGAAACTCGTAACTAAAGAATACAACACCTTAGGCTCAAGTGATGCAATAGTAAATTCGTGTGGCGATAAGCTGGTGACATAACGGGGAGTTGACACGTCGATGATTGCTGTGCGGTGTAGACAGTACGAAACAATACAAATTAATTAATTAACAGCTAAGAATATGGCGAATGATATTGCTACGGTTGTGGAACATTTAGACTTAAATGATACGGAAGAAGATATTGTGGATCCATGGAATGTGGTTAGCAAGTCTCAAACTGGAGTAGATTATGATAAATTAATAAGTAAGTAGGAATACGTATAGAGAAAAAAGTACTGTTAAGACCCTTGTTTGTGTCTTCAAGATGACTGATTTCAAATTCTGTATCAATACAAAGAAAATAAGAGAGAAACGTAACATTTCTTGGTTTGCGTCGTGACAGACACGTGGAATGAAAGACTCATACTGAGTAAATAATACCATAAATGAGAAGTGCGTATTGTGCAGTTAGATTTATGTATTATTTCAGTAATGTAAAGACATTTAAAGTGATTACTTTGCTAACTTCCATTCAGTAATGAAGTATGGAATTATATTCTGGGGCAATTCTCTAGATAGCAAAAAAGTCTGGCAGTTACAAGAGGGAGTTGTGAGGATAATGAAGGGACTAAATCCAGAATTTGATATCCAACGATGATGCATACTACCGCAAACCCTTAATCCAGTCGCCAAAAAGACATATGTATGTAGTTGGTAATTTCAGTTTCATGTTGGTGTACGTGACTGAAATTGTGTCTGAAAAAGGGAATTTTACATGTATGTAGGGAATTTCTTCGTACCACGAAACTCGTAACTAAAGTATATAACACCTAAGGCTCAAGTGATGCAATAGTAAATTCGTGTGGAGATAAGCTGGTGACATAACGAGGTGTTGACACGTCGATGATTGCTGTGCGGTGTAGACAGTACGAAACAATACAAATTAATTAATTAACAGCTAAGAATATGGCGAATGATATTGCTACGGTT
>Ga0209737_10003033_pt1 | contig 11722 bp, 13 predicted proteins | sample TergutCu122P3_FD_187284 | JGI IMG/M metagenome (GOLD analysis project Ga0209737, IMG submission 187284) | Cubitermes ugandensis P3 segment gut microbial communities from Kakamega Forest, Kenya - Cu122 P3 (SPAdes) (version 2) | ecosystem: Host-associated > Arthropoda: Insects > Digestive system...
GTGAACGGGTGCATGGCGCTCACTACAACACCCGAGACGAAGCTAAAGCAGATTTGTTTGATTACATCGAACCGTTTTATAATCACAGACGCAGCCATTCTACGCTCGGATACGCTTCGCCCAAGGGTTTTATGGAAGCGTGGATCAACAACCAAACTGAGCAGGAAAAAGCCGCATGAACCAATGGGCTTGGTGGACGAAAAACAGAGGGAAGTTCACTAAGGTCGGTATGTGTCGCGGCAACCTTATGATGGAACCGGCTGGCAGGGTAATGTTAATGGTGTTACCGCTAAGCTCACCAGATTGGCAAGCATACTTCACCGCATTCGACAAGGCACAACGGAACTCCCCGTAGCGTTGAAATGATGTGTAGCATTGGTTCGCGTCATCGACATAACCAGGATATTCATAATCGACAATCAATGTTATTGCCTTCGGCGCCGACGACAACCCAAGACTAAGGAACAAGAGAACGCATAGCACGCCCGCGCGACGCAGGGACAATAGAAAAGAATGTCTCATGAGAAACCTCGCAATTTAACAGGAAAAGGAAAACAGGCAACAGAAAAAAGCCCTGCCTTTCGACGAAAGGCAGGGCTGCGATGGCTTTACAGATGGCTGTGCGTCAGCCTTTAGTACAGAGAATACAGAGGAGAGAGAGAGAGAGAGAGAGAGTGTGTGTGTGTGTGTGTGTGTGTGTGTGTGTGTGTGTGTGTGTGTGTGTGTGTGTGTGCAAGGATCGTGCCAACGCTTAGAATTGAATGCCTCAATTCCAAACATTTTTTTCACTAGAAGAGCAAACCTTTCTTGCATCATTGTCGTTTCCTGATTTTGCCTTGTTTGAGCAAATCAAACATGTTCCATACCGAGCAATTCTAATGTGAAAGAATGTAAAAAAACAAGCAATAAATGGCGATCGGGATTTTGTTACAATTCTGCTTTCGAAATTCAGTAATTACTTCCATTTTTCTGTGTTTTTGGAAAAGACATGAGCAAACACACATGTTCCAGAATACCTTTGACGAAACAATTGGTTTTAAGAGACACGAATTACGTAATCTGTTCACGTAATTTGTATACCTAAAACGTATCGCAAGAGCAATCATCGCTGCCTCCTTTCTCTTTTTTCTCTCGCTTTCGGAAGCATTGAAACGAAAATCTATGTTCGCGTGAAGCCAACTTTTGCGGGCGGCTGTGAGCAGGGATCAGATCGTCGAGGCGGGTTTCAAACCCGCCCTTTTGTTTTTTTTGACAACGAAAAAGATACGAAAAACACGAAAGTGGGAATCCAGCGGCGTGTAGCCCGGATAAGCGAAGCGCGTCATCCTGCGCGAAGTCGCAGGACCGGGAACGGCCTACGGCGCAAAGCGCCGCCTGATCTTGGAGCGCGGGCGTCCCGCCCGCCGCCGCCATCCCGTCCTTCCCCCGCTTGCGGGGGAAGGAGACAAACCCCCGTCGGTTTCGCCGACACCCCCTTTGAAAAGGGGGCTTTCCTTCTTTGCGGCTTCGCGTGAGAACAAACAGGGCGCGATAAATCGCGCCCCTACGCTCTGATCCCTAATCCCTGCCCCCCAGCATCGCCCGCAAATTCCTGAGTTTCGCCTTGCCCGCGCTTTTCTCGGCGGCGGCCTCATCCGCTGAAAGCGCCTGCCCGCTGTAGCGCAAATCCTCCTGCGCCAATTCGCCGATAAAACGCGACGGCGTGCAATCCATCCGCCCCCCGGCGCGTTTGCGCTGTTTGCAATAGGAAATGTGCAGGGTTCGTTGCGCGCGAGTGATGCCCACATACATCAGCCGCCGCTCTTCGTCGATTTTTTGCAACTCGATCGATTCGCGGTGCGGCAAAATCCCTTCCTCGACGCCAACCAGAAACACATGCGGAAATTCCAGTCCTTTGGCCGCGTGCAGTGTTGACAAACGCACCTGGCCACCGTCGTCCTGCTGATCGTCGAGCCGATTCATCAGCATCAGCATTTGCGTCAAATCGAGAAGGTTCTTGCCGTCCTCCTCGCCTTTCTTCGCAAGCCAGCCGGTGAAGTCGCGCACATACTCCATTCGCTTTTCGGCGTCGCGTTTGTCGTGCGTTGAATACAACCAATCTTCGTAACCGATGCCCTTCAGCATTTCATCGAGCAAGCGACCGGCAGGTTCGCGTTCGGCGCGAAAACGTAAATGGTTGATGCTGTCGCAAAATGTTTGCACGGTTTCCTGCATTTTTCCGGTCACGGTATGTTTGAACTCCGGCGAAAAAACGGCGGCAAAAAGACTCACCTGTTTGAGCGCCGAGATTTCGCCGAGTTTCGCCAGCGTCGCCTGCCCGACGCCACGGCGCGGCGTGGTGATCGCGCGAATGAACGACGGATCGTCGTCGTCGTTGGCGATCAGTCGTAAATACGACACGATGTCTTTGACCTCCGTGCGGTCAAAAAACGATTGTCCGCCGGACAACACATACGGCACGTTGTTGGCGCGCAGCGCGTTTTCAAACGGACGCGACTGAAAATTCCCGCGATACAAAATGGCGTAATCGCCGAAACTGCCGCGATGCTCGAATTTGTGCGCCAACAACCGATGCACGATCAACTCCGCTTCGGCTTCGTCATCGTTGGCCGGCGTCACGCGGATCGTGTCGCCGTGTCCCAGATCGCTCCACAATTTTTTATCGAACAACTTTTCGTTGTTCGCAATCAGCGCATTGGCCGAGCGCAGAATGCGCACGGTGGATCGGTAATTCTGTTCGAGTTTGACCACTTTCAGATGCGGATAATCGCGCGGCAACTGCGCCAGATTGTCGAGCGTCGCGCCGCGCCAGCCGTAAATCGCCTGATCGTCGTCGCCGACGGCGGTGAACGCATTGTCCGACGCCAGCGTCCGCAGCAACGCATACTGCGCCGGGTTGGTGTCCTGATATTCGTCGATCAACACGTGCGCGTAACGCGAACCCCAGCGCACCGCAGCGCCTTCGTCACGCGCAAACAAATGCACCGGACGCACGATCAAATCATCGAGGTCCACCGCCTGATACGCCTGCAATGCGTCGCCGTATTGAACATAAGCTCGCGCCGCGATCAACGCCTGATCGTCACCGGCATTTTTCAATGCGTCCTCTGGAGAGACCAGCGCGTTTTTCCACTGGCTGATCTGCCATTGCGCAGCGCGCGCGCGCGCCGTGCTGCCCGTCAATTCCGAAATCAGCGTTTCAAGGTCTTGCGGATCGAGGATCGAAAAGCGCGGCTTCAGTTTCAGCATCCTGACTTCCTGACGAACGATGGACAAGCCCAGCGCGTGAAACGTGCATACGGTGATTTTCTGAAACGCCTCTTGCTGACCGCGCGCCGCCAACAGATCGCGCACCCGTTCGCGCATTTCCAGCGCTGCCTTGTTGGTGAACGTGATCGCCAGAATGCGCTCGGGCGGCACGCCCTGCTCGACCAGATGCGCGATCTTGGCGGTAATTACCCGCGTTTTACCGCTGCCCGCCCCCGCCAGCACCAGCAAAGGACCTTCCACATAACGCACCGCGTCGCGTTGCGCGGGATTCAAAGCAGCATTCATCATCAGGGGGCAGGAATCAGAGGTCAGAGGTCAGAAGTCAGGAATCAGAAAAAAATTAACCGCAAAGAACGCATAGGCCGCAAAGAAAGAGTGCGTCATTCTGCGCGTGTAGGGGCGGGTTTCAAACCCGCCCTTTTGAAGCCGCGAAGAACAGAACCTTCCCCTTCAAGGCATGGGTATCTACACAAGTATGGCGACATTTGCCCTGCTCCTCTCGCGCACCTCAAAAAGCGCCGCAGGCGCGTCACGTGAGTAACCGTCGGTGGAGCGCGAACGCAGTGAGCGCGAAACCGGCGGACAGTCGACCCCAACATTCCTCAGCCCTGCAAGGGCTGAACCCCTCGTTCAGCCCCTGCGGGGCTGGGAAGGTAAGGTGTTCGCTTTCCGCCGGTTTCGCTCGCTGCGCTCGCTCCACCGGCGGTTACTCATATCACGCCCCTTCGGGGCTGCTTTCCTGTTTGTGTAGATATCTATGCCTTCAAGGGAAGGTTGGGGCGGGGATAGGGTTCTGTTCAGGAACTGACCACCCTATGCGCTCCCCGTCTTTCTTCACCGCTCCGCGTGAGGCATTCTCTGCGGCTAAAACAATCCCGTCTCTCAGCATTCCAAAAGAGCTGCATTTTACTGTATCGTAAGAACTTTCTCGCAATCTTTTTCTGAACCATGTCGTCGTATGTTATCGGAGATATTCAGGGCTGCCACAGCGAACTGTGCCGCCTTCTTGACATGATCGGTTTTTCTCCGAAGCATGATCGCTTGTGGTGCGTCGGCGATCTCGTCAACCGCGGCCCTGCGTCGGCCAATGTTTTGCGCGAACTGATGGCGCTTGGCAGTTCGGCGCAATCGGTGCTCGGCAATCATGACTTTCATCTGCTGGTCGCCGCTGCCGGTTTCCAGAAACTCGGACGCCGCGATCATCTCGACGATATCCTGTCCGCCAAAGACCGTGAGGCAATGCTCGATTGGTTGCGCCACCGTCCGCTGGCGATTCGTTTCGATCATTATTTACTCGTACACGCCGGCGTGATTCCCTCCTGGAGCGCCGACGATGTTGTGCGATACGCGCACGAAGTCGAAACCGTGCTTCGCAGCAACGACCGCGACACGGTGTTGCTTTTCCTGCAACACCTCTACGGCAACACGCCGGAACGCTGGGACGCGCGTTTGCGCGGACAAGACCGCTTACGTGCCATCGTCAACATCTGTGCGCGCCTGCGCTTCTGCACGGAAGACGGCACGATGAATTTTTCGGAGAAAGGTTCGCGCGATCATCCGCCGCCCGACATGCGCCCCTGGTTCGCGTTTGAATCGCGCCACACACGAAACGTCACCGTTCTGTGCGGCCACTGGTCGATGCTTGGGCTGTCGTTGATGCCCGGTGTGCTGGCGCTTGATTCCGGCTGTTTGTGGGGCGGCACGTTGACCGCCGTGCGACTGGAAGACCGGCAGGTGTTTCAAGTGCCGAGCGAGCAGCGGTTGTTTTGCTCATAGCCGGTTCAAACAAGCAACAAACCCCCGTCCGCCTTCGGCGGACACCCCCTTTCAAAAGGGGGCAGGTTCAGAACTTCAACGCCTCCCCAAACGCTTTCTGATACCGCCGCGCCACATCGTCGCGCGTGACCGGATGGTTTTGCGGGCCGTGGTGAGCGATTTTGATGGCGCCGAGAATCGCCGCCAGTCGTCCGGTTGTGCGCCAGTCCCATTCGTTCGCTATTCCGTAGAGCAGACCGGCGCGATAGGCATCGCCGCAACCGGTGGGATCTGTCTCGGCATCGGGCGTCACGGCCGGAATCGATAGTGTGCCTTCCTCGGTCATGATGCGCGAACCTTCCGCCCCATGTGTGATGATCAATGCCCGTACACGCCGCGCGATTTCTTCCTGCGAAAGTCCCGTGCGCTCACTCAGCAACCGCGCTTCGTAATCGTTCAGCGCGACGACGTCGGCGAGTTCGACCATTTCGAGCAGTTCTTCACTGGAGAAAAGCGTCATCGCCTGTCCGGGATCGAACACGAACGGAATGTTCAGCGCGTGAAATTGCCGCGCGTGTTGCAGCATTCCTTCGCGGCCATCGGGCGCCACCAGTCCCAACGCAATATCTTCGACCTCCTCCACGCTGACACGATGCGATTCCGCCATCGCGCCCGGATGAAACGCGGTGATCTGGTTATCGTCCATGTCGGTCATGATCGTCGCCTGAGCGGTGTAAGCGCCCTCGATAAACCGAATGCCATCGCAGGCGATTTTCTGTGACGCCAGACGCACTTCATAAGGCCGACCATCTTCCGCGCCCAATGTCGCCATCACCACCGGCTCGCCGCCCAGCCTCCTGAGCGTGTAAGCGATGTTGCCAGCGCAGCCGCCCCACTCGCGGCGCATGCTGCTGACGGTGAACGACACCGACAACCGCTCCATTTGATTGGGCAGCAGATGCCGCGAGAAGCGATCCGGAAAAACCGCGATGATGTCGTAAGCGAGAGAACCGCAAATCAGGATTCGTGGTGGCGTCAGTCTTGAAATCATGATCGTGCCTTAAAAAAGAGAGGCTCTATAATATCAGGTATCAGCTTCCCGTTGCCATTCTGCGCGAAAGCGCGGAAAACACGGAAGCACATTAACCGCAAAGAGCACATAAAACGCAAAGATTTTTTTTCGTGTTTTTCGTGGTTCCTCTTTACTCCCCGCTTTTCAGCATCGCCTGCAAGGCGCCGCGTTGACGGCGCGACACCGGCAGCAATTCCGAGATACCCTGCAATTCGACTTTCCAGCCGTCGTCTTCGTGATCGCTGTCCGCGCCATGCCCGTCAATGCTTCCGCGCATCAGGCTCTTGATCGCCCACTTCGCCACCAGATAGCTGCGATGGGTGCGGACAAAATCGGGCGTGAATTCCTGCTCCAGTTTGGTCAACGATTCCTCGAGGATAAGCTCACGTTCGCGTGTTTTGATCGTCACATATTTTAATTCGGCCTTGAAATAAATCACTTCGTCGATCGGCACCAGTTCAATCCGCGTTCGTCCGACCACCGGCAAAAACCGCCGCGCGCCCGTCGGCAATCCGGCAAGCTGCGCTTCCGAAATCGGCTCCAGCGCCGGAACTTTGCGCAGCGCCGTCAACAGCCGATCAATACGCACCGGCTTCATCAGATAATCGATGGCGTTCAATTCAAACGCTTTCACCGCATGTTCATTAAACGCCGTCACAAAAATCACGCGCGGTGGCCGTTTCATTTTGAGCAAGTGTTGCGCCAATTCGATGCCGCTCATATCGGGCATCTGAATATCGCTCAACAGCAAATCGATTTCGGAGTTTTGTACCCAATGCAAGGCTTCGCGGCCGTTTTCGACTTCGCCGACAACGGTCAGCGGCAATGCCTGCCGGCAATCGTTGAGCAAATCGTGCAGACGACGGCGCGCCAGCGCCTCATCATCGACCACCAGAATTTTCAGTGGCCTGTCCGTTGCCATTTCAACATTCATCTCGGTATTCATTCACGACTCCTGTGCGATGGTGTTTTCTTGTCCGCGCGTTGCGGTGCTTTCTGCTCTTTGTCGTTGCCGGTCTCCGGCGTAGCGCGTGATGCCTGCCGCGCCGCATCGGAGGGTGGTTTTTTCCGGTACGGCATGCGGATATGCACTTCATACGTTCCGCCGTTGATCACTTTGGCGGACATGCCTGCTTCGGCATCGAAATGCAGCGCCAGCCGCGCCCGCACATTGGCGACAGCGATCCGGTTGCCGCGATGGTGACGATCATTGCCGAGGCGATACGGGTTACGCAGAATCGCATGCACTTCATCGCGCACCGAAAAAATGTTGACCGAAATCGTGCCGCCGACGCTCGACGTTTCGACGCCGTGATGAATCGCATTCTCCAGCAACGGTTGCAACACCAACGGCGGCACCATCGCATCGGCCGGCATACTCTTGACGTTCCAATCCACTTCAAGACGCGATCCCAGCCGCAATTTTTCCAGCCCCAAGTATTGGCGACACAACTCCACTTCGTCCGCCAGCAGTGTCAGATCGCGGTTGTCACGCATCAGCACACGGAAAAGATCGGCCATGTCCTGCAACGCCGCTTCGGCCTGTTGCGGGTCGTGGCGCACAATCGACATCACCGCATTGAGGCTGTTGAACAAAAAATGGGGGCGAATACGCGCCTGCAACGCCTGCAATTTGGCTTCGATCACCACCGGCGACAACATCCGGTTGCGCATATGAAAGTAGTACAACAAGAGCGCCTGCGTCAGCAGCCCCCAGAACAGCACCGACACGATACCAGGCCACAACATAAAATGCGGTAATCCCGCAATGATGACCGCACAAACCACCGTGATCGCCGTCACCATGACCACCCCCCGCCAGTACGGCAGCCGCGCCAGCCAGGGTCTGCACAACCACAACAGCGTCAGTTCCAGAATCAGGAACGGTTCGACACTGCCCGCCAACTCAACCACCGCCAATGCCCGTTCACGGGCGCTGTCGTGGCGCGCCAACACCGCCAGCAACATGCCGAGGTTGACGCCCAAAACCGTCCGCAGCACAATCCCGAGATTGCGCCAATCCGGCATCAGCGGAGAAATGTCTCTGTCTTTCACGCTCATCGGCAAACGGAACTTCGTGACGCTTCACGGCGCCTTAATGGTACATTGTCCACAACCTTCGGAGACTGCGCAAGCAGTTCCCGCAAGAGATGCTATAGTGTACAACGCCCGGAAAAATGGAAGAACGCCGCACATTCAGACGCCACTTGAGGAGACGATCTTGATCCCGATTCACAACTACGATAACGGCATTTTTGCGATCGACGCGCAATACAAGCGACCGCTGTGCGCCGCCATTCATTTCGTTATAGATAACGGTCGCGCCGCCATCATCGACACCTGCCATAACCCCTCGGTCGAACGCACCGTGCAGGCCGTCGCGCAACTGGGCATCCAACGGGAAGCGGTCGATTACATCTGCCTGACCCACGTTCACCTCGACCATGCCGGCGGCGCGGGCGCGCTGATGCGCGAATTCAGCGAAGCCCGATTGATCGTCCACCCGCGCGGCGCTCGCCACATGGTCGATCCGACCCAACTCATGGCCGGTGTCAAAGCCGTCTATGGCGACGCCGAAGCCGAACGGCTTTACGGCGAACTGCTGCCCGTCCCCGAAGAGCGGGTGGTCGCCGCCACCGATGAAATGCCGCTCAAACTCGGAAACCGCGAACTGCGTTGCTTCGATACGCCGGGGCACGCACGTCACCACCTTTGTTTCCACGATCCGGTCGCCAATGCCGTGTTCACCGGTGATGTGTTCGGCGCGTCTTACCACGAACTCGACGTTGATGGCCGACAATCCGTCATCGTGATTTCCAGTCCGGTGCAATTCGATCCGCAAGCGATGCGCGATTCCATCCGGCGCATTCTCGCGCTTCGTCCCGACGTGCTTTACCTGACCCACTTTTCGCAACTGCGCGAACCGGCGGCGCGCGCGGATGATTTGTACCGCCTGATCGATGCTTACGTCGCTATCGCCGAACAAGCCGGTTCCGACGAAGAAGGTCGCTGCCAGCGAATCGCTGACGGCTTATGGCGGTTGTTCGATGCCGAAGCGCAACGTTTGGGCTGGGCATTGTCGCACGAAGCCTTGCGCAAACTCTTGAAGTCCGATGTCGAACTGAACGCGCAGGGTTTGGACGTTTGGCTGAAAGCGCGCGCGAAATAAGTTGTATAGGTTGCGGGTGAGCGCAGCACCTTCCGGAAATCATTTCACGCAAGGAACAAAATGCAGGGGCGGGTTTCAAACCCGCCCTTTTTGACCTACGCGGAGAGCACGGAGAAAAATGGAGCGCGGGCGTCCCGCCCGCAATTTTGCCTCACGCGAAGACGCGAAGAAGAAAAGCCCCCGCCTTGCCCCCTTTTTAAAGGGGGTGTCGGCGAAGCCGACGGGGGTTTGTGGGTGCCGCCGAAAGCGGGCGGGTGTTTGTTGAAAAAGATTTACCGCAAAGAACGCATAGATCACAAAGAAAAAGAGGATTACGCGAAAGCACACTTCAAGTCAGCATTGACAAGCTTTACACGTTGGACGACACTGCTTCCGTCAAGATCATCGCTTCTCTACCGTTAACGCTCGCACCCACCCACTCTGATACCTGCCTTATGAAAACGACCTCCATTTTCCTTCCGGCGCTCGTCCTCATGCTCTGGACGCTGCTCGTTCTGGTGCAAGTTCCCATCCGCCGCTTCAGCGCCTACTTTTTTGGTAAACGTGTCGTCGCGGACGACTTCAAGTACGGTGAATCACCCAACGTGCCGATGGATGTGTCGCTGCCGAACAGGATTTTCATGAACCTTCTCGAGGTTCCTGTTCTTTTCTACGCGCTCGTCTTGATCGCCTTCGTCACCGGCGAAGTGAATCACATCACTGTAGGTCTGGCCTGGCTGTATGTCGCGCTACGTTTCGCTCACAGCTTGATCTACTTCACGTACAACCAGGTCGTCCACAGGTTCGCGGTCTTCGCAGCCAGTAATCTCGTCGTGTTGACCATGATCGTTTACATGGTCATAGCGTTGTTGTAACACGCCCGCTCCGCCTATGGCTCTATGCGAACCGGCGTCTGATAATCTTTACCGTACCTTTACCCTCCCTTAACAGCGCTTAACATTGAATCTTCCATACTGGTACGCACTTGCAGTACGTTGCATGAACACTCTATTTGGAGGATGACATGAAAACCATCGTTTTTATTCTTGTCGCTCTTTTCGCCTCTGTCGCCAATGCCACGGTTTACAAATGTACGAGCGCCGACGGCAAGGTCGAATTCAGCGACAAACCCTGCGCGGGCATGAACAGTGAGCGAATGTATTTGCCGAACAATACGTTTGAAATAACAAACGTCGGCTTGGATAACGCCACAACGCCAGCCGCCGTGCTCGATGGGAAGTCTGCCGAAGCATCAAATGCTGCGAAAACAGCAGAGGCAACGAAACGAGCCAATGAGCGTCGCTTTATCCGCGCAGGCATGACGGCCACCGATGTGCGCTCCCGTATCGGCTCTCCCGATTCGAGAGAAGTCGGCATCAATTGCGGCTGGGTGACGGCCAGCGGAGAAACACTACAGAGAACCGGCTGCGAATGCTGGGTTTACGATCCGACTGCCGGAGACCCGCAAACCCGCACGGATGTGTGTTTCCACGATGGCCTGGTGACGTCAGTCACAAGAAAAGTGGTGCGGTGAGCGCAGCGGGTTGGAATTACGCCGACTGCACCGGAATCTGCTGTCCGGTGCGGACGATACGGTTTTGCGCGTCCACATAAACCAGTTTCGGCGTGTGACGCGCCGCTTCGTCGTCGCTCATGGACGCGAAGCTGGCGATGATGAGCAAGTCGCCCGGCGCGGCTTTACGCGCTGCGGAACCATTGACCGAAATAATCCCGGAGCCGCGCTCGGCGCGGATCGCATATGTCGTGAAACGTTCGCCGTTATGGATGTTCCAGATGTCGATCTGCTCGTACTCCCGAATGTCGGCAGCCTCCAGCAGGTTCTCATCGATCGCGCAGGAACCCTCATAATGCAGCTCGGAATGGGTCGCGGTAACCCGATGGAGCTTGGATTTGAGCATCATTCGTTGCATGGCGGTTTCCATCGCAAGTGTTGGGAGGGGCATTGTAGCGGGAAACCTCCCGCTGTCAAACCGCCGTTTGTAACTGCGCCGCCGTCCTTATCCGGCCGGGGAATATATCCCGAAGCGCCAGAATGTCCGCGTCCCCGCTCACCAGCGCGTCGGCCTGCCCCGCCTGCGCGAGAACCAGAAAAACCTGATCCTTTTCATCACGACAAGTCGGTACAGTCGGCCAGGGCGTCGGCAAAGTGACGACTTCGGCGTAAGGCAGAAAATCGCCGAGCAATTCCTGCTGTTCCTGCGCCGAGAGCTTGAACTTGGGATAAGCCAAAACGCGCAAAAGCTCGTTGACGGTTTCCCGGCAAACCAGAGGCCGAAACTGTCCGCGCTGCCAAGCCTGCCGCATCCAGGCCAAGCACCCTGTCTCGAACCTGTCTCTATATCACATCTCCAATGTCATGATTTTAGCCAACCGAAAGCCTTCTATTCGTTCTTGCAGCAATTGCCAACCGCGCCACATGGCCTCCCATCCAGGGCGTCCTGTGCGCTTGGTGTCAG
>Ga0209737_10003034_pt1 | contig 11721 bp, 9 predicted proteins | sample TergutCu122P3_FD_187284 | JGI IMG/M metagenome (GOLD analysis project Ga0209737, IMG submission 187284) | Cubitermes ugandensis P3 segment gut microbial communities from Kakamega Forest, Kenya - Cu122 P3 (SPAdes) (version 2) | ecosystem: Host-associated > Arthropoda: Insects > Digestive system >...
GGGGGGGGGGGGGGGGGAAAAAGCGCCGTTTTACCCCTCTCCCCCAGCCCCTCTCCCACAAGGGGAGAGGGGAGCAAAGTATGGCGCGCGCTCACAGACAGGTAAGCACGCCATCCAAAAAGGCTCCAGCGTCGCCGACATTTCGGACGCGCTCACCGCGTTGCTCGCGCCCTGTCTGGCCGGAGCCGATCTGGGTATTCTGACCGACGCCGGTTGTCCGGGCGTCGCCGATCCCGGCGCGCCGCTCGTCGCACTTGCCCACCGCTGCGGCGTTCCCGTCAAGCCGCTGGTCGGCCCCTCGTCGCTGCTGCTGGCGCTGATGGCTGCCGGCATGAACGGCCAGCGTTTCACCTTTCACGGCTATCTGCCGATTCCCGAGGACGCCCGCGCCCAAACCCTGCGCCGCCTGGAACAGGAATCGCGCCAACAACAGCACGCCACCCAGATTTTCATCGAAACGCCGTACCGCAACGCTGCGCTGCTCGCCGCGATCACCCGCGCGCTGCACCCTGATTCGCGGCTGTGCGTCGCGGCAGACCTCACCCTCCCGAGCGAATCGGTCATCACCCGCCCCGTCCGGGAATGGCGTGCTATCGACGGCGCGGGCTACCAGAAACGTCCGGCCATCTTCCTTTTACAAGCCTGAATGGCCGTCGGCGCGCTTCCTGTTGTCCTATTTTCGCCCTTTCTTCACACCACCAGTATTTTCCACTTTCCCCGACGGTATTCTTTTGCTAAAATTGCGTCCTTTCCTCGATAGCTCAGTCGGTAGAGCGACGGACTGTTAATCCGCAGGTCCCAGGTTCGAGCCCTGGTCGAGGAGCCAACAAATAAAAACGCCTTGCCGGGTGATCCGCGCAAGGCGTTTTTTTGGCCGTTATTCCATCGCATAGATCAGGTATCAAAGATCATTTCACGCGAAGGCGCGAAGAAATCGAACGTGCTACACAAATGTGCTGTCATTCCCGCGAAAGCGGGAATTGACGAAGTTCTGATTCCTGATTCCTAATCCCTGATACCTGATCCCTGATTGCGGTTAAAATCTTTTTATGATGCCCCACGACGATCTCCACTGGATGCGTTTTGCTCTCGCGCTTGCCGAAGAGGCGGCGGCGCGCGATGAGGTTCCGGTCGGCGCGATCGTGGTTTTTGAAAACAAAATCATCGGGCGCGGCGGCAACGCGCCGATTGCCGGAAACGATCCGACGGCGCACGCCGAAATCACCGCGTTGCGCGAAGCCGCGCGCACACTCGGCAATTACCGGCTGCCGGATTGTTCTCTCTATGTGACGCTGGAGCCGTGCGTAATGTGCGCCGGCGCGATCATGCACGCGCGCATCGCTCGTCTGGTGTTCGGCGCACGCGATCCGAAAACGGGCGCTTGCGGTTCGGTGGTCGATCTTTTTGCCGAGCCGCGTTTGAACCACCACGCCGAGGTGGTTCCCGATATTCTGGCCGCCGAAAGCGCCGCGCTGCTTTCGGCTTTTTTCAAGGCGCGGCGCGCATTATCTCCATGAACGCACAATCTCATTTCGACATCACGCTTTACGCTCCGTCCGGTCGTTTGTGGGAAACGCAAGCGTTGTCGCGCGCCGAAGCGTTTTTGCGTCAGGCGGGGCATCGTGTCCGCGTTGACGCCGATATCAAGCAAACGTTTCAGCGTTTTTCCGGTGACGATGAAACGCGGCTCGCCGCTGTTCATCGCGTCTTGCGCGACGCACCAACCGGCATTGCGCTGGCGGTGCGCGGCGGTTACGGCTGGACGCGCCTGCTCGATCGTCTCGATTACGCCGCGCTGTCCCGCGACAAAAAACGCTGGCTCGGCCATTCCGATTTTACCGCTTTCCAACTCGCCGCACTTGCGAAAGCACAGCGGATCACGTTCGCCGGGCCGATGGCCTGCTATGATTTCGGCGCTGAAGAGGTCAGCGCCTTTACCGTCAACCATTGCTTCGGCCTGCTTGCCGTCAACCGCTATGAAATCGCCTGTGTTCTGCGCGGCGATCGCTCGCTGACAACGGCGGGAACCTTGTGGGGCGGCAATCTTTCGATGATCGTGCATCTGATCGGTACACCTTATTTTCCGAATGTCGATAACGGCATCCTGTTCCTCGAAGATGTGAACGAAGAACCGTACCGGATCGAGCGGATGCTGTACCAACTGCATCACAGCGGCGTACTCGCCCGTCAGCGCGCCGTACTGCTCGGCCATTTTGCCGAACTGAAAACGTCCGAACAAATCACCGAATACACACTCGACACGGCCATCGACCACATCCAACGCATCAGCGGCGTTCCGTTTTTTCGCGGACTGCCCTTCGGTCATGTGCGCGACAAATTGACGCTGCCGGTCGGCGCTCCCTGCGAATTAACCATTGGCAACAATGGGCAAACCCGCCTCGTCTGTTGGGATTATCTTCCCTGAAGTATTGTTCGTCCGCTTCGGTTTTTTTCAAAACTTTTGCGTTATAGTAGCCGACATGTACCACGGTGAACGTTTCAATGCCATCAGCCACTGCGCCGGCGCTGTCCTGGCGCTTTCCGGCTCGACGCTGCTGATCGTGCTCGCCAGCGTGTACGGCACGGTCTGGCACATCGTCAGCACCAGCATCTACGGCGCGTCCCTCACGGCGCTCTACACGATCTCGACGCTCTACCATTCGCTGCGCGGTCGCTTCAAGCAACTGTTTCAGCGTCTCGACCATTGCGCGATTTATCTTTTGATTGCCGGCACTTACACGCCGTTCACACTGGTCACGCTACACGGCGCCTGGGGATGGACCTTGTTCGGCATCAACTGGGGACTGGCCGTTTTCGGCATCGTTCAGGAACTCTGGCTTGGCCGAAAAACGCGCATCCTGTCGCTGCCGATTTATCTCGTGATGGGCTGGCTCGTCGTCGTCGCCATCAAACCGCTGATGGCGGCGTTGCCTACTGCCGGACTGATCTGGCTGGCGGTCGGCGGACTGCTTTACACGTTAGGCACAATCTTTTACATTTTTGACGAACGAATACGCCACGGTCACGGCATCTGGCATTTGTTCGTTCTGGCAGGCAGCGTCTGCCAGTTCGTCGCCGTCCTTTTTTACGTCGTTTTTTGAGCTCCCCAAGCAAGAATAACCACACTCCCGCTATTGTTTTTGTCGCCCGCCAAAAAAGGGCTTCCTTTTTCTGAATATCGTCATAGAATAGTGGCTTGACCTTCCTGTGTCACGGTTCCCATGCGCGACAAACAGTTTTGTCACTATCATCACGAAAATCCCGCCAGTTGGCGCTGTCGGCAGTGCAAGCGCTTGTTCGGCGACTGCTGCATGCCGATCAACCTCAACGCCCCCAAGGAACCGCGTTGCCCGTTGTGTCGCCGCAAACTGACGTTTCTCGGCGCCGCGAACACCGCGCAACCGTTCTGGGAACGCATCCCTTTTTTCTTCCGCTACACGTTGCAAAAAGATTCGCGCGCGTCTGATCGTGCTACCGACGACTGGGCGGAAAGCGGTTTGGAAGAAAACGAATACATTCCGAACAAAGCACGAGCGCTGTCTGAAATCTACGTTCGGGAAGGACGCCACAACGATGCGCTGGAAGCGCTGAAAAAAGCGATAAAAGCGCAACCCAAAAATATAGCGATGCACGAACACTATCACCGTTTGCTGCTGATATACGGGACGCCCGAACAAAACTACGCGCATCTCATGCGCGCCTACCTGCCGTTGCTGCTGTCTAAAACACCGGATCGCGCCGTTGATGTCTATCTTTCTGCGAAAAAGACGCTGGGGAATATTGCCCCGCCACAGCATCCCGTGATTTGCGAAACGCTGGCGCAGGAATTGATACAAAAAGGCCACACCGCCGAAGGTATGCAACTGGTTCAAGATTTCCATCAGCGCTTCCCGGATTATCCGTACACGCCGCGTGTTTGTCTGATGGCGGCAAAAACGCACGCCTACCTTTTGCGCAACACCGACGAGGCCTACCAGTTGATAAACCTCATCCGAAAACATTATCCCAAGTCTCCGCAGATCGTTGAAGCCAATGCACTCGATATCGCGTTGGGCAGACATTCATTGAAAGCGACTCCTGAGCAACAATGAATTAACCGCAAAGAACGCATAGAACACAAAGCAGAAGCCTTGACCTCCCACGGTCATTTTGCGCGGTCATTTTGCGCGGTCATTTTGCTTAGAGCAAACCCTCTGATTCCTGACCCCTGATACTTGGTTCCGCACAACCCGGATAAACCGCGCCGAGAATCCGTGCCCCTTTGGCTCCTGTCACTGCCGGAAGGTTGCCGGTGCGACGCGCCAGCGTTTCGCGCGCAAGCCAGGCGAATGCCAATGCTTCGACGTGCTGCGCCGAAACGCCCAGAACTTCGGTCGATTGTACGGCGCGCGGTATCAGCGCCACACTCAGCGCATTCATCAGCGCCGTGTTGTACGCGCCGCCACCGCAAATAAAGATTTCTTCCGCTTCTTTGGGAATGACCTCAGCGATGCTCGTTGCGGTCAACTGCAACAATGTCGCCTGAACATCGGCAGGCGATAAGGAAGGAAACGACGCCAGATGCGCGTCAAGCCAGGCCGAATGAAACAAATCGCGGCCAGTGCTTTTCGGCGGCGGTTTCCTGAAAAACGGTTCGCTCAACAACGCGGCAAGCAACGCGGGAGAAGCGTATCCCGACGCCGCCCAAGCGCCGTCGCGGTCGAACATTCCTTTTTGATGCTTCATCGTCCAGGCGTCGAGCAGCACATTGCCAGGGCCGGTGTCAAAACCGCGCACCGCGCCTTGCGGCGGCACATCGGTCAGGTTGGCGATGCCGCCGATGTTGACGATCACCCGATGTTTCGATGCGCTGCCGAACATCGCCGTATGAAATGCGGGCACCAACGGCGCGCCCTGACCGCCTGCCGCCAGATCGCGGCTGCGGAAATCCGCAACGACATCGATTCCCAAATGTTCCGCCAGTCGCGCCGGATGGTTGAGTTGACACGACCATCCTTCCGCCGGACAGTGTCGCACAGTCTGACCATGCACGCCGACCGCGCGCAACTGCGCCAGTTCCACACCCGCCTGCCGAGCAGCTTCCTGCGTTGCCTGCGCGTAAAGATCGGCCAGCGTGTTGGCGGCGCGGGCACTACGCACCAATTCATCGGCGCCCGATGCCTGCAACGCCAACAGTTCGCTGCGCAACGTCGCCGGAAACGGCACGAAGGCGCTGCCACGCAGTTTGCAAAAAAAGGAAGTTCCCGTTTCTTCGGGGAAAGCCGCGACCACCGCATCAACGCCATCCAGACTGGTGCCGGACATGATTCCGGCGTAGAGCGCGTCGGTCATCGTGGAAATAAAATCAATGGAACATTGCGACTTTTTGTATCGGCGTTTCGCGCGCCATCTCCAGGAGCGGCTTGGTTGAAGCCAGGCTTTCCTCAAACGCTTTTCTGTCTTTCGCGGCAATCGGTTCCGCCGGCGGCATGACCATTTTCATCGGGTTATGCGGCACGCCCGAAACGCGGAATTCGTAATGCAGATGCGGGCCGGTCGCAACGCCGGTCATTCCCACATAACCGATCACTTTCCCTTGTGCGACGCGATCGCCTTTTTTCAATCCGCTGGCGAAGCGCGACAAGTGTCCGTAATGCGTGGTAATCTTTCCGGCGTGACGCAGAATCACGAGTTTGCCGTAACCGCCCTGAGTGCCGACAAAATCGACCGTGCCGTCGCTCGCCGCCCACACCGGCGTTCCGGTCGCCGCCGCGAAATCGGTGCCGACGTGCGCCCGTTGGGTCTTATACACCGGATGCAAGCGGCTCGACGAAAAACCCGATGAGACCCGTGAAAACTCCAGCGGCGTCCGCAAAAAAGCCCGCTTGTTGCTTTCGCCTTTGGCGTTGTAATAGCCGCCGCTCTTGCCGTCCGGGCTTTGCCACCAATACGCGCTGTATTCAATGCCTCCGTTGAAGAACTCGACGGCAAGAATGCGACCGCTGTTGATCAGTTCACCCTCGACATACACGCGCTCGTAGTACACCACGAAATGATCGCCCTTGCGCAAATCGTGATAAAAGTTGATGCTTCCTGAAAGCACATTCGCCATTTCGACCGTCACCGCATCGGGAATTCCCGCCGCGTCAGCCGCGCCGAACAACGACGACTGAATCTCTCCGGCGCGCTGCTCGCGGCGCACTTCGCGTTCCGGCGTTATCGTCTCGGTGCGCAAGGTTCCGCCCTCACGAACCATCGTGAAAAGCTCGGTTTCGGAAACCAGAAAACGCAATTCCTGCAATTGCCCGTCACCGTCCAGCGCGACGCGAAGCGCGCGTCCCGGACGCAGCTTGTACAGCGGACGCGCTTGCGCGTCGGACAACAGGAACGTCATCGCCTGCGGATCGCGCATCCCCGCGCGGGAAAGCACAATGCCGATGGTGTCGCCGCGCTGAACGCGCTCCTCATGCCAGTAAGGCAGATCGCGCAAACCATCGAGATGCACCCAATCGGAGGGCAGTTGAAGCGCGCGCTCCAGCGTCGTCGTCGGATGCGGGACTGGCGCGGCGTCGGGAACGAATGCGAAGGCCGCCATGGCGGAAAACCCCAGAGCGAGCACAAGGACAGGAGCGGAAGCAAACTGACGCAGCCGACGCTGCAAGGCAACCCAAAAGGGCTTGCCTTCGGCTAAAATGTAGTCAGTAATTTTTTGCACGGGCGCCTTTCTTGGAACTGCACTATTCTAACAAGAAACCGCGAAAATCAAAGCCTTATCGTCGTTATTGAACGTATTTTTTGATGATCCGCGCCATATCTGGCCGTTTTTATTTTTTTGACATTTTATCCTTTAACCCATGACCGTTTCCTCATTTGCCCCCTCATTTGCCTCTTTATCCTCCGACGATATCGAACACCAGCTTGCCGTTTTCAAGCGCGGCGCCGACGAACTCCTGATCGAAAAAGAACTGGCCGCCAAACTCGCCCGTGGAAAACCGCTGCGGATCAAAGAGGGTTTCGACCCCACCCGTCCCGACCTGCACCTGGGGCACACCGTCCAGTTCAACAAGCTGCGCCAACTGCAAGACCTGGGGCACCACATCATCTTCCTGATCGGCGACTTCACCGGCATGATCGGCGACCCTTCCGGGCGCAACGTCACCCGTCCGCCGCTGACAGCGGAAGAAATCGCCGCCAACGCCAAAACCTACACCGATCAGGTATTCCTGATCCTCGACCGCGAAAAAACCGAAGTCGCCTTCAACTCCCATTGGCTCTCCGCGCTGGGTGCCGAAGGAATGATCCGGCTGGCCTCGCATTACACCGTCGCCCGAATGCTCGAGCGCGACGACTTTTCCAAGCGTTTCCGCGACAACCAGCCGATTGCCGTCCACGAATTCCTCTACCCGCTGGCGCAGGGCTACGATTCCGTCGCGCTGAAAGCCGACGTCGAACTGGGCGGTACCGACCAGAAATTCAACCTGTTGGTCGGTCGAGAAATCCAAAAAGCGCACGGAATGGAACCGCAATGTATCCTGACCCTGCCGCTGCTCGAAGGACTGGACGGTGTACAAAAAATGTCCAAGTCGTACGACAACTATATCGGCATCACCGAAGCGCCGCGCGAAATGTTCGGCAAAATCATGTCGATCTCCGACGAACTGATGTGGCGTTACTACGACCTCATCTCGCTGAAAGAAATCGAAACCATCGCCGCGCTGAAAAAAGAAGTCCGGGACGGTCGCAACCCGCGCGATGTCAAAGTGCTGCTGGCGAAAGAAATCGTCGAGCGCTTCCACACCCGAGCCGCCGCCGAAGAAGCCGAAGCCGAATTCAACGCCCGCTTCCGTCAGGGCATCCTGCCCGACGACATGCCGGAAGTTACCCTGCACACCAACGGCGCAGGGCTGCCCATCGCCCAACTCGCCAAACAGGCCAACCTCGCGCCCTCAACCTCGGAAGCGCTGCGCCTGATCGAACAACACGGGCTGAAAGTCGATGGCGACACCGTCAGCGACAAAAAACTGCTGATCGCGGCAGGCAGCACCATCGTCGTCCAAGCCGGGAAGCGGCGGTTTGCGCGGGTTACGGTGGTGTGAGTCAGGCATCAGAGGTCAGGAATCAGGGATCAGAAAAACATGATCTCACGCGGAGACGCGGAGCGCGCGGAGGGAAAAGCCCCCTTTTCAAAGGGGGCAAGTCGGGGGCTTTTCTTCTTTGCGGCTTCGCGTGAGGCAAAACAGGGCGCGACAAATCGCGCCCCTACGTTCGATTGCGCTTCGTGTGAATGAAAAAAGCCGTCATTGCGAGCGAAGCGAAGCAATCCAGCGATTTTCCCGTTGCGCACATTTTCTGGATTGCTTCGCTTCGCTCGCAATGACGCCACCTTTCTTTGCGCGCTACGCGTTCTTTGCAGTTGTTGTTTTTGCTGGGATTACGCTGCGCTTCATCCCAGCCTACTTCAATCCCTTATACCGCATCCGCTTCGGCCGCGCGCCTTCTTCGCCCAGCCGCTTGACTTTGTCGGCTTCGTATTCGTGATAGTTGCCGTTGAAGAAAACCCATTGGCTGTCGCCCTCAGCGGCGAGGATGTGCGTACAGATACGGTCGAGGAACCAGCGGTCGTGGCTGATGACCATCACCGATCCGGCGAATTCGAGCAGCGCATCTTCGAGCGCGCGCAGGGTTTCAACGTCGAGATCGTTGGACGGTTCGTCGAGCAATAACAGATTGCCGCCTTTGGAAAGCATCTTCGCCAGATGCAAACGACCGCGTTCACCGCCGGACAGGTTTTTCACCAGCTTCTGCTGATCGTTGCCCTTGAAGTTGAACCGTCCGAGATAAGCGCGGCTCGGCAAAACGAATTTGCCGACGGTGAGCAAATCCAGCCCGCCGGAGACATCTTCCCAAACGGTTTTGTCGCCCTCCAGCGCTTCGCGGGTTTGATCGACGGTGGACAACGCGACGGTGTGGCCGATGGTGATGCTGCCGCTGTCGGGTTGCTCTTTGCCGGTGATGAGTTTGAACAAGGTGGATTTACCGGCGCCGTTCGGGCCGATGATGCCGACGATGGCGCCGGGCGGCACTTTGAAACTGAGGTTGTCGATCAGAACGCGGTCGCCAAAGCTTTTAGAAACGTTTTTGAATTCGATCACTTCTTTGCCCAGCCGTTCGGAGACCGGAATGAAAATTTCGTTGGTTTCGTTGCGCTTCTGATGTTCGTGGTCGGACAATTCCTCGAAGCGCGTCAAGCGCGCTTTGCTTTTCGCCTGACGGCCTTTCGGATTTTGTCGCACCCATTCCAGTTCTTTTTTCATCGCGCGGGTACGGGCGTCTTCGGCTTTCTGTTCCTGCTCCAGGCGCTGTTCTTTCTGGTCGAGCCAACTGCTGTAATTGCCTTTCCAGGGAATGCCGTAACCGCGGTCGAGTTCGAGAATCCACTCGGCGGCGTTGTCGAGAAAGTAACGGTCGTGCGTGATGGCGACCACCGTGCCGGGAAAGCGGTAAAGGAATTGTTCGAGCCATTCGACCGATTCGGCGTCGAGATGGTTGGTCGGCTCATCGAGCAGCAACATATCGGGTTTCGACAAGAGCAATCGGCACAACGCGACGCGGCGTTTCTCGCCGCCGGACAGTTGCGCGATGGTCGCCTCCCAGGGCGGCAAACGCAAAGCGTCGGCGGCGACCTCCAGTTGCGCTTCGGCGCTGTCGCCGCTACCGGCGGCAATGATCGCTTCCAACTCGGCCTGTTCGGCAGCGAGTTTGTCGAAATCGGCGTCCGGCTCGGCGTATTCGGCATACACTTCTTCCAGCCGCTTCTGCGCCGCCAACACACCGCCGATGCCTTCTTCCACCGCCTGACGAACGGTTTGCTGCGGATCGAGTTGCGGCTCCTGCGGAAGATAACCGATGCTCAAACCCGGCATCGGGACGGCTTCGCCGTCGATCTCCTTGTCGATCCCGGCCATGATTTTCAGCAACGTGGATTTGCCGGCGCCGTTGAGACCGAGCACACCGATTTTGGCGCCCGGAAAAAAGGAAAGCGAAATGTCTTTCAAGATTTGCCGCTTCGGCGGCACGGTCTTGCTGACACGGTTCATTGTATAAACGTATTGAGCCATGGGTCTTGCTTCGTTGGGTTGATGGGTTGTCCGGGGGTGCGTTCACGGCCTGTTGTGGCAGGCGGCAAGGCGTTTTATTTTCATGAGAATGTTATTATCACATATTGCGAAAAAAAGGTTTTGCCATTTTGCGTATATGGCTGAGACAAGATGTAAGAACGTGCTTGACGAGCAGAGGAAATTCAAAAATGGTTAAATCTACAATGAAGGCGGCGATCTGCACCCAATACGGGCCGCCTGAAGTCATGAAAATCGTTGAGGTTGAAAAGCCGGTACCGAAAAAGAATGAAGTATTAGTAAGGGTTATGGCTTCGCCAGTGAATTCGGGCGATGCGCGAGTCAGAGGACTTGTTGTCAAGGGGTTTCTTAGAATCGTCATGCGGTTCGTTTTGGGTTTCAACAAACCCCGTAAGCCTATTTTAGGCACTGTTTTTTCAGGTGTTGTCGAACAAACAGGGAAAAATGTAAAAGATTTCAATCCTGGCGACGAAGTTTTTGGCATCACAGGTTTTAAGTTCGGCACTTGCGCCGAATATGTTGTGGTGTCTGAAAAAGGGCTTATTGCAAAAAAACCGGCCAATGCGACATTTGAGGAAGCGGCAGCCATTCCGTTTGGTGGAACTTCGGCACTCTATTTTCTTGAAAAAGCAAAAATGACGGAAAAAACAAATCCTAGGGTATTGGTCTATGGAGCAACCGGTTCGGTCGGTACGGCAGTGATACAAGTAGCAAAGTATTGCAATGCCCATGTAACGGCGGTTTGCAGCGAAGAAGGTGAAAGCCTCGTCAAAGAGTTAGGCGCCGATGAAGTCATTTTGTACACCCAAGAAGATTTCACCCAAAGAAATGAAAAATTTGACATCGTTTTCGATGCGGTCGGTAAAACAACAAAAGAACAATGCGCGTCTCTTCTAATTTCCGGAGGTCATTACATCAATATTTGCGGGTTGGATATTGCTTCCGAGCGAAAGGAACAATTGGAGTTTTTGCGCAGGCGATTCGAAGAAGGAAAGTATAAGGCAACCATTGACAGGGTCTATTCCCTCGATGAGGTTGTTGAAGCGCACAGATATGTTGATACGGGTAGAAAAAAAGGGAATGTTGTTTTAAAAATGGCAGGCAGAGAGAAGGCATAGGTGATATGGATCGGGATAGGGGGCGGCCCGTAGGCTGCACCCCTCCCACACCACCCGGCATGCGGTTCCGCACCGGGCGGTTGGAATGGTTGAGGTCGCCGGGCTGTCGTTACACCCGACCCGACGCCCAGGTTTGCCTTGCTCCAGTTCGGCGGAACTGATTTCTCGCTGCCACGGCCTTTCGGGCTTCACCCTATCCACCACTATGGCGAGCTTCGCTGACGCGAACATCTGAGACACTTCATTTCCGATAACCGAAGGGCACACCCTCCCATTCCTTCAGCCCTTCGATGTTTCGCTTCCGGCCTTATCAGCCTCGCTACAACAACTACTATGGCCTCTGCTGACTTCTCGCTCCGGCTCATCACCGTCGGCCTTTCAGCCATGAGGCGAGATCTCCCCAGGTAAGAACGCACTCCTTCATCGCACAACCGCCGGATCTACGCCACCTCGCTTTGGTCACAAGAGCTTCGCGAAATCCAGCCCGC
>Ga0209737_10003035_pt1 | contig 11718 bp, 8 predicted proteins | sample TergutCu122P3_FD_187284 | JGI IMG/M metagenome (GOLD analysis project Ga0209737, IMG submission 187284) | Cubitermes ugandensis P3 segment gut microbial communities from Kakamega Forest, Kenya - Cu122 P3 (SPAdes) (version 2) | ecosystem: Host-associated > Arthropoda: Insects > Digestive system >...
TCCAAAACTTCCAACTCCGTAAAGTGGTGTATGCCGGTCACATTTCCAACGTTCCAATAACTTAATTTAATCTCTTTCACAGCCGCAATTTCAACGGTATTAAGCACGCCATTACCATCCGTATCAAACTGAGAAACATACGTTCTAAAATTATCAGACGGAAAATTCCCTGCATCAATTGCGACATTCGCAAATACCATATTAACAACAATTCCTATTGCCAATAACAATTTTAAAATTCTCATACAAGCCTCCTTTTAATTTTCGCTTGTTTTTATTTATTCTTTTTGGACCTTCTTTTCGACTACATATTACATGATTTTGTTACAATTTGTCAAGTTTTTTACATTTTTTTTCGAATAACTAAATTTTTGTTATTACATTTTATTATATTTTTTTCTATTTTATACCCACGCCTCCAATCACCGACAATACTTTAAATAAACTTTTAAACATACTATCCCTCCTTTCGTCACATATTTTTCCACACCTTAACAATATACTGCATATTTTAACAATTGTCAAGTATTTTTTTGTTTTTTATGAAAATAATTTGTTTCTCTTGTTATTTTTCTCTTTTTATACTAGCACCAATCGCATTCAAACGCTCATCAATTTTCTCATAACCTCGGTCAATTTGTTCAATATTATGTATTCTGCTTGTTCCTTCTGCCGACATTGCAGCTATTAAAAGTGCCATTCCCGCACGAATATCCGGTGAAGAAATTCTTGCTCCCGAAAGGGTTGCTGGTCCCATAATTACGGCTCGGTGCGGGTCACACAAAATTATTTGCGCTCCCATACTTTGCAAATTATCCGTAAAAAACAGGCGGCTTTCAAACATTTTCTCGTGAATTAAGCACGCTCCTTTAGCCTGTGTTGCAGTTGTCAGCATAATTGAAGTTAAATCGGCAGGAAAACCAAACCAAGGTGCCGATTCAATTCGCGGAATGCAATTTCCTATGTCGGTTTTTATTTCCATTTTCTGATTATCACGAATTCTAAGCGTTTTTTCTTCTTTGTTGAACAAAACTTCAACTCCCAAGCGGGAAAATTGATGTATAATCATTTTCATAACATCGGTTTCCACATTTTTGAGAGTAATATCGGAATTTGTACAGGCAGCAAGTGCAATAAATGAACCCGCTTCAATGTAATCACAACCGATTGTGTGCGAAACGGCGGCAAATTCTTTTTGCCCATAAATTTTCAAAATATTAGAACCGATTCCTTCAATTTTTACACCGCAAGAAACTAAATAATTACACAATCCCTGACAATGCGGTTCACATGCGGCATTTATTATTGTCGTTTCACCACTTGCTCCTGCAGCTGCAATTATTGCGTTTTCCGTTCCCGTAACAGATGCCTCATCCAAGTAAATTTCAGTGCCGACAAGCCCGCTTTTGGGTGCGGTTATATAATAAATTGTGATTTCTTCGCCATCGCTTGTAATTTCTCGTTTTTGCTCAACTCTTGCTCCCAATTTTTCAAAAACAAAAAAATGCGTGTCAATCCGCCGTCTTCCTATTTTATCACCGCCGGGTTGCGGAAAAGTTGCTTCTCCAAATCGTACCAAAAGCGAAGAGGCAAATAAAATTGAACCGCGAAGTTTGCTGGCAACAGAAAGCGGCATTATTCCGCTTTTCACGTTTTTACTATTTATTGTAAGAGTTTTATTTTCATTTGACCATTCAATTTCTGCACCCAAATCTTTAGCAATATCACACATTCCGCAAACATCACCAATGTATGGAGCATTATTAAACTCACTTTTCCCACCGGTCAAGATTGAAGCGGCAATCAAAGGCAATGCTTCGTTTTTGTTTCCGGCAACAACCAATTCACCCGAAAGCCGCTTTTTTCCTTCTACTATAAATACGCTCATTTTTTCGCTCCAACTACTAAAATTTAAGGTAAAAATATTATTTGCCTAACGGCAGAAAGTATTTTTCGGCAAAAATTCACAAAGGAATAGTAAGGTAAAAAATGAGTAGTTTTGAAAATTTTGATATAGACAAACGAGTTTTAGATGCAATTTTTGCAACCGGATATGCAACACCAACGGCTGTGCAAAAAGCAGTAATTCCGGCTGCAATTGAAGGGCGAGACGTTATTGCCTGTGCACCGACAGGTACAGGAAAAACCGCTGCATTTTTAATTCCGATTATTGATTTTATAGTTAAAAACCCAAGAGGAACTGCAGGCGGAAAAATCCGCTCCCTTATTCTTTCTCCGACAACCGAACTTGCGTTTCAAACACGGGACTTTGCATTAAAACTTTCAGATTTGCTAAACTTAAAAGTTTCGACAATCGTCGGAAAATCGGGAATATCAACACAATTGCAAGAATTACGAAGCGGTTGTGATATAGTTATTGCAACTCCCGGGCGGGCTTTGGATTTGGTAATGCGTGGCGAATTGGATTTGGATAGCGCAGAAATTTGCGTTATTGACGAAACCGACAGAATGACCGATTTGGGATTTATTGTTGATGTTTCAAAACTTGTAGAAAAAATGTCGGTTGAATGTCAAATTATGTTTTTTTCGGCAACAATCAGCAAATCAAGCGTAAAAATCGCAGGAAAAGCATCTCGTGAGCCGATGATTATTGACATTACGGGAGCGATTTCAAAAGAAGCCGTAAAAATTCCCGAAAACATTACAACTTTCTCACTTTTTGCAGAAAAAGACAAAAAGAAAAAAGTTGTTCTGCATTTATTAAAAGAATTGAAAAACGAAAAAATTATTGTCTTTGCCGATTCAAAAACTGCGGTTGATTCACTTTCAAAAGAAATAACCAACAAAGGTTTTGAATGCGTTTCACTTCATGCAGACAAAAATCTTACCGAGCGAAATTATTTGACGGAAAAATTCTCAAAAGGCAGTGTAAAAATTTTAGTTGCAACCGATATTGCGGCTCGCGGACTCGATTTCCCCGATGTTGCAGCAGTAATTTCAATGAATATTCCGTCTTCGGCAATACTTTTCGCTCACAGAATAGGACGAACCGGACGAATAGGAAAAACCGGAATTGCATATTGCATTTGCTCGGCACAAGAACGCTTGAAATGGTTTGAAATTTTGAGAGATATTGAATGTAACACGGAAGTTTTCCCATACCAGCCGTTTCACAGCGACAAAATTGAAAACATGAGCGAAGACGAAGCAAGAGAATTTGCTCCGAAATCTAAAAAGCGGAACAATGAAGAAGGTTTTGAAGAGAGAAGAGAAAAGAGAGAAGAGAAAAAGAAAAAAGAAATTGCCGATAAAGAAGCTGCGGTGTTAGAGAAAAAAATTGCAAATCGCAGAAAACACAAAGCATATATTGAGAAAAAATACGGCAAAAAAGAAACCGGAAAAGGCAAATATAAAGGCTTGGCAAATAAAAAGCGGAAAGCAAAATGAAGAAAATTACAATAATTGCAATAATTATAATTTTGTGCGGGCAAATTTTAAGTTGTGCAAAAAGAGTTTTCCCTACGGGTGGTGAAGGCGACAAAACTTCACCGACAATTTTGGAAATTTATCCGAACAATAAATCACTAAATGTTAATCCTAAAACAAAAATCCAAATAAGATTTTCCGAATGGGTTGACCAAAAAAGTGTCAAAAATGCTATTTTCATTTCGCCGCAAATCGATTTTTCTGTGAAAATCAATACTCGAAATATTGAAATTACACCTAAAACACCATTTTCTGCCAATACTTCTTACCATATCTCGTTTTTAGGAGATATTACCGATTTTTCCGGAAACCCGCTTATTGAAACCAAAACTATAATTTTCTCGACAGGTGATTTCATTGATTCTGCTTTTTTAGAAGGTAAAATTTTCTTTGAGAAAACCGATTCCCTGCTTCCGAAAGTTGCGTTATTTTTTGATGAGAGAGCGGCACAAAGCGATACAATTTTACTTTCTATGCCCGATTATATAACACAAGCAGACAGTGCAGGTTTTTTCCGTTTCGATAACATTTCACAAGCAAAATATCGAGTAATAGGATTTTTGGATAAAAACCGAGACAACAGAATTACGCCACGCGAATCTGTGTTTTTAGGTGAAAACCAAGTCGTTGAAGCAGGCAATTTCCAAGAGTTATTTCCTGCAACAAGTGATACAACACAAAACAGGGTCATATCGATAAGCGCATTTTCGCCGACAATTTTATCTATGAAGCTCAAATTTGCTACAGAAAATAAACCATTTGACAACATGAGAATTACAACACAGGATAATGAAAATATTCGCTTTGAAAAAACTCAAAAACTTGATGATAATAAAACAACTGCTATTTTTTTAAAGGATAGTCTACAAAATCGGCAATACTTTTTAGAAACTAAAGGGCAAAGAATTATTGCAAGTATCGGTGATTCTATTTTTTATGACACGATTTTATTTAACGGCACAACGCTAACAGACACAATAAATTTGGCAAGACTTGATAGTTTGCTGGGAAATTACACTACCAAAGAAGAAGTCTTAGACACAAGTGATACAAATTCTATTGATACAACCGCTCAAATTTTAGTCAGCCCAAAACTTTCATGGAATTTTCACGGAGAATTACCCGCAAACCCACTTTGGGAATTAAGAAATGAAAAAGGAATTTCAATTTTCACAACAAATAATTTTATCGATAGCATTCCCGTTGGAAAATATAGGATTTTTCTTATTGATGACAGAAATCAAAACCAAAGATTCGACATCGGAAAACTTTTCCCATTTGTTGCAGGCGAAAAAAGAATCTCATTTCCCGATATACTAAACGCCCGAGAACGCTGGGAAGCAGAATACGATATTGCGTTACCTTTGCCGAAAGTTGAAGAACGGGAAATAGAAGAAGAAATTTCGAGCGAAGGGTTTTAAAGGGGCGACCGCAAACGAAGTAACGACCTTGGGAGTCAAGCCCCTTTTTTACAGCGGTTTGCTGACAATTTCCTGTCTTTCGCTATAAACCAAAGAATTTGGCGCAACAGATTTTGTTATCAAAGAATTTCCGCCTATAACCGAACCGCTACCAATAATCGTTTCACCACCCAAAATTACTGCTCCGGCATAAATTATCACATTATCTTCTACATCAGGATGGCGTTTTTTGCCCTGAAATCTGTTGTTTTCTCTATCATACGGATTAAATGCCCCAAGCGTTACACCGTGATAAATCGTAACATTTTTGCCGATTCTGCAAGTTTCACCGATAACAACTCCCGTTCCGTGGTCAATAAAAAATCCTGCACCGATTTTTGCGCCCGGGTGAATATCAATTCCGGTTCTGCTATGTGCTCTTTCGGTCATAACTCTCGGAATCACAGGCACATCAAGTTCATATAATTTGTGCGCAACTCGATATGTTGCAACCGCTTCAATATACGGATATGACAAAATTATTTCATGAAACGATTTACTCGCAGGGTCGCCGTCGTGTCCGCTTTTTATGTCGGCAATGAGCATTTCACGAATCTCGGGCAGTGATTTAATAAATTCAATGCTTGCTTCTTCGGCTTTTTGCTCACAGGAACAGTCAGCTTTACATTTTTGTGAGCGATGGAAAACCAAAAGTTCATAAATTTGATTGGAAAGTTCTCTGCAAATTTCTTCAAGTTTTATTGTCAAATATTCGTTTAGTTTTCCGTTTTCAATCGGCGTTTTAGAATAAGTTCCGGGGAAAAGTACCGACAATACCAAGTCAAGAATTTTATATAAATTATCTCGTCCGGAAATCGTAATACTTTCGTCAATTTCGTTTTCATAAGCCGAAATAACTTTTTCTTCAAGCAAATTCGCCACACTCGGCAATTTTTCATAAATCCATTTATCCAAATTACTGCGTTTCATATTAACTCCTCAATAAGGGACTTTGCGGTCGCCCCTTAAATCCCTTGCTCCCATTTTTATTTTATGTGGACTTTTTAAAAATCAATCACTATTGATTTTTTGCTTGGGTTTAACTGTGTATATTTCACTCCTGCGCTGTCAAACATTTTTTTGCTTGCTTTAACGCCGTCGGTTTGGGCATATTTGTCACTCAAATATATTACTTCGCTGATTCCCGATTGAATTATCACTTTTGCGCATTCGTTACATGGGAATAATGCTACAAAAATCCGGCACCCGTGAAGTTTTTCGGTTGCATTTAAAACCGCATTAAGTTCGGCATGAGCAACATAAGTATATTTTGTATCAAGTGTATTACCTTCTCTTGCCCACGGGAAATCGTCATCGGAGCAGCCGCGCGGGAATCCATTGTAGCCAACTCCAACAATACGATTTTGATTATTTACAATACACGCACCAACTTGTGTGCTTGGGTCTTTGCTTCTTTGCGCAGACAAAATCGCCACGCCCATAAAATATTCGTCCCAAGAAATGTAATCGTTCCGTTTCATATTTACTCCTGTTTTTCCTATAAAATAATATCTGCACCAAATAAAGAAGAGCGAAGAATTTAAATTCTCCGCTCTTCTTTCTTTTATATCCTTTCTTTTTTTATCTCTTCACACCCAATTTTGCCGAATACTGATAAACCTTTCCGCTTATACCTTTTAATTCGGCGATTACCAAATAGCTTCCGTTTGCTACAAAGCGTCCTGAGCTATTTCTCAAATCCCATGTAATCTTTTCGTTGCCGTTAACTCTTGTAGTAAAGACAATGTTTCCTATAGCATCATAAACTACAACTTTTGTTTCTAGTACTCTTTCAGGAGCAACCACGTTAATTTCAGCTCTGTCACTTACAATGCTTCTTGCAAACTTAATGCCGTATGCACTGTTCTTATTTGGATTAACAACAATCGAAACAGCACAATCTTCACCATCCAGCACATCTTCATCGGATTCGGCACCGCAAACACTGCATTCTGCTTTGTGAACCGCCTTTACTCCGTCTTGGCAATTTTCAGGAGTTATTATTGTGCCGAGAACACTGAAATCATGCCCAAGTGCTTCACCAACATCAACCAATTCAACTTCGGTCTCATCACCGCAAAGGCTGCATTTTTTTGCGTGTTGTGCCGCAGTTTCACAAGTTGCAACATTTACCAATTCGCCGACTTCGCTGAAATCGTGTCCGAGCGCTTCGCCGACATTTACTTCATCAATTTCGTGCTCTTCGCCGCAAAGAACACAAGCTACTTTGTAAACTGCTGCTGTTGTACAAGTTGCTGCAGTTACCAATGTACCGATTTCGCTGAAATCATGGTCAACTACTACAGAATTGCATGTTTCCTGCTTGTCATCACAACGGCTACATGTTACTTCATAGCATACTGAAGTCATACCGCAAATCAATTCTCCTATCAATACCGACTCACCATAATCATGTCCAAGAGCTTCACCTACAGAAACCAAGTCGCTTTCGGTTTCAATACCGCAAATGTTACATTTTGTTGCGTGTTGTGCAGCAGTTTCGCAAGTTGCTGCATTTACCAATGTACCTACTTCGCTGAAATCATGGTCAATCACTATCGGATTGCATATTTCCTGTTTGTCATCACAACGGCTGCATGTCTTTTCATAGCACGCCGAAGTCATTCCGCAAATCAATTCTCCTACCAACACCAATTCGCCGTAATCATGTCCAAGAGCTTCACCTACAGAAACCAATTTGCTTTCGGTTTCAAAACCGCAAATGCTGCATTTGGTTTTATGTTGTGCCGCTGTTTCACAAGTTGCTGCATTTAACAATTCGCCTACTTCACTGAAATCGCAGTTATCAATGTGATAATCAAAGTTCAATGTTCCGCCAAATCCGCTAATTACGACTTGAGCATTAGGGGTTGAAGTAGAAAACGGAGTAGAAATAATATACTTACTGTTACTTGTAATTTTGCCGTCAGCATATGTTATTCCTGTTGCAAGATTTGTCGGATTATTCAGTTTAATTGCTGCAGCATAGTAACCCGTAACATCAGTAGGTAAAAGCATAATTGTTCCGTTTTGCCCCCCTCCGTTAAACAGTATTAAATTTGTATTCAACTCAAGAGAAGTAAGCCGATTGTTGTGGCAGTACAAATATAGAAGTGCCGTATTTTGTGAGACATCAAGTAAAGTAAGTTTATTGTTCTCACAATACAAATCTACAAGTGCTCTATTCTGTGACAAATCAAGAGATTCAATCTCATTATTAAAACAATACAATGTCATAAGTTTTGTATTGTTTGACACATCAAGAGAAGTAAGTTTGTTATTGTCACAAGTCAAATTCGTCAATGCCGTAAAATGCTCAATTCCTTCCAAGCTTTCAATATTTCTCCAACTAACATTAATTGCTGTTATTCCTGCAATTTCAGCATTGGTAATAACACTTCTACCGCCTACCAATCCGGAAACATAGTTTCTGAAATTCGCATCAGGGAAATTAGTAGCATTTATCATCACATCAGCAAACGCTGTTGTTGCAAAAATTCCTATTGCTGCCAATAATTTTAATAATCTCATAATAACACCCTCCTTCGGTTTTGTTTGTTATTATTTATTATGTATCCTTATTTTTCGGATACCCCCATACTTAACTTTGTTACAATAAAAATAAAAAGGGCAGAAATTTCTTCCTGCCCTTTTTGCAATATAACGGGAAGCAGGTTGCTTCCCCTACAAACACAAATTACCTCTTCACACCTAATTTCGCTGAGTATGCATAATTCATTCCGTTTATACCTTTAACTTCGGCAATTACCAAGAAACTTCCGTTTGCAACAAAGCGTCCTGAGCTATTCTTCAAATCCCAAGTAATCTTTTCGCTACCGCGGGAATTTGTCGTAAATACAATGTTTCCTATGGCATCATAAACAACTACTTTAGTTTCAGCCGCTTTGTCATTCTCAGGAAGAACTACATTGATTTCTGCTTTGTCGTTAACAATATTTTTCGCAAATTTAATGCCGTATTTACTATCTGGTTTAGTTGGCTTAATTGGAAGACCACCCATTACCCATTTTGCATACAATATTAAATCTTCTGTTATTGGTGTTTCAAAATTAAACAACTCTTCACCCGCATAATCAATCCCGTAGTCTTCATATCTACGCTCTTTACTCCATTCAAAAAATTTCCAACCACCACAAACATCACCATAATAAAGATAAATCCACTCCGGTATTTCAGGAGCAGTCGGTTGGGAAATAGTTTCGCCATTTTCTACATTTATGGTAATGTAAATGTCATCTTCCACATCGTTTTCATTATCTCCTTCAATCATAAACACAACACTAAAACTATCGGGAGCAGCATATACAAAATTCAGCGTTCCTTCAAGTTTTTTTCCGATAACACCCGTTTCTGCCATAAATAGTGTCAAAGGAATATTATTGTCGCTGCTTATAATCTTTCCGTCTGCGTATGTTATTTGAGTAGCAGAAAATTGCGGGTTTCTCAGTTCAATAATAGCACTATAATAGTCGGCGGCACCTAAAAGTTTTATCGTCCGAGTTTGGTCATCTCCCTTAAAATTTGTAAGCAAGAGATTTTCAGTCAAATCAACATTTACAAGATGGTTTCCGAAACAATACAATGTTGCCAGCTTCTGATTATTCGACACATCAAGCGTTGTCAAGTTATTGTAAGCAACATACAACCCAATCATATCAATATTTTCAGACAAATTAATAGAATCCAGTTGACTGTTATTGCAATACAATTCTTTCAACGCTGTGTTACCTGATAAATCAAGATAAGTCAGCGGATTTGAATTACAATTCAAAAGTTCCAACGCCGTAAAAAACTCTATCCCTTTCAAATTTTTAATGTCTTTAGTGGAAACGACAATAGATGTTGTTTGGTCAATATCGTCAGGAGTAATTTTACCATCGGGGAATTTATTCCAAAGCCACTCTCTGAAATTATCGTCAGGGAAATTTTCTTTACTTATTGCAATATCACCATCAACAAGATAAACCAAATTCATCGTTCCGCCAAAACCAAGACGGGGAAGAGGCGGATTATCCGTAAATCCGGGACCGTCATATCCGGTTTCAACATGAAGTACTGTCGCAGTAATATTTTTATCCGTACTTATTAATTTACCGTCCAAGTAATAGAATTCGTCAGGAAGTGACGGATTATTCAGTAAAACATCCGCGCTCCAATTATCTCCGTCTTTTTGCAAGAAAACAATTGGTTGCTGGTAATTCATACCGGTTCGTGTAAGCACAGGTTTGTTCGATAAATCAAGGTAAGTAAGTCGATTGCCGGAACAAAACAACGTTTTCAATTTACTATTTTGAGTAATATTAATAGAAGTTAACTCACTCGAAGACGCTTCCAAGACCTCTAAATCAAGATTATTCGATAAATCAAGTGAAGTTAATCGATTATCGGAGCAATTTAACTCTACAAGTGCTGTAAAAAGTTCAATTCCTTTCAGATTTGAAATACTTTTGCCGGAAACATCAATAATCGTTACCGCCGCAATTTCAGCATTAGTAATAACACTTCTGCCGCTTACCAATCCTGAAACATACGCTCTGAAATTGTCATCAGGAAAATTTGTTACATTTACATCCACATCGGCAAATGCAACCACTGAAAAAATTCCTATCGCTGTAAATAATTTTAATAATTTCATACAAGCCTCCTTTTATTTTGCTTGTTCTAATTATTATAATATACAAATATTTTTTTATTTGCCGGTATTTTTTACTCACTCTCTATTTCATCAAGCATTTTCACGCGTTTTTGGTGGCGACCGCCTTCGTATTCCGTCGAAAGCCAAATATCAATTATTTGTTTTGCCGTTTCAAAATCGGTAAATCTTCCGCCCAAAGCCAAAATATTGCTGTCGTTGTGAAGCCGTGTCAATTTTGCATATTCAGTATTATGGCAAAGCGAAGCCCTTGCGCCTTTTACTCTATTTGCCGCAATCGAAATTCCAATCCCTGTTCCGCAAATAATTATTCCGCCGCCTACTTTTCCCGAAACTACTGCTCTTGCCGCCTCTTCGCCGTAAATCGGATAATCTACGCTTTCTTCGCTATTACAGCCGCCATCTAAGATAGCCAAGCCTTTTTTTGCCAAATATTCAATAATTTGTTGTTTCAATTGAAATCCGCCGTGGTCACTTGCCACAATAATACTTTTAAATGCCATTTTTACTCCTTTATCGCAATTTTTTACATAAAATACAATAAGTTTTGCTATTGCGTGTGTGTTTTAATGTATTTTTATGCGGTTTTTAGTAAGAAAAATAGCACGAAAGGAATTTCAATGTCGAGTGTAAAAAAGCACAGAAAGTCGAAAATTGCTCTGCACAAACGCAAAAAACGCAGCCGCAAGAATCGCCATAAAAAGAAAAAAGTGTAACAAAAAAAGAAGAGAGCGCAAAAAAACGCTCTCTTTTAATTTTTAATTATTAATTTCTAATTACTTCTTAATTCCCATTTCCTTTGAATACGCTTTTGCCAATTCTTTTCTAAGCGTTACAACTGACTCAGGGTAACTGCTATATTGTTCCAAAATGTATCTGTCAAAATAAAACAATGCGTATGCTTGTGATACTTGTTTTCTATCAAGCAAATCGTAAATTTCACCTGTTATTTTTTGTGCTTTCTCCTGTTTTGCGTTGGCATTCTCAGAATATTGCTTTTTCAATACTTCCGAAAGTTCGTAGTCGTCATAAATACTCGCGCCAACTTGCATATTAACTTTTACTTTCACATCGTAATACAATTTTGGGCTTGCATTTTCAAAACACAACGCTTGTTTACTGCGGAATTGCTTAACT
>Ga0209737_10003036_pt1 | contig 11715 bp, 12 predicted proteins | sample TergutCu122P3_FD_187284 | JGI IMG/M metagenome (GOLD analysis project Ga0209737, IMG submission 187284) | Cubitermes ugandensis P3 segment gut microbial communities from Kakamega Forest, Kenya - Cu122 P3 (SPAdes) (version 2) | ecosystem: Host-associated > Arthropoda: Insects > Digestive system...
CTCCTCAATATCGGCGAGGAAGAGATCAAGGGCAACGAGATGGTCAAGGCCGCCGCCGATCTCTTGCGCGGCTCCGGGCTCAATTTCATCGGCAATGTCGAGGGCGATGGCATTTACCAGGGCGAGGCCGACGTCATCGTTTGCGACGGCTTCGTCGGTAACGTGGCCCTGAAAACCTCCGAGGGGCTGGCGCAGATGCTGGGTTCGGCGCTGAAGAGCGAATTCAAGCGCAACTGGCTGACCAAGCTGACGGCCTTGATCGCCATTTCGGTCTTGAGCCGGGTCAAGGAGCGCTTCGATCATCGCCGCTACAACGGCGCGATCCTGCTCGGACTCCGGGGCATTTCGGTCAAGAGCCACGGTTCGGCCGATGCGCTGGCCTTCGGCTATGCCATCGCGCGGGCCTACGACGCCGCCGAGAACCGCGCCCTGGAGCGCATTTCGGCGCGCATGGCGCAATTGAATGCGGTTTCTGCCGCGCTCGGAGAGGCTGCCTGAATGTATGCGCGCGTGATCGGCACCGGCAGTTGTCTGCCGGGAAAGTCCGTCAGCAACGATGATCTGGCGGCGCGCGGCATCAATACCAGCGACGAATGGATCGTTACCCGCACCGGCATTCGTGGCCGCTATCTTGCCGAGCCGGGAAGCCTGTCGAGCGAACTGGGCTTCATCGCGGCCGAGCGCGCGCTGGAAATGGCCGGCGTCGCCGCAGCCGATCTCGATCTGATCATTGTCGCCACCTCGACGCCGGATTTCATTTTTCCCAGTACCGCTTGCCTGATCCAGGGGCGGCTGGGCAACAAGGGCGCTACCGCCTTCGACGTGCAGGCGGTGTGCAGCGGCTTTCTGTACGCGCTTGGCATTGCCGAGAAATTTATCGCCTCGGGTAGCCACAAAAAGGCGCTGGTCATTGGCGCCGAGGTGTTTTCCCGCATTCTCGACTGGAATGATCGCAGCACCTGCGTGCTGTTCGGCGACGGCGCGGGGGCCGTGGTGCTGGAGGCTTCCGAGCGTCCCGGCATTCTGGCCACGGCGATGCATGCCGACGGCAGCCAGAATCATATTCTCAATGTGCCGGGGCAGGTCTGCGGCGGTCAGGTGACCGGCGACCCCTTCCTGCGCATGGACGGCCAAGCGGTGTTCAAGCTCGCGGTGCGCGTGCTGGCGGAGGCCGCCGAGGAAGTTTGTTCCGCCGCCGGCATCCCGACAGCCGACCTCGACTGGCTGATCCCGCATCAGGCCAATATCCGCATCATCGACGCCACCGGCAAGAAACTGGGCATCGCGCGCGAACGGGTCATCGTGACCGTCGATCGCCACGGCAATACCTCGGCCGCCTCGGTGCCGCTGGCCCTGGACGAGGCCGTGCGCGACGGGCGCATCCGGCGCGGCCACAAGGTGCTGCTCGAAGGCGTCGGCGGCGGTTTCACCTGGGGCGCGGCCTTGCTTGCGTTCTGAATCAGGAGGCTCTGAACATGTCTTTTGCGTTTGTATTTCCCGGCCAGGGCTCGCAGAGCGTTGGCATGATGGCGGCTTACGGCGATGCCGCCGCTGACGCTTCCGTGATCCGCGCCACCTTTGACGAGGCTTCCGCCGCGCTGGGCGAGGATTTGTGGGCGCTGGTCGCCGACGGCCCGGCCGAGGCCCTGGCGCAAACCGTCAATACCCAGCCCGTCATGCTGACCGCCGGCATTGCCGTCTGGCGTCTGTGGCGGGAGAAGGGCGGCAAGCTGCCCGCCGTCGTCGCGGGCCATAGCCTGGGCGAATACTCGGCGCTCGTCGCCGCCGGCGTCCTTGATTTCAAGGATGCCGTGCCCCTGGTGCGGCTTCGCGCCGCCGCGATGCAAGAGGCCGTGCCGCTCGGCACGGGGGCCATGGCCGCCGTGCTCGGCCTGGACGATGCCGGCATTGCCGCCGCCTGCGCGGAGGCAGAGCAAGGCCAGCCCGGCGAAATCGTCGAGCCGGTCAATTTCAATGCCAATGGCCAGACCGTCATCGCGGGCCACAAGGCTGCCGTCGAGCGCGCCATGGCCGCCTGCAAGGCGCGCGGCGCCAAGCTCGCCAAGGCCTTGCCGGTGTCGGCCCCCTTCCATTCCTCGCTGATCCGGCCTGCCGCCGACAAACTGGCGGCCCGTCTGGCCGAACTGGAATTGAAGACGCCGGTGATTCCGGTCATCAACAATGTCGATGTCGCCATCGAGAACGATCCGGCGCGCATCAAGGATGCGCTGGTGCGCCAGACCTATCGCCCGGTGCGCTGGGTCGAGACGGTGCAGAAAATGGCGGCCCTGGGCGTTTCGACCATTGCCGAATGCGGCCCCGGCAAGGTGCTGGCCGGCCTGACCAAGCGTTGCGTCGACGGCGTCGCCGGCGTCGCGCTGGCCGATGCCGCTTCCATCGACGCCAATCTCAGTCTGGAGTGAGCAGCATGCTGAACGATAAGATTGCGCTCGTCACCGGCGCCACCCGCGGCATAGGCCGCGCCATCGCGCTGGAATTGGGGCGTCAGGGCGCGACCGTGATCGGCACGGCGACCAGCGAGGCCGGCGCGGGCCAGATTTCCGCCTATCTCCTTGAGGCCGGCGTCAAGGGCCGGGGCGTCGCGCTCAATGTCACCGACGCGGCCCAGTGCGATGCCCTGCTCGCCGAACTGGCCAAGGAATTCGGCGTCATCGGCATTCTGGTGAACAATGCGGGCATTACCCGCGACAACCTGGCCATGCGCATGGGCGACGACGAGTGGGATGCCGTCATCGACACCAATCTGAAGGCGGTTTTCCGGCTGTCGCGCGGCGTCATGCGCGGCATGATGAAGGCGCGCTTCGGGCGCATCGTCAATATTTCCTCGGTGGTCGGCTATTCCGGCAATGCGGGCCAGGCCAATTACTGCGCGGCCAAGGCCGGCGTCGCGGGGCTCACCCGCTCGCTTGCCCGCGAACTGGGCAGCCGCAATATCACCGTCAATTGCGTCGCGCCCGGTTTCATCGCCACCGACATGACCCATGCGCTCTCCGAGGAGCAGAAGGCCGCCATGCTGGCCTCCATTCCGCTCTCGCGCGCCGGCACGCCGGAAGACGTGGCCGGGGCTGTCGGTTTTCTCGTGTCGCCTGCCGCCTCCTATGTCACCGGCACCACGGTGCATGTGAATGGCGGCATGTTCATGGATTGATTACACCAAGCGGCCGCTTTTGGTAAAATTGCAACGTTTTTTTCGTACCCCTGAGGGGAAGGAGCTTTTCCAATGGATAACATCGTAGAGCGCGTCAAAAAGATCGTCGCCGAGCAACTGGGCGTGAATGAAGCGGACATCAAGAACGAGTCCTCCTTCGTGGACGATCTGGGCGCGGATTCCCTGGATACCGTCGAGCTGGTCATGGCGCTGGAAGAGGAATTCGAGTGCGAAATTCCGGACGACCAGGCCGAGAAGATCACCACGGTCCAGCAGGCCGTCGATTACATCCTCGCCAACAAGAAGTAAGCCAATTCCGGTTCACCCAGGCAAGGCCGGCCCTCATGGCCGGCCTTGCCGCTTTTGCTTTCGGAGTGCATCTTGGCACGTCGCAGAGTCGTCATCACCGGTCTGGGCCTGATTTCCCCGGTCGGTAACAGCGTCGAGGAAGGCTGGCGGAATATCGTCGCCGGCGTTTCCGGTATCGCCCCCATCACACGCTTCGATACCTCCAGCTTTCCGGTCCGCTTTGCCGGCGAGGTCAAGGATTTCGATATCACCCAATACATTGCCGCCAAGGATGCGCGCCGGATGGACAAATTCATCCATTACGGCCTGGCCGCCGGCATACAGGCCGTGCGCGACGCCGGCCTCGACCAGGAAGGCGCGGCCGATCCCGAGCGCGTCGGCGTCGCCATCGGCTCCGGCATCGGCGGCCTGCCCTTGATCGAGGAAACCAAGGACGAATACAACGCGGCCGGCATGCGCAAGATTTCGCCCTTTTTCGTGCCCGGTTCCATCATCAACATGATTTCCGGCAATCTCTCCATCGAGTACGGCTTCAAGGGGCCGAATCTCTCCATCGTCACCGCCTGCACCACCGGCACCCATTCCATCGGCGAGGCCGCGCGCCTCATCGAGTATGGCGACGCCGACGTGATGATTGCCGGCGGGGCCGAATCCACCGTGTCGCCGCTCGGCTTGGGCGGATTCTGCGCGGCCCGCGCGCTGTCGACCCGCAACGACGACCCGGCCACGGCCAGCCGTCCGTGGGACAAGGATCGCGACGGCTTCGTGCTGGGCGAGGGCGCGGGCGTTCTGGTGCTGGAGGAATACGAGCACGCCAAGGCGCGCGGCGCCAAAATCTACGCCGAAGTGGCCGGCTATGGCATGAGCGCCGACGCCTACCACATCACCGCGCCCAATATGGACGGCCCGCGCCGCTCCATGATCAATGCGCTGAAAAATGCCGGCGTTTCGCCCGCCGACGTGCAGTACGTGAATGCCCACGGCACCTCGACGCCGCTCGGCGACAAGAACGAATCGGACGCCATCAAGGCCGCGTTCGGCCATGCCGCTCAAGACGTCGTCATCAATTCCACCAAGTCGATGACCGGCCACCTGCTGGGCGGGGCCGGCGGCGTCGAGTCGCTCTTCACGGTGCTGGCCGTCCATCATCAGATCTCGCCGCCGACCATCAATATCTTCAACCAGGATCCCGAATGCGACCTGGATTACTGCGCCAACACGGCGCGGCCCATGAAGATCGAGCTGGCGCTGAAAAACAACTTCGGCTTCGGCGGAACCAACGGATCGCTGGTTTTCAAGCGTATCTGATACAGCGCTCGGGATAAGAACGGTGCAGTTTCCGATCACCATCGGACTCTACCGTTCGCGTTTTCCGGACGCCTTCCTGGCCGCCGCCGCCTTGCTTGCCAGTCTCTCCGCGCTCTTCTTTCCCCAAGCCCTTGCCATCCGGGCGGCCCTGCTGCTGCTCATCTGGGGGATTGCCCTATGGGCCTGGCGCCGTCTGGCCCCGCCGCTGACGGCGCTACGCCTCGAAGCGGACGGCGGGATTCAGGCGGCTGGCGACGGCCAGGATTTTCTTCCGGCAACCATCCTGCCGGACGCCACGGTTCACCCCTGGCTCACCGTACTGCGCCTCGAACTCCCTGGCGGAAAGCGCTGCGTCCTCCTCGTTACAACCGGAAGCGCCAGCCCCGACGATTTCCGCCGTCTGCGGGTGTTTCTGCGCTGGCGGGCCGATTTCAGGCGTCCGGCCCGCCCTTCAGCACCGTATTCCTGATTCTCTTGGAGGTTTCAGGGTAATCCAGCGAATGGTGCAGGCCGCGGCTTTCGCGGCGCAGGATGGCGCAGCGGATGATGAGTTCGGCGGTCAGCACCAGGTTGCGCAATTCGATCAGGTCGTGGCTGACGCGGAAATTGGAATAGAAGTCGTGGATTTCGCGTTTTAAGAGGCGCACGCGGTGCAGGGCGCGCTTCAAGCGCTTGTTGGTGCGCACGATACCGACGTAGTCCCACATGAAGCGCCGCAATTCGTCCCAGTTGTGGGAGATGACGACTTCCTCGTCGGCGTCGGTGACCCGGCTTTCGTCCCATTCGGACAGGGCGGGCAGCGGGCTTGGGCGCTTGGACAGAATGTCCTTGACCGCCGCTTCGGCGAATACCAGGCATTCGAGCAGGGAATTGGAGGCCAGGCGGTTGGCGCCGTGCAGGCCGGTGCAGGAGGCTTCGCCGGCGACGTAGAGGCCGGCGACGTCGGTGCGTCCGTGGAGGTCGCAGACGATGCCGCCGCAGGTGTAGTGGGCGGCGGGAACCACGGGGATCGGCTGACGCGCGATGTCGATGCCGAGTTCCAGGCAGCGGGCGTGGATATTGGGGAAGTGTTCGCGGATGAAGGCTTCTCCCTTGTGCGAAATGTCGAGAAAAACGCAGTCGAGGCCGCGTTTTTTCATCTCGAAGTCGATGGCGCGGGCGACGATGTCGCGCGGCGCGAGTTCCGCCCGCTCGTCGTGTTCCGGCATGAAGCGCGTGCCGTCCGGGAGCTTCAAGAGCCCGCCCTCGCCGCGCACGGCTTCTGAAATCAGGAAGGATTTGGCCTCTGGGTGATAGAGGCAGGTCGGGTGGAACTGGATGAATTCCATATTGGCGACGCGGCAGCCGGCCCGCCAGGCCATGGCGATGCCGTCGCCGGTCGAGGTGTCGGGATTGGTCGTGTAGAGATAGACCTTGCCGGCGCCGCCGGTGGCGATCAGGGTGTTGGCGGCGCCGATGGTGATCACTTCGCCATTTTGGTTGTCCAGCACGTAGGCGCCGAAACAGTGCTTGCCGGCGCCGGGTTTGTCGCCGGTGATCAGGTCGATGGCGATATGGTGCTCAAGGATGGTGATATTGGCCGCGGCGCGAACCTTGGGGGTCAGGGTGTCCTGTACCGCAAGGCCGGTGGCGTCGGCGACGTGGATGACGCGCCGGGCGCTGTGGCCGCCTTCGCGGGTCAGGTGATAGCCGGATTCATCCTGGGTGAAGGGCACGCCTTGTTCGATCAGCCATTCGATGGCCCGCCGGCCGTTTTCGACGACATGGCGGGTGGCTTCCTCGTCGTTCAGCCATGCGCCGGCGATTTGCGTGTCGCGGATGTGGTTTTCGATGGAATCCTTGCTGTCGAGAACGGCGGCGATGCCGCCTTGCGCCCAGCCGGAGGCGGAATCTTCCAGCCGCCGCTTGCTGACGATGGCAACCCGGCAGTGTTGGGCGAGGCGTAATGCGGCCGACTGCCCCGCGAGGCCGCTGCCAATGATAAGGACATCAAAATAGAGCAAAATCTGTTCTCGGCGTGACTAAGGGTTCGGCCAGAAATATAGCATGCGACCGTTGTCTTGCCCCGTTACAGACAGTCACGAAATGGGGACGAGGCGCGCTCAGACTTGATCAAAAACGTCGCGCTATACTAAAAGGATTGGCGTGGATTCACGGCCATTCTATCCCCGGGAACAACAGAACGATGAATGAACGCGAAGTCGATCAGATCCTGGTCGAGCGAGCGCAAGGCGGCGATCGGTGCGCCTTCGACCAGTTGGTCAGCAAATACCAGCGCAGGATGGCGCGTTTGCTGTCGCGTTTCATTCGCGATCCCGCCGAGGTCGAGGATGTTTCGCAGGAGGCCTTCATCAAGGCCTACCGTGCCCTGCCGGCCTTTCGCGGCGAAAGCGCCTTCTACACCTGGCTGTACCGGATCGGGATCAACACGGCCAAGAATTATCTGATGTCGCGAGGTCGGCGTGCGCCGACCTCGACCGAGTACGATGCCGAGGAGGCCGAACGTTTCGAGGATGCCAGCTTGTTGCGCGACATCAATACCCCGGAGAGTCTCCTGTTGTCCAAGCAGATCGGTGAGACCGTCAGCGCCACGATGGAGGCGCTGCCGGAGGATTTGCGCCGGGCCATCATGCTGCGCGAAATAGATGGCCTCACTTATGAGGAAATCGCCGGCATCATGGATTGTCCGATCGGCACCGTGCGTTCCCGTATTTTCCGGGCGCGCGAAACCCTGGCCTTGCGCCTGCGTCCCCTGCTGGATACGGCCCCGGATCGCCGCTGGTGAGCATGGAAGAGGGGAGCAGCGCGGTGTGCGGCGTGGTCCGCTCGCTGCACGGAAATCAGGCCGAGGTGATGGTGGATGCGGGCGGTTGCGGCCGCTGCCATGAAACGGGGGGGTGCGGCGGCCAGAATCTGGGCCGGATGTTCGCTGGCGGGCCGCGCACGTTTCGCGTCGATAATTCTTTTGGCGCGGCGGTCGGCGAGCGCGTCACCATCGCCATCGCCGCCGGCAGCGTTCGCCGCGCCGCCAATCTCGCCTATGGCGCGCCGCTCCTCGCGGCCATCGTCGGCGCGCTCCTTGGCAACGCGCTGTTCGGCGATGCGGGCGGCATCGGCGGGGGCGCGCTGGCCTTTGCCGGGGCCGTGTTTTATGTGTGGCGTCGTTCGTGGGCGATGACTGGAAATCCCGCGGACGAACCCCATATCGTTTCTCGTTCACAACCTGATCAGGAGCTAGGTCGCCGATGAAAATCTTGTCAATGAGACAGCTTGTCACCCTGTTTTCGCTATTTGTCATGAACGCGCTGGCGCTCGCCCAGATGCAGGGCTTGCCCGATTTCACCGAACTGGCCGAAAAGCAGGCCGCGGCCGTGGTCAATATCAGCACCACCCAGGCGATGCGCGGCCACGGGCAGATGCTCTTGCCGTTTGATGAGAACGATCCGGCCTACGAATTTTTCAAGCGCTTCATTCCGCGCCAGCCGGGCGAAGGGGGGCCGCGCGGCTTCCAGAACCGGTCGCTGGGCTCGGGCTTCATTGTCAGCGGCGACGGCTATATCCTGACCAATGCCCATGTGGTCGATGGGGCCGACGAGGTGATGGTTCGCCTGACCGACAAGCGGGAATTCAAGGCCAGGACCATCGGCGCGGACAAGCGCACCGATGTCGCCTTGTTGAAAATCGAGGCGACCGGCCTGCCTGCCGTCAAAATGGGCGATCCGGCTCAGTTGAAGGTCGGCGAATGGGTGGTGGCCATCGGCTCGCCCTTTGGCTTTGACAGTTCCGTGACGGCCGGCATCGTGTCGGCCAAGGGGCGTTCCTTGCCGCAGGAAAATTACGTGCCTTTCATCCAGACCGATGTCGCCATCAATCCGGGCAATTCCGGCGGGCCGCTGTTCAATCTGCGCGGCGAGGTGGTCGGCATCAATTCGATGATTTATAGCCGCACCGGCGGTTTCATGGGCCTTTCCTTCGCCATTCCGATCGACGTCGCGATGGATGTTCAGGCGCAGTTGCGCAGTACCGGCAAGGTCAGCCGGGGCCGCCTGGGCATCGTGATCCAGGAGGTCAGCAAGGAACTGGCCGAGTCGCTGGGCTTGGCTCGCCCCATGGGCGCGGTGATCAATGCCGTCGAGAAGGGCGCTCCCGCCGAGAAGGCCGGTCTGGAGCCGGGCGACGTGATTTTGCGGGTCGATGGCAAGACCGTCGGCGCATCCTCCGATTTGCCGCGCATGGTTGGCGCGATGCGTCCCGGAACCAAGGCCGTGGTGCAAGTCTGGCGCAAGGGGGCGACGCGCGACATCGTCGTGACGGTGGGCGAGATGGTCGATGAAAGACCGGCCGGCAGCCGCGTCCCGCGCGGCTTCAAGACGCCCGAGCCGGCCCCCAACCGGCTGGGCCTCGTGGTCAGCGAACTGAGCGCCGAGCAAAAGCGGGAGTTGAAACTCAATGCCGGCTTGATGATCGAGGAGGTTCGTGGCGCAGGCGCCAGGGCCGACCTGCGTTCCGGCGACATCGTCATCGCCGTGATCAGCCGCGGGGCGACCACCGAGCTTCGCACGGTCGAGCAATTCAACAAGTTGCTGGCCGGCTTCGAGAAGGGCAGCCATGTCACGCTCCTGATCCGGCGCGGCGACATGCAGACTTTCATTACCGTCAGGAATTTGAATGGCGATTGAGCTGACCCTGTTGAGCCGGGGCTATTGCCACCTCTGTCATGACATGGAGGCGGCCTTGGCCCCGCTGGCCGAGGAATTCGGGGCTGACGTCACGGTGCTCGATGTCGATGCCGATCCGGCGCTGGAGGCCAGGTACGACGAGTGGGTGCCGGTCTTGCTGCATGGCGAGACAGAGTTGTGCCATCACTTCCTGGATGTGGCCAAAATCCGTGAATATTTGGCGGGACTCCGCTAAAATCCGAGGTTCTTCTGAACAGGGAAGGGCGCTGGACAAGCGCCCTTTTTTACTCGCCGCAATGAATCACATTCGCAATTTCTCCATCATTGCCCACATCGACCATGGCAAGTCGACACTGGCCGATCGCATCATTCATCTGTGCGGCGGGCTTTCCGATCGCGAAATGGAAGCCCAGGTGCTCGACTCGATGGATATCGAGCGCGAGCGCGGCATCACCATCAAGGCCCAGACCGCGGCGCTCGATTACCAGGCGCGCGACGGCAAGCGCTACAACCTGAATCTGATCGACACGCCGGGCCATGTCGATTTTTCTTACGAGGTGTCGCGCTCGCTGTCGGCTTGCGAGGGCGCGCTCCTGGTCGTCGATGCCTCGCAAGGCGTCGAGGCGCAGACGGTGGCCAATTGCTACACGGCCATCGAACTCGATGTCGAGGTGCTGCCGGTCTTGAACAAAATCGACCTGCCCTCGGCCGATCCGGATAGCGCCAAGCAGGAAATCGAGGATGTCATCGGCATCGACGCCTCGGAGGCGGTGCAGGCTTCGGCCAAGACCGGACTGGGCGTCGAGGACATCCTGGAAATGGTGGTGGCCAAGGTGCCGCCGCCCGAGGGCGATCCGGCCGCGCCGCTGAAGGCGCTGATCATCGACTCCTGGTTCGACAATTACGTGGGCGTCGTGATGCTGGTGCGCGTCGTCGATGGCGAGATTCGTCCCAAGGAAAAGCTGTATTTCATGGCGACCGGCGCCAATCAGTTGTGCGAGCAGGTCGGCGTCTTCACGCCGAAGTCGGTGCAGCGCGAGGTGTTGCGCGCCGGCGAGGTCGGCTTCGTGATCGCCGGCATCAAGGAACTGAAGGCGGCCAAGGTCGGCGACACCATCACCCACGGCGAGCGCCGCGCCGCCGCGCCGCTCCCCGGCTTCAAGGAAATCAAGCCCCAGGTGTTCGCGGGCCTCTACCCGGTCGAAGCCAATCAGTACGACTCGCTGCGCGAATCGCTGGAAAAGTTGAAACTCAACGACGCCTCGCTGCAATACGAGCCGGAAGTCTCCCAGGCGCTCGGTTTCGGTTTTCGCTGCGGCTTTCTCGGCCTCTTGCACATGGAAATCGTGCAGGAGCGCCTGGAGCGCGAATTCGACCAGGATCTGATCACCACGGCCCCCACCGTGGTCTATGAAGTCGTGCAGCGCGACGGCTCGGTGATTCAGGTCGAGAACCCGGCCAAGCTGCCGGAAGTTTCCAAAATCGAGGAGGTGCGCGAGCCGATTATCGAGGCCACCATTTTCGTGCCCCAGGATTACCTCGGCGCGGTCATCACGCTGTGCAACCAGAAGCGCGGCAACCAGGTCGACATGCATTACCACGGCCGCCAGGTGAAGCTGGTCTATGAAATGCCGATGGCCGAGGTGGTCATGGATTTCTTCGACAAGCTGAAATCCTGTTCGCGCGGCTATGCCTCGCTCGATTACGACTTCAAGGAATACCGCGCCGCCGATGTGGTCAAGCTCGATATCCTGATCAATGGCGAAAAGGTCGATGCGCTGTCCCTGATCGTGCATCGCGCCAACTCGCAATATCGCGGCCGCGAGCTGGCGCAGAAAATGCGTCAGTTGATTCCGCGCCAGATGTACGACGTGGCCATCCAGGCGGCGATCGGCTCGCACATCATCGCCCGCGAAAATGTCAAGGCCATGCGCAAGGACGTGCTGGCCAAGTGCTACGGCGGCGACATTACCCGCAAGAAAAAGCTCCTGGAAAAGCAGAAGGCCGGCAAGAAGCGGATGAAGCAGGTCGGCAGCGTCGAAATTCCGCAGGAGGCCTTTCTTGCCGTCTTGCGCGTCGATAACTGAGAAGCCTCAATGATTTTTGCCCTGATTCTTTTGATCCTGCTGGTCGTGACCGGCGCGCTCTACGCGCTCAACCTGAAGCTTCGCAAAGCGCGCCCCGAGGGCGCCAAGGAGCCGGCCTGGGTGGTGTGGGGGGCGGATTTCTTTCCGGTCATCCTGTGTAGAT
>Ga0209737_10003037_pt1 | contig 11714 bp, 9 predicted proteins | sample TergutCu122P3_FD_187284 | JGI IMG/M metagenome (GOLD analysis project Ga0209737, IMG submission 187284) | Cubitermes ugandensis P3 segment gut microbial communities from Kakamega Forest, Kenya - Cu122 P3 (SPAdes) (version 2) | ecosystem: Host-associated > Arthropoda: Insects > Digestive system >...
TCCCCATCTTGTCAAGCCCCGCTGTAAAATCGGAATAACCAGCCAGCCCTACCAGCGTAAGTCCAAGATCAGCGATCCTTTTCTTCAACTTTGCACGGGCTTCCTTGTCATAATCGAGCGGGGAAAGATGAGGTCTTTTTGCCATGATGATCACTCCGTCGTAACCCAATTCCTTGGCTTTGAGAAGAAACTCGTCAACAGAAAGCAAGGCTTGTCCACGCCAGAGGCCGGAATAACCAATCGAATGCAGACAGGTTTTGACCTTAAAATCTTTGGGATTACCGGTTGGTAATGGAGGCTGCGCAAGCAAGGAGATTGGTATTGCCATGATATACAACAACACAGCGGATATCCATCTGCGATTTTTCATAAATGTTTAGAATGAATTTTTGACAATGACTATTTACACTTCAAAGCAGTTTCAATCTGGTATTTAGCTCCTGCCAGAAAAGGTTCGTTGGCTACTTTTTTGAAGTTTTCGCAGGCTTTGGCAGTGTCATTTTTACCGGCGTAAGCAGTGCCCAATTGATAATAAACGCCATCCAACGCTTTGGGGTCACCGCCGCTTCTGAGTTCCAAAGCTTTTTCACCGCTGGAAATAGCATCATTCCAGTTTTTCTTGCTATTATAACACGATGACAATGAATAATATGCGTCAGAATTTTCCGGATCAACTTCTACCGTTTTTTTAAATGCTGCAATGGCGTCATCCCATTTTTGCGTTCTTTGTGCAGTAGCGCCTGCATTATTATAATATCTGGTTAACTGTGTTTTGGCGTTTTGAACAGTTCTTGCATCATTGATAGCGTTTCCCTTTTCAATGGCAAGTTTGTAATTTTCGTCCATTTTTGATTCATCTTTCAGCGACTGGTATGATGCCCCTCTGATATAATAGGCTCCAGCCAAAGCAGGATCGTATGCAATGGCTTGGTCGAGATTTTGAATGGCTTCTGTGAATTTTTGTGCTTGAAAATCAGCGATTCCCATTGCATAAAACACCTGTGGAAGGGTTTTCTCGGCTTTTTCCTTTATATCTGCATTGTTGTACTTTTCAGCCGCAGCTACTGTGGCTTGAAGCGCTTTCACTGTTGCAGGATAATCCTTTGTGGCATTGATATTGGTGGCTTTTTGCAAATACAGGCTGGGTATTACGCTTTCAGCAACTATTTGGTGCTCTTCAGCATCTCCTCCAACTTTTTTAGCCAATTCCACACATTTTTCGAGTTCGGTGATTGCTCCGTCCAAATCTTTGGCGGCCATCAGTTCGGAACCTTTGTTACGGGCTTCAATAACTTCCTGAAGCGTTTGGGCTGAACAAAATAATGTACTCCCCAATAACACTGCTACAATACTCAATAATCTGATACTTTTCATGTTCTGATCTTTTTTGTTTTATTATTATGATTATAATGTCGGTGGCAAAAATATGTGGTTTTTATATACATTCCAAATTTTTTTGACAAACATAAAAAATATTATATCATCAACCGAAAATACGTTTTGTATTTCCAAAAAATATTTTGTCTACAATTATTCGCGATAAGCGTAATCCTTCCATTTCCTTCGGTGCGGATTCAAGCGTGAACTGGTTGGAAGGAAGCATTTCACCGGTTGCAAGATATTTCCACTGCGACGACCATGTTTCCAGCAACTCTTTTTGCAGTCCTTCCTTTTTCTCCGGATTGATTTCGTGTATCCCGATATCCGAGCCGTATAAAATCCTGTCCTGGTATTTGGTCAAAAAGGCTTGCGTTTTCGTTCTGTTATGTAATGAATGAAGTTGTAAGTACGACATGCGCGCCGATAAATCGACTGAAAAATTCGGATAAGCGTCAAATCGTTGGGCTAGTTCGTCAAGACACCATTCAAGACTGCCGATATGGGCGCCAACAATTACTAATTTAGGATATCTTTTCAGTAAATAATCGCGCGCAATTACCTGATCTTCATACGAAGGTTTGTCAGGATGCTGAAACATATGATATTGTGGATTTTGCAGGTAATAATGCAAATCTCCCTTCATGGTCATTTCATTGTAGGGTAACCAGCAATTTTTAGGTTCGCCCAAATGTGCCGTAACCGGAATGCCCTGTTTTTCAAGATATGTAAAGACAGGCGCTAAAGCAGGATTGTCTGCCATTATATAATTGCCCTGTTCGTCCTGCAAGGTCATGCCAATATTTTTCCAAATCTTTATTCCCTTTGCTCCGAGATTCATACATCGTTCAATACGGGCTATGATCTGATCTGTAAAACCATCTCTTCCAAAATCATCTACAGAAAAAGTTCCCAGAAAATCCAACATACCCGGATGTCGTTTTTGCAAATTGACAACAATATCCAATTGTTCATCAATAGAATCTCCTGCATCAACGTTTATAGAAACAAGGTGCATACCAATGGAACTGGCATACATCAAACAGGCGTCATCATACGTGTCGTAATGAAAATGAACATCTGTTTTTGGCGCTTCCACAAAATCATTCGCCGAATAATAATCCTTTCGGCAACCAACCAATGCAGGGCCTAAACCTAATAACGCCGCACAACCCGCACTGGTTTTCAAAAAAGACCTTCTGTTCATCAGTGTTTAATTTTCAACTGCAAAGTTAGTCAAATATTTCGATAATTCGTAAATGGATGTAAATTGTATCTTTTTCCCTTGAAGATTACATGTCCAGGAGATGGAAACGTCCTCATGAATAGAAACATCCGCATGATGTGTGAGTTCTTCTTTTTGAACGGAAAATCCTAAACGTTCCAATGCTTTTTTAGTCCAAAAAAATGTTTTCCCTTCGCCGGCAAGTTTTAAGAGTTGTGCTTCCTTCTGTCTGATGGTAAATTCGCCTTTACAGTCGTCAAAATGAAGTTTTGTTCTTTCAAATGCGCGGGCAAACTGCCGGTTGAGCACCAGGTCTTCCGGCGCTCCTTCATACAGAATGCCATCTACTATTAGCCAGAGTTTATCAGCCTGGTGCATGGCAATGTTCAGATCGTGGGTGGAAAAGAGGATGGTTTTTTGCTTTGTCCGTGTCAACTGGTGTAGCAGGTGTACCACCTCGTAGCGGTTAGGCATGTCGAGGAAGGCGGTTGGTTCATCGAGCAGGATCAGACTGGTATCCTGTGCGAGGGCGCGGGCAATCATTGCTCTTTGCCGTTCGCCGTCGCTTATTTCATGCAGGTTTTTATGTCCAAGCGATGCAATACCTACTAATTGCATGGCTTCTTCAATCAACGTTGCATCATTTTCCGTCAATTTTCCAATCCAGTTGGTGTGCGGGAAACGGCCAAAAGAGACTAATTGCCTTACTGTAAAGTGCGATACACTAACCTGTTCTGTTGACACTATACTCATTAAACCTGCCAATTCTCTCCGTGAAAAGAGTCCAAGCGGTTTACCTGCAAAAAAAACTTCGCCGGACAGAGCAGGTTGCAAACGGGCAATAGTTCGCAAAAGAGTGCTTTTACCCAACCCGTTGCGGCCAATCAGCGCCACCAATTCACCTTCTCTTGCCGATAAATTCAAATGATCAAGTACAACGCGACGACGATAACCGACCGAAAGATCCAATAATGATAAAGACATTATTCTAACCATTTTCCCAGTTCGTCGAAAGCATACTCGCGCACTTCCGGAAATGAAAGAAAAATATCGTGTTTGGCTTTGGGGATGACTTTTACTTCAACTTTTTTCCCAATAGTGGGCGACAGTCTGGCAATGTCTTTTACATTCAACACTACATCGGCAACAGGTATCGTTTCGTTCCATTTACCTTCACTACCGCTTTTATCCGAATGCATCACCAATACAGGACATTCAATTGACAAACCTTTACGGACGGTTTTATGCGCCTTTCGAATTGCCCGTAACCATCCTGCGCGGGGTTTGTTAAGCATGGGTTTGAATGCAAGATTGTAATCCCATTCGCCGCGGTAATTCTTATGAAGGCTTTCGCCATAGTGAGGCGATGACGATACTGGAAGTTTCATTTTGGGAAAAATACCGCCCAGCGCTGTACAAACAGGCGTTACAATATTTCGCACGAACCATCCGGCGTTCAGTTCAAAAAACGGACTGTTGAGAAATAAAGCATTGATGGTTTTTGCTCCGGAACGGTCGGAAGCATACAGGGCTGTTATAAGTCCACCTGTGGAGTGTCCGCTGAGCAATAAAAACGTGTTCAGGTGTTCATTGCGGATAATGTTTACCGCCATGTCCAATTCCTCGTAATAATCGGTGATGCGGCGAACATCATACTTGACCTGTTCCGGCATAAGTGCACGTCCGTATCGGCGCAACTCCAACGCATAAAAATTAAATCCTTGTGCCAGATACCAATCGGCTACATGATCCTGAAAAAAATAGTCGTTGTATCCATGCACATACAAAACTGCTTTTTGTGATGGTTCCAGACATGATTTGCTGATAAGTACTGCAATGGGAGCGCCATCGAAATCGGGCTTCAGGAAAAACGTGTTTACGGTATATCCCTTGTCTGTAAGTGTGTTGTCAGCGGCAGTACAAAACTGTGTCCACAACAGAAAAACGAATAATAAAAGAAATCTGGTTTTCATTTTTTTTGAATTTTTTTGCAAAAGTAATACTATTTCGGAAAAAATCTTTTTATCCTATCACTATTTTTCCTGTGATCAACATGATTGTTGCAATAACAGCCATCGCAGTAATTACGGCGAACACTGCAATATCGAAACGGTTGTTGAAAATCTTTTTACCATTTTCCTGCTGAACTTTTGCATACAGCAAAATTCCGGGCGCATATAAAATGGACACAACTAATAAATTATCTATTCCAGCTGCATCAATTAACCAGATGGCATAAACAGTACAAACGGTAGCGATGAAAATATCCATCTTTCGCCCTTTTGGTTCAAGATCGTATGTTTCCCCTGTAATAGTCAGTTTCATTCCATACATGCCGCTCAATAGATAAGGAACAAGAATCGCTGTTGCCGCGATGAAAAAAATAACCTCGTAAGCAGCGGCGGACAAGAATGCGACAACGAGTAAAATTTGCGACAGGCTATTAGTTAACAAAAGACTGTTTACCGGCGTATTGTGACGGTTTTCTTTTGTAAATAATTTGGGCATGAGTTTATCTTTAGCGCCCACATAGATCACTTCTGAAGCAAGTATTGTCCACCCCAGCAAGGCGCCCAAAATAGAAATAACTAATCCGAAATTTACCACCGCAGCGCCCCAAGTCCCGACAATTTGTTCGAGTATATAAGCAGTGGAAGGAGTACCCAATTCTGCTGCTTCCTGTTGCGACATATAGCCAAAGGTAAGCAGGGATATCAGCATATAGATTAAAAGCGCACAGAACATGGCAATGATGGTTGCTCTGCCAATATCTTTTCTGACTTTTGCTCTTTCAGATAGAACAACTGCGCCTTCAATGCCGATGAACACCCACACGGTTACCAGCATGACAGATTTAACCTGTGTTCCCAGATTGGTAAGGCTGGTATCCGCACCAAAGAAATCAAAAGAAAATTTATCTATTTGAAATACAGCAAGCAGGATAACAAGAAATAAAAAAATGGGTATAAATTTTGCAATTTGAACGATCACATTAAGCATTGCGGCTTTTCTAACTCCTTTGCACACGAGATACTGAATGAACCAAATGATTGCAGTGCCCCCGAAAAAGGCACCGATGGTCAAATGATCCCTTTCAAATATACCGGGAAAAAAATAAGCCAGTGCATTAAAGATGATCACAAAATAGGAAGCGTTGGCACAAACAGCGCTTACCCAGTACCCCCATGCAGAGTTAAAACCGATGTAATCGCCGAATCCGGCTTTGGCATAACTGGCAATACCGTTGTTCAAGCCGGGTTTGCGCAAAGAGAGGTTCCGGTATACAAGAACCAAAGCCAATATTCCTGTTCCGGTAACGATCCAGGCCAGCAGAATACCAAGCGATCCGGCTCTTTTAGCCATGTTGGCAGGAAGATCGGAAAAGCCTGATCCGATTAATGAGCCAAGCATCAAAAAGACCAATGGCGACAACGATAATTTATTTAATTTATTCATGGGAGGTATTAACAGTTTTCATGATAATCTTATTTTTAATCCAAATTCGGCTTTCAATCTCAATAATGCTTCTGCGTTACCTTTTGCATCGTCGACAGGGTGGTGGGAATGTTTGGTTTTTCTTAAATATTTGAAGTTTTTGGATGTGTCTTTAACAATCCCTTTATACAGGCTTCCCAAGTTTTGAGAACTGTATCCAAATGGATTTTTCCCTATGAAATGATGAAAATACCAGCAAATGAACATCCAGTCGAAGCCATTGTTGTCGCTGATAAATATGGGGCTGTCCCTGCATGTTGCTTTAATCCATTCGGCAAAGTCGAGCATCACTTTTTGAGGCGCTTCAAAAGTCAATGTTTCCTCTCTCGAATGCCCCGATACAGCAAGCGCTTCGGGAATATATTTGTCTGAAACAGGTTTCAGACGTCCATAAAAAGTTTTGTCAAGTGGCTCGTCAACTAAAACAGCGCCAAACGAAATCATTGAAAAGTCTCCGGGAATTGGCCCGTCGCTTTCAATGTCAACCATGATGTATGCCATATTGTTGTATTACCTGAATTTCTAAATTTAAAAATGACAAACATAAAGTTTTTTTTTGAGGTAGAGAAGCATATTGTAAAAAAATAATACCTTTGCATAAAAACAAAGATGTTATGAATATCAATAGATTATTATTCGTTTTGTGGCTTGTAATTACTGTGATGGGTTGCTCATCTTCAGGCCGGTTGAAGTGCAACGCAGGCGTGGCCGACATTACGCCTTTGGACAGCGTCAATCTGGCTGGTTTTGCTGCACGTAAAGGGTTGTCCGTCGGCATTCACCGGACGCTGAAAACCCGATGTCTCGTCATCAAGAAGGATACTGCAAGAGTTTGTATCATTTCCAACGACATGATGGAAATCCCTGTCAGTATGGCCAATGATCTTCGTGCGCAAATATCCCGGCAAACGGGCATACCCTTTCGTCATATTTTCATACACAACACGCATACGCATTCTGCGCCACGGGTTACCGGTTTTTCAGCGGAGCCGGGTGGAACCAATGTCCGCTTCAGGAAGATGTTTGTGGAAACCCTTGTGGATAATGCTGTGCGTACGGCCAACAACAAAGCCGGTTTCGTACCGTTCACCATCGAAACCGGTAAGAAAGAGTGCAATATTAACTGCAATCGCAGGGAAAAAGACGGCCCCATCAATCATGACGTCTATGCTGTTCGTTTGTTGGACAAAAAGGGAAAACCAATCGTTTCACTTTTGAATTTCGGATGTCATCCTGTAAGTCTGGGTCATTTGAGCAGAGTGGTTTCTACTGATTTCCCGGGAATTACCGTTGAGGAAATACAAAGGGAATGGGGTGGCGAACTGCTTTATTTTACCGGTGCTGCAGGCAATGTTGACCCCTGCGGCCCGTTGAGTGCCGAATCTTCCTATGCAGAGGAAAGAGGCAAACAATTGGCGAATGCCATTCGGCAAATCAAATTCGAAAAACTGAAACCCAAACCATTGCTCACGGTTCACAATGAAGAAGTCCGCTTGCCTTTCCGTATTCCGCAAATCACTAAAGAGGATATTCAAGCCCATGTCGATGAAATTCTTCAATGGAACATATCCGGCACCTGGAAAAATGATGTGCTCAACTGGCAAAAAGAAATACTGGCAAAAATGGCTAACGGTGAAGTGAAGCATTATTTGCCCATCCAGATTGCCTGTGTACGTTTCGGCGGTTTATTGTGTTTCTTTACACAGGGCGAACCGTTCAATGAGTACCAAACCGCCCTGCGCGAGTGCAACCAGGATGCGCCTGTATTGTTTATCGCCTGTACCAATGGTCAAAACTCATATCTTCCGGGCAAACACGCTTTTCAGGTTGATGCTTACGAGTACGAAAAGGAGCAGATGCACATTTACATCAAGGCGCCCTTTCCGCTTTCAGACGCTATGCCCGAAGTCTACGAGGCTGCTGCAAAGCAAATTGTTCGTCAGGCTTTCGAGTGATTATAAAGCAAGTTTTTCAACGACATAATCAGCGGCAGCAATATTCTGAAACTGTTTTTCGATCTTTCGGATTGCGTCATGCTCATTGCAAATAGCCCGATAAAAGTTTTTCAAAAAGTACTGATGAACTGATTTTTCGTTGTAAACATCAAGAATGATCCTGGCTTTATCAGTGGAGGTACGGTACTGTTTTTCGACGATGGATTGAAAGACATCAGCACGGATGATGGTATCGGATGAAGTATAGGTCATTTCCAATTCCGGATCACCATCAACGATTGTATAAGCCACTATGTTGATCACGCTGCTATTGTCGCACTCTAACCTGCAATTAAGTACATCAGGCGAATTTGCGTTTGTAACCCATGTCTTGATGTCAAGTTTTGTGATGCTGGTGTTCAGAATACTCGTCACAAAATCAAAATCGTAGGTCAACTGCATGAACAATTGTGAGTTCAGATCGCTGTTTTTCGCCAGTTGACGCCTGACATCAACCAGCATGGCCGTTTGCATTGTTTCGGCAAGTAAATGGTAGACTGGACAATACTTATAACCTGTACCCAACTGCAAAACCACACCCGATTCTTCAGCCAGTTTCTTCAAGTATTGCATTTGTTTCATGTATAACTGAAAGGGCTGTGCAATGAAAACATGTTTCAATTCCTTTATCGCAAGTTCTGCCAAAGCCATCGTCTCCGGCAAATTGTCAGTGATATCTATCGCGTCGACATATTTGATAAGCGCATTGGCTGAAGAATAGGAAATTAACCGGTACTGGCGTGCAAAAATCATCGCTTCTCTGTTTTCCGGCGAGTAACAGCCTGCAATCTCATAATTATTACTTGTTAACAGTCCAATGATATGAATGTGTGCTATATCGCCCGTCCCGATGATTCCTAATCTTATCATAAAGATTCCCCGTTTTATTGGACAAATATACTATGACCTTCGTTGATATATACTTTCCTCTTTATTCAGCACTGCATATTTGTTGTTGGTATTCACATCAATTTCTTCGAGTATGCCTAAAGCCAGCAAACCTTTTGGTGTTAACTTGTTGTGCAGAATATCACATATTTTGTATTGCAGGGAAGAATTAAAATAAATCATCTGATTTCGGAAAAGGATCAGGTGCATGTAAGGAAGTTCATGATTGAATTCGAGACCATCTTTAAAAAAACGGGTATGAGAGAAAAGCATACTGTCAAAATGAATTTCATTATTTGATTTTTTGAAATAATCGGTCAATTGTCCGGCTCCCTGAAAGCGAGTATAGTTTTTGACAGATATTTCGAGTTTTTCAATATCCATTTTGCCGTTTTTTATGGTCTCAATGGTTTTGTCGCTCATACTCGATACAAATATTTCTACATGATCTGTCCATCCGCTTTCTTTCAACAGAATGGCCAGACTGTAGAGTTCCTCACCCGAAGCGCATAATGGCAACCATATTTTTGCTTTGGAATGTTCTTTGATAATGTTGGCTATGTAGATGTTTTTCAGCAATATCCAAAAGGTAGGGTCGCGAAATAGTTCAGTAGCGCTCACTGCGATATGTCCCATAAAATAATCCAGAAACTCCTTTGATTCTAATTTTACAAGCAGCGTATCCAGACCAAGCTTGTTGGCAATCAAGAATCTTTCGACACGCCTTCTGAATGATGTTAAGGCATACTCCGAATAGTCAACTCCATGTTTTTCCATGATAAAACTTGTCAATTGACGAGTTTCCCTGATGCCAATGTCTACATTGATAGATACCTGCATAATTAATTGAAAATTTGAATGTTCAATAGTTTAACACAACGACTTCATATTCCCCTCATTCACGATATTTTTACCTTCCGCTGTATAGAGAAATTTAATCCGTTCCATGTATCGTTCTGTAATTTTTCCACGAACTATCTTCATTGTGCTGTTCATCAATCCATTCTGTTCGGTAAAACCTTCAGGCAATACGGCAATAGCAGCCGGTAACCAGCGTTCTGGAAATTTTCCGGCATAATTTCCGCCTTTTTTGTATTGATTCACTTCATCCTGTAAAAGATTCAGCGCTTTCTGTTTGCCTTCAGGTGAATCCCATTCCAAACTGTTTGATTTCACATAACTTTTCAGCGCTTCCTTGTTGGGGACGATAAGTGCAACCGTATATGGCTCCTGATTGTTGTGCAGCATCAGATGATCGATATAGCGTGAATTGGTTGTGATTTCTTCTTCGATGCCTTCAGGACTGTATTTCTCACCATCACTGCTGATTAACAGACTTTTAAAACGACCGGTTACGTACAGGAAACCATCCTTGTCCATATAACCCATGTCGCCGGTGTAAAGCCAGCCGTCGCGCACTGTATCGGCAGTGGCTTTAGGGTTTTTCCAGTAGCCTGCCATTACATTTTCACCGCGAATTACGATTTCGCCTTTTTCACCCAACGGCAGTTCTTTACCGTCGGCGTCGCAAATTTTCAAATCCATGGGCGTAACCAGGAATCCCGACGAACCCAACTTATGTTTAAATGTTGCGTTGGCCGAAATCACCGGAGTAGCCTCCGACAGACCGTAACCCTGAAACATGGGAATACCCAGCGCATAATAGAACCGTTGCATCTGTATGTCTAACAATGCGCCGCCCCCGATAAAAAATTCAAGTTCACCGCCGAAAAATTCACGAATCCTGGAAAATAATATTTTATCGTACAATGCCAGCAACGGGCGTTTCCAAAATTGTGTAATTCCGCCTTTGTTAAATCCTTCCTTGTTGTACGAATAAGCCATATCCAATGCATGATTGAACAGTTTCCAAGTAAAATTGCCCTTGGCCTTGATGCCCGATTCGATATTTTTCCTGAAATTTTTGGCTAAAGAAGGTACGCTCAACAGTACATTCGGCTTTATTTCCTTAATATTTCCGGGAATATTTTTCAGTGTTTCCATAGGAGTACGTCCCGTTTTTACTGTAGCTACACTCGCACCGTAAGCCATAAAACTGTAGAATCCTGCTACGTGGGCAAAACAGTGATCGAGTGGAAGGATGATTAGCGTTTTGAAATTCGTTGGAATTTTGATGAGTGTCATGCACTGTTCTACATTGGCTGTATAGTTACGGTGCGTTAGGATGATACCCTTCGGATCGGCCGTTGTACCCGATGTGTAACTGATGTTGGCAAAGTCGCTGCCAGTGACTTTCGAACTGATGGCAGTGACACAATCAGGCATGGCAGCTAATTTTTCGTCGCCCATACGGTAAATCTCGCTGAGCGGTATTTCGTTATCCTGGTAAGCTTTCTGGTCGTCAAATATGACTATTTTTTCCACTATAGGCAACTCACTGGCGATAGCGCGTATTTTTGCCAATTGGGATCCTGAAACGACAATGTATTTCGATTCGGAGTGATTCAAGCGGAATATCAAATCGTTGCGCTCCTCCAACTTGATAGACAGCGGCACATTGACAGCGCCGGTATGCAGAATGGCCAATTCGCCGATGATCCAATCATTACGTCCTTCCGAAAGCAAGGCTACTTTGTCATTAGGTTTGACGCCAAGCTGAATCAACCCGGCTGCAAAACGGTATACCTGTTCACGGGTTTGAGTGTACGTAAACGGCTCGAAATGATCGGTTTTCTTTTCCCATAAAAATGGATTACTGTTGTACTTTACAACAC
>Ga0209737_10003038_pt1 | contig 11714 bp, 8 predicted proteins | sample TergutCu122P3_FD_187284 | JGI IMG/M metagenome (GOLD analysis project Ga0209737, IMG submission 187284) | Cubitermes ugandensis P3 segment gut microbial communities from Kakamega Forest, Kenya - Cu122 P3 (SPAdes) (version 2) | ecosystem: Host-associated > Arthropoda: Insects > Digestive system >...
CCAAATCCCATCGCGGGTTTATTGGAATCGGCGCGTGTTTTGAAGGAAGGCGGTATATTTTTCTGCATCTTTCCAAAAAGAACAGCGGAAAAGACTATCGATATCTTTCGCCCACTCACCCTACTGAAAGAATTTATCTCCGCTTACACAGAAAATCGAACCACCGAAAATTTTCCTCCTCCTGGAGAGTCATCCGGTGTATTGATTGATTGGCGTGGGCATTATTACGTATATTCCCTTCAGTCCATGATACAGGTCGTCAACTGGATCAATCGGCAAAAACTGGCTGCCTTTTGCGTGGAAGCAGTAGAAGAAACCGACAGCAAAATCGGCAATGGCCACACGATCGTTTTAAGAAAAATGTCGCCCGGCGAAATGCTGGAGTTCGATGCCTCTCTGCTCATTGAACAGTGTATCAGGAAGAAGCAATATGAAGCGGGTCTACTAACAGCAAAAGTGAGCCTGTCTTTCGATTTTTTTCAGCCTTCCATTTTGCACGCAGCCGCTCTGCTTTTCTTTCAAACAGGGCATTTTGTCGAAGCAAAAGAGTTTTACAGACAATGTCTGTTGCAAGCGCCGGAATGCGAAGCCCGTCGTCGGGAGTTTTTCGAGCTATTCGGCGAATTCTATACCAACCCACTGCCTTGACAATGATGAGCACAACGCACAAAAACATCTATGTCACCGAACCCTTCCTGTCTCCCCTGGAAGAGTTTCTTCCGAGCCTGCAAAAAATATGGGATAGCCGCCTCCTCACCAACGGCGGCCCCTTTCACGAACAGTTCGAGAAGAAACTTGCACAATATCTCGGCGTAGAGCGTTTAAGCCTTTTTACCAACGGAACCCTGGCACTGATTACCGCCCTACAGGCACTGCGCATTACCGGCGAAGTCATCACCACGCCTTACTCTTTTGTCGCTACGGCGCATTCCCTGTTATGGAACGGACTGAAACCCGTATTTGTCGACATCGACTCTGAGAACAGGAATATCAATCCGGACAAAATAGAGGAAGCAATCACCCCCAATACGAGCGCCATCCTCCCCGTGCACTGCTATGGCATTCCATGCAACACCCAACGCATTGAGCACATTGCAGATACTTACGGCCTGAAAGTCATCTACGACGCTGCGCACGCATTCGGCGTCCGGCAAAACGGGAAGAGCATCCTCTCCAACGGCGACCTGTCCATTCTCAGCTTTCATGCCACCAAAGTCTTCAACACCTTCGAAGGCGGCGCCATCATCTGCCCCGACGTGAAAATCAAACACCGAATCGATTATCTCAAGAATTTCGGATTCGCGGACGAAACCACCGTTGTCGCGCCGGGTATCAACGGCAAGATGAATGAATTTTCCGCCGCTTTGGGTCTCTTACAACTTCAGCATATCAATGAGGCGCTTACCTCCCGTGCGGCAATTTTCCAGCGCTATGCGGAACATCTGAGAGGAGTAAGCAGCATCGAAATGATAACAATACCGGCCGATACCACATGGAACTACGCTTATTGCCCCATCTATGTCAAACCAGAGCATCCAATTTCGCGCGATGAGCTTTATGCTCGCATGAAAGAAAAGAATATCCATCCACGTCGTTATTTCTATCCGTTGATTTCGGAATTTCCAATGTACCGCGCTCTGAACAGCGCGCGGCAAAGAAACTTACAACAAGCTACCGCCGTTTCACGCCAAATACTCTGTCTGCCTATCTATCCTGCCTTGAGGCTGGAAGAGGTTGACGAAATCTGTCAAATCATCAAAGTATCTACAAGATGAAAAAGAAAATTTTAGTATTCCCTGCTGGAACTGAAATCGGGCTGGAGATATTCCATGCTTTGAAACACTGCAAAGAAATCAGTATTTATGGGGCGGGTCAGGACATCTCCAATCCGGCAAAATTCGTATACCCTTCCTACCATATCCTGCCATCTATCCATGAATCTGGCTGGGAAAATGCACTCATCGAACTTTGCCATCTCTTGCAAATTCACTACATATTTCCTGCCTACGACGACATTATCGTTGCTCTGTGCCGAATTGCGGAAAAATTACCTGCCAGGATCATTTCCTCTCCTCCGCACACCTGTGAAATTACTCGTTCCAAATCAGCAACCTATCACGCCCTCAAAGGCATCGTACCAACACCGGAATTATTCCTTACCGCTACCGAAATTCAAGAATATCCGGTAATCGTCAAACCAGATCGTGGGCAAGGCTCGTCCGGCGTTGTCAAAGTCAGTAGCGAAGCGGCACTGGCTACCGCATTGGCTGCCACCAGGGACGGGATCATTTGCGAATACCTTCCCGGAGAAGAATTCACAATCGACTGTTTCTCTGACCGGGAACGGGGCGTGCTGTATGCCGCTGCACGACAACGGCGAAGAATTCGCAATGGAATCTCCGTTAATACCGTTACCTGCACCCTACCCGAAACATTGACATTCGCACAACGCATCGGAAGCACGCTTGGCCTGCGCGGCGCCTGGTTTTTTCAACTCAAGCGCACACACGATAGTCGGCTGGTTTTACTGGAAGTTGCACCGAGAATTGCTGGAGCAATGGCCGCACATAGAATCACGGGGGTCAATTTCCCTTTACTCAGTATTTTTGAGGAAGAGCGTCTGCCACTTGAAGTCACCCCATTGGAAGGAGAAATCGAACTGGACCGCTGTCTTGCCAACCGGTATTACCATTCGATCAAATTCGACACCCTATATATCGACCTGGACGACACTTTGGTGCTGAATGGAAAAATCAATCTTCAGGCCATGAAACTGGTTTTTCAATGTATCAATGCCAAGAAAAAAGTTATTCTCCTGACCCGACATAATGGTGATTTAAGTGAAACTTTAGCTCGGCACCGTCTCAGCGGCTTGTTCGATAAAATCATTCATGTCAAGGAGGGAAAAAAATCCTTTTATATTCATGAACAAAATGCCATTTTTGTAGATGACAGTTTTTCAGAACGCATGGATGTCGCCAGAAACTGCAAAATCCCCACTTTCGATTGCAGCATGATTGAAATGCTGACCGAACAAGCTGAGTTCATGAACGAAATGGAGCAAAAACAATGAGCACTCACCACGATGAAATGACATTTCTTGAAGATAAAACACGAACTTACATAACAAGTAAGTATTCATGGGATAGAACCATCAAAAAATACGCTCTAGATAATTTTCTTCCTTATATGACACGAAAAGGTAGCGCACTGGAGTTTGGTTGCTATGATGGCTATATGACGAGCCACATCAGTTGTCACGTGCAACATTTAACTGTTGTAGAAGGTTCCAAAACATTTATTGACATGGCACGCCAGGTCGCCCCTGATAACGTGACATTCATTCACTCACTGTTTGAAAATTATTTCCCCAATACTCGTTTCGATTATATATTTGCCACTTTCGTCATGGAACATGTTTCAGACCCTATTGAGTTTCTTAAACATGCGGGAAATCTGCTTAAAGGGGATGGATTTCTCTATCTTGTCGTTCCAAATGCTCGGTCACTTTCACGGCAGCTTGCGTGTCATATGGGATTTCTCAATGAACCGTTTGAACTCACTCCAAACGATCTCAACCATGGGCATCGTCGTGTCTACGACAGATTAACGCTGAATCGCGATATTGCATCATCAGGCCTGCAACAAGTCTCACAAGGAGGATTGATGCTCAAACCGTTTGCAGACTTCCAGATGGATCTCATGATTGATAACAATATTCTTGGCGAAACTCAACTGGAAGGACTCTATCAATTGGGATTTCTGTACCCGGATTTTGCAAGCAGCTTATTCTCAGTTTGCAAGCTACCTGATTCGGAAGATAGAGGTTATCATGATTAAAAACATCTTCTCACCAGAAACCAGTTATTGCCCAGTCTGCAACGCCACAGACATTCGCTGGCAACCACTGCCGAATCAATTTATCAATATATGGAGGCATTACGGATTCAAACGTATTGGATCGAGTGAAATGACTCCGCTGCTCACTTACTCATGTCCTGCTTGTGGCGCATCTGACAGGGAGCGGCTTTATGCGCTTTTTCTGCGCACAACAAAATGGGGAACTATTCCAAAACGGATGATTCACTTTGCACCGGAAGCCGCACTTTCCAGAAATATACGCCAGCAACGATATTTTACTTCCTACCTGACGGCTGACATGTTTATGCCTGGCGTGGACTTTCATGCTGATTTGCAATCATTGCCTTTTGAGAGCGACAGCTTTGATTTCTTCATCTGCTCACATGTCCTGGAGCATGTGCCGGATGACAGAAAGGCCATCCGGGAATTACATCGCATCACCCGACCTGGCGGCTCCGGCCTTCTCATGACTCCCGTTGATTCCGCTATCGAAACAACGCTCGAAGACCTCTCCATTACGAATGCAGGGGAACGCTGGCGACTTTTTGGACAGGATGACCATCTGCGGCTGTACAGCCACGATGACTATGTGGACAGAATCAAAGAAAGCGGTTTTTCGTTGCAGCAACTGGCGCAATGAGTCTGGTCATGAAAGACATTCCGCCCTGGTCAATCTGCACAGACGTACCTTGCAGGGTCATCAAGGCACGGTCACGGAAAGTTCTCGAACTTGAAGAAACGTTCCAAATGACCCTTCACTTCCACAAGCAAAAGCGAGGATTATCATGAATCCCGATCAACAAAACATGAATTTTAGTGAAAAACAGCAAAAACTTATCGACTTGCTGACAAACCACTACCACGAATATTCCAATGACGACCTGGATAAATTAATAAGAAATTCGCTTGCATATATTTCTGAAGACAACCAATACTTGAATCATTTTGCAGTTCACGCATACGACGCATTGCAAGATGAAGAATCAAGACGAATCTTCGCTTACCTGTTTCTGTCCCGCTTCATGGGAGTGAGTCATGGAGAAAACTTATTTATAGAAATGATTCTCCTGACACTAAAAAACAGACTCTTGGAAAAAGGAAAGGACTTAACCCATTACTGCAATTATGATCTTGATTTCTTTTTTGGCAAACAATATTTTTCTTTACCCCAAATAATCTCCTTGCGTAGCGAGAATGAATTATTCATTGACTGCGGAGCGCTCGACGGAGGAAGCATAAAAGATTTTGTTGAGTTTACCGGAGGAAAGTACAATAAAATTTACTCCTTTGAGCCGATACCAGATCAATACGAAAAAACATTGCAAAATCTTAAAAATGCCAACATTCAGAAAGTCGAGCTCATACAAAAAGGCGTATGGAGCCATGAGGCGGTTTTCAATTTTATTGACGCTAAAGGAGGCAGCAGAATCGGCAACAACGGAACCATCCCCGCACAGGTTGTTTCTATAGACAAAGTCATCCCAGAACACGAAAAAGTTACATTTATAAAAATGGATATAGAAGGCGCAGAATTTGAAGCCCTTCGAGGCGCAGAAAATACAATTAGACGATGCAAACCAATACTCGCGATTTGCATTTATCACAAACCTCATGACATCATTGAAATACCAACCCTGATAAGCTATTTTTATCCAGAATACAAATTTTACATAAGACATCATTTGCCATTTCATTGGGAAACAGTTTTGTATGCCTTGCCGCCAATACCGAATACGCCTGATCGTCCTAAAACCATCGAGCACGCGAGTCCAGCCATGAAACAGGAAATGAGCACGCCAAAAGTTTCCGTCATCCTGACATCGAGAAACCACGAGAAGTTTCTGGACGAAGCCATTCAGAGCGTGCTGGCGCAAACGTACAGAAACTTTGAGCTCATCATATGGGACGATGCTTCCACAGACAGTTCATGGTCAATCATCCAACAATACAACGACAGCAGGATTCGAGCTTTCAATAACGACGTTCAACGCTATGGAGCTTATAACGTCAACAAGGCCATCTCTGAAATTGCACAGGGCGAATATATTGCCATTCATCATTCGGATGATGTGTGGGAGCCAGAAAAACTGGAAAAACAAGTGTATTTTCTCGATCAACACCCGGAGACAGGTGCCGTTTTTTCATGGATCAATATCATCGACGACGACGGAAATATCAACAATGATGTTTATCTTTACGAGATTTTCAGGCAAGACAACAAAACGCGACATGAATGGCTGAGACATTTCTTTCTTGCAGGAAATGCTCTATGTCATCCAACCGTATTGATACGCAAACAATGCTACACCGACTGCGGTCTGTACAGTCTGGCGCTGTGGCAACTTCCGGATTTCGACATGTGGATTCGTCTGTGTTTCAGGCATGAAATACATGTGCTACCCGAGTATCTCGTAAAATTCAGATGGAAACACGATGGTACAAACACGAGCGCCGTCAACAGACAAACACTCAACCGAACCGGTTTTGAGTACTACATGATACTGAACAATTACTGTCGCATTGCAAGCATTGAAGAATTTCTAAAAATATTTCCATTCTCAGAAAAATATTGCATAAAACCCGATTCGGATCTTGAATTTGCATTGGCTATGACGGCGATAGAAACCAACTCGTCCGCAAAATACCGTTTGTTCGGATTACAGTTACTATACAAATTAATGATTTCGCCTGAAAAGGCCGAAAAAATCCATGTGGTTCATCATTTTGGCTATATGGATTTTATGAACATCTCAAAGCAGATGCAAATTTTTGTGCAACAACAATCCTCTTCTGATATCCAGGTTCTGGAGTTCCAATCTCCACTTTCGCGTGGCATCCAGGCTTTCAATGCTGAAGATAATGAGACAGCCATCGAATGCCTTTCGACAGCTATGGCGCAGGAACCGGATAATCCGATGCCATGCGCATACCTGGCTTTCATTTGCGCGCGTCAGGGGCTTCTTCAAGAGGCGGGCGATTTCATTGAAAAATCGATCGGAATTGCCCCGGAGCGCATGGATCTCATCGCAGCACTGGGCGAAGTTTTCCTGAAAAACGGCAGACCTTCCGAAGCGGCAAGATATTTGCAGGAAGCCGTTCATTCGCAGCCAGACCTGTTCGCGGCTTACCCGGCGTTTGCGCAAAGCCTGCATTTGACCGGGCGGAGCGAGGAGGCGATTTCACTCCTGCAAACTGTTGCCGGACTACCATCCAATGCCCAGGCGCCCATTCGGAGCACTTTGCTGCAAATACTTGCCGAATGCGGCGATTTGTCTGAATTCACACAACATACCCAGCGTTTTTCGGCGGGACTGCCCGACGATCTGCTGGCGGCGCGTTGTCTGGCGCGTTTCGATGAAAGTGGCGAAATATTTCTCGAAACCCTTTCCCGCATTCAGGTTCAACTGGAAAACGTGATTCATTCCAGCCAGGACACTGCCATCAGGAATGAATTCGGTTTGACGAGAATCGCATTCATGGTCGGCGACTTCACCTCACGGCATCAACTCGAACAACTTTACGCTCTCCTCCGTTATCTGCCAGTAGAGCGTTTCTTTACTCTTCTCGTTTTCTGTTACACACAACCACCCATAGACGACGTGATTCAAATGTGCGCTTTGCTCGCCGATTCGTCTTTGAACATTTATCAGAATGAAGACGACAGCGCGGTTGAAAAACTCCACACGCTTGCCCCAGACATTCTGATCGACATGGAAGTTTGCGCCCCTTCGGCTCGTCTGGCGGTTTTCCTGGCCGCGCCCGTGCCTCACAAATTCCTGTGGGCAGAAGCGCCCATGCCGCCCATTGCACCCAATGTACGGACTCTGGCAGGTGAGCTTCTTGCCGTGGAAAACACGCTGCCCACTGTATGCCTCTCCGGAATGGGCGAAGTGTTCGATCTTCCGGAACTGCCTTTCACCGATGATGCCGCGCGTAGAATGGGAGAGCCGCCTGTGCTCGGATGCCTCGTGCCTGCGGCGGGGATCGGCCGCAATGGCTGGCAGCTTTTTGCCGAGACGTTGCGCCAGCATCCTTCTGCCACGCTCGTCATCAATCTGGAAGAGTTGGGACGAGCGGCGCAAACCTTTATCAGCAGGCAATTTTCCAGCGCGGGCGTCGACCCTGCGCGGCTCGTTTTCGTCAGTGTCTACACCACGGAAGAGTTCTGCCTGACCTGGCAGTCCATCGACCTTGGGCTGCTGCCGCCAGTCAACCCCGGCGGTCTTGCCTTGCCAACCTGCCTGTGGATGGGCAGGCCGTGCCTGATTCCCGGCTCTATCCTGCCTTGGTCACAGCGTCCCGCCGCCTTGCTGAAGGCGCTTGGCAGAGAGGAATGGATAGCCATCGGTGCGCCGCATTTTGTCGACCTTGCCCAGCAACTCGCCACCTCCCGAGTAAAGCCCGATCCTGCTCTGCGCGAACGCATGAAGGCGCTGGGGCTGACCTTTGCTGAAGGCTTCGCGCATGGTTTTGCGAGTGCCATGACGGGCTTGTCCAACAGGTAATGACGGCCATGAGCACGCCTTCTTTCTCCGTCATTGTTTGCAGCATCGATCCGTGGAATTTCATGCAGGTCAGCACTCGCTTTGAACGCCTGCTTGCCGATGTCCCGTTTGAAATCATCGGCATCCACGATGCACGCTCATTAGCCGAAGGCTACAACCGGGGTTTGCGCCGCGCGCGCGGCGACATCGTGGTTTTTTCCCACGATGATGTCACTTTTCTCGACGAACGGTTCGCGCAAAAGATCGGCGAGCGGATGCAATCATGGGACTTGCTCGGTTTTGCCGGAGCCACACGTCTGATCTATCCCGTCTGGTTTGCCGCGCACGAACACCTGAACGGCGCGGTCTGTCATTGGTCCCCTCGTCGGGCCGGTCTTTTTTTGCTCACGGTTTACGGCGTACAGGATTGGCCCGTCATGGGCGGCATCGAGGCGCTGGACGGCCTGTGCATGATTGCCCGCCGCGAGGTCGCAACAGCCATCGAGTTCGATTCCGACACCTTCGACGACTGGCATCTGTACGACTGCGATTTCAGTTTCGCGGCGCATCTCGCCGGTTACAGAATCGGGGTTTGTTGTGATATTCCCTACATCCACGCTTCCACGAGCGTCCAGGGCATTCAGAGTTCCTTCGTTTCCGACAACTATCAGAAATATGTCGAACGGTTTATCAAAAAATACGAACATCGACGCAAGATGTCGCCTTTGAAACTGCGTTCGGCGCAAGTGACAAACTGTCTCGTCCATGACCACAAAAGCCTGATCAAACTCTGGACGGAGGATGTCTTTCGCCGCGCCACAGTATCCATTGCCCGTCATTACGAGGGGGAAATTTCATGAGTCCTCCCGGAAAACCCTCTTTCTCCGTCGTCATTTGCAGCATAGACGCCCTGAAATTCACCCAGATCAGCACGTGTTATGAGCAGCTTCTTGCTGGCTTTCCACACGAGATCATTCACATTCATGACGCGCGTTCACTGGCCGAGGGCTACAACCGGGCCTTACGGCGCGCACGTGGCGACATCGTGGTTTTCTCTCATGACGATATTCTGATTCTCGACCCGGATTTCGGCCATAAAATTGGTCATCGCCTGCGCAATTTCGACATTCTGGGCTTTGCGGGTACACGCCGCGTCGTCGCGGAAAACTGGTGGAGCGCAGGATTTCCCTGGTTATCCGGCGTGGTCGCGCACACTTCCGGCAAGAATTTCACCCTGAACGCCTGGAATCCCGAACCCTGGCCCGTGGTAGACGATATTCAGGGCATCGACGGCCTGTGCATCATGGCTCGTCGGGAGGTGGTCGAAGAAATCGGTTTCGACGAAGTCACATTCGACGGGTTTCATCTCTATGATCTCGATTTCAGCTTTTCCGCCTGGCGCGCGGGCAAGAAGCTCGGGGTGTGTTGCGACATCCCGGTCATTCACGCCTCGATGGGCCGTTATGACAAAGAGCATGCGCGCTACGGTCGCCGGTTCATCGAAAAACACAAAGATGTTCTACCCGCCAACGCGCCGAAAATCGACAAGATCGCGGGAATGGCTGCGGGGCTTCCCGACTACCGCGCCTTGCGCACGATATGGCAGGAGGATTTCATCCGCCGTAGCTGGATTGCTGCGCAACGGCGGAATGACAAGATCAGTTTGACCTAGGCCACAAAACCCACATTCTTCCCTGCTGACGCATCTTTCCGGCCTGTTCGCCCGCCCCGTCGCCGAAACCCCAGAAGAAATCGGCCCGCACTGCGCCCTTGATTGCGCTGCCGGTGTCCTGCGCCATGACCAGACGATTGAGCGGCCTGTCCGATAGCGGCCAGGTGGTGGAAAGAAACACCGGCGCGCCAAGCGGAACATGGGCCGGATCGACGGCGATGCTGCGTTCGGCGTGGAGCGGCACGCCCAGCGCCCCAACCGGGCCGCCTTCACCGACGGGCAGTTCGCGGAAGAAAACGTAACGCGGGTTGCTGTTGAGCATTTCATCGACGCGGTGCGGATTGCGGTGCGCCCATTGGCGGATGCCTTGCATCGAGGCTTGATGGGCGGCAAGTTCTCCGCGGTCGATGAGCCAGCGCCCGATGGAACGGTATTGATGGCCGTTGTGCTCGGCGAAACCGATACGCACCCGGCTGCCGTCGGGCAATTCGACCTGCCCGGAACCCTGCACCTGGAGGAAGAACAGATCGATCCGGTCGGCAGCCCATAACAGAACGCGGGCGGGGAGACGGCCCTCGGCGTGGCGCTTTTCCAGTTCTGCGCGCGTCAGGTAGGGAGCGCCCTTTCTGCCAGTACGCAGGTCGGCAGGCGGCGCAAGAATCGGCCACGGTGTTTCGGGGGATTTCGTCCGGCTGCCGTAAATCAGCGGTTCGTAATAGCCAGTGACAAGCCCCTGCATGCTGCCATCGTTCGCAGCAGCCTGCCGGGGCACGAAATGCCGTTCAAAAAACTGTCGCGCTTCCTGATCAGACAACGTATCGGGCATTGCAGCGGCAGTAGCACATACTGTTGCCCAGACGGGTTTGCGGCCAATGGCGCGGCAGGATTCGCGAAACGCCGGCCAGGCTGCGCCCAGATCATCGCTGGCCCAGCCGGGTAATGCGTCCCAGTGCGTTTCCCGCCCAACGGAAAAACCGTCGCCCGGAGGTGCAGGCGGTGCGCAATCCGTACAGGGGGTCGGGCGTGGAGGGGGGGAAGAAATAGTGCGACCCTTATCCGGAAGATCCGCCTTTGACGGCGTTTGCTGGCAGCCGGTTGAAATCATGGCGGCAGCCGCAGCAACGAAAATGGAGAAGATGAACCAGTGGCGGGTAGGCAGATTCATGGTGCAAAGAGGTAAACTGAACGGATAGACTCGACGCCCATTATACCGGCATACCGGCGAACGCCCGAAATGAGACGAACAATGAGCACACTTCAAACCTTGCTGACACGCGCCGAGCAAGTACTGGCACCGTTGGAAGCGGGATTGAAACCAGAAACCGTCGATGTCGCTGCCGGAGTCATTGTTCGCAGTGATGGGCGTTTCCTTCTCGGACGGCGTGCGCCGGGGAGTTTTTATCCGGGTTACTGGGAGTTTCCCGGCGGCAAGGTCGAACAGAACGAATCGCCCGCCGGGGCGCTTACCCGCGAGCTCGATGAGGAATTGGGGCTGCGGATCGAGCGCCTTTATCCGTGGCTCGTGCGCACGCACGCCTACGAACACGCCCTTGTCAAGCTGCACTTTTTTGAAGTCGCCCAATGGCAGGGTGAGATTCGCGCCCGCATCCATGATGCTCTGGAGTGGGTCATGCCCGGCGTCCCGGATACGCCCGCGCCGATGTTGCCGGCCAATGGCCCCATTCTCAAGGCGCTTG
>Ga0209737_10003039_pt1 | contig 11713 bp, 8 predicted proteins | sample TergutCu122P3_FD_187284 | JGI IMG/M metagenome (GOLD analysis project Ga0209737, IMG submission 187284) | Cubitermes ugandensis P3 segment gut microbial communities from Kakamega Forest, Kenya - Cu122 P3 (SPAdes) (version 2) | ecosystem: Host-associated > Arthropoda: Insects > Digestive system >...
CTTCCGATCTATATATTTCATTTTCTTCATTATAATTATATTAATTAAGTTTTTTGATTTCTTCCAAAGCTTTCAGAAAAACAGGATTACTTCGGTTCAGCACCCGGTACATCTCTGTCCTTTCCCACAAGTCGCGGGCAATGCTGCCTTTGATCCATAGTTCAAGGTGTTGTTGCGATTGGGCAAACTTTTCAGGATTTTTTGCCAATCCTTCCTTTTCAGCAAAATTATGCAATTCTTCCAAAATAGTTTCTGTTACCGTAAAATTTTTGTCGAACTGCTCGAAAGTCGGATATTTTCGTTTTATGGTTAGTCTGTTTTTATCTACATAATTCAGAACAAAACGGTTGAAGATGCCCAGATTGATCAATTCGCGATAATAATCTGTATAATAAGAGGTATCTATCGCTACAAAAACATCAGGCATAATGCCGCCACCGCCATACACAGTCCTTTTTTTTACAAGAGTCTGGTATTTCAGCGTGTCTGTGTCGCTGTTTTGTGTTTGTCCCATCAGTTCACCGGTTTGCAAACGTGTGCGTATTGTTCCTCTGGCGTATTCGTCATTTTTCGTATTATAGGGTTTTTGTATGGCGCGACCGCTGGGCGTATGGTAGCGCGAAACGGTCAGGCGGAGCATCGAACTGTCGGAAAAGATCATCGGGCTTTGCACCAGGCCTTTTCCAAACGTTCGGCGTCCGACAAGAATACCCCTATCCCAGTCTTGAACAGCCCCGGCCAATATTTCGCTTGCCGACGCCGACCCTTCGTCAATCATCAATACTAATTTTCCTGCTGTAAATTTTCCAACTGAATTGGCACGGTACTCATGGCGAGGACTATTATAGCCTTCTGTATAAACAATCAGTTGCCTCCTCTCTAAAAATTCATTGGCCAACAGCACTGCCGCTTGCAGATATCCACCGCCATTACCGGTTAGGTCTAAAATCAGGCCGGTTACTCCTTCAGTTTTCAACTTCTGTAAAGCGTCATCAAATTCTTTTTTCGATGTAGCGGAAAAACGGCTCAATTTAATATAGCCAATTTCATCGGTTACCTTGTAGGCCGCGTCGATACTGTATAGCGGTATATTATCGCGGACGATGCGAAACGGTAACAATTCCGGAAATCCCCTGCGACGGATACCTACCGATACTTCCGTTCCTTTCGGGCCGCGCAGCCTGCTGCGCACACCGGAATCCTTGATGCCAATCCCAGCCAGATTTTCGCCATTAACGGTGATGATTTTATCGCCACCGGCGATGCCGACTTTTTCCGACGGCCCGCCCACTATGGCAGAAACCACCAGAATCGTATCATTCAGAATATTGAAAGATACGCCAATCCCTTCAAATGAACCTTGTAACGGTTCATTCATGGCACGCACCTCGTCTTTGGTGATGTATTGGGAATGAGGGTCAAGTTGCTGCAAGGTTTTACGGATAACGTCCTCGCTTAATTTGTTCATATTAACTGAATCCACATAGTAGTTGTCAATCCAGTCGAACAACTGTGCCACTTTGAATGTAGCTGCACGTTGTTGCCGTGATTGCGCGTTTATACCTGTCGAAAATAAAATCAGCAGGATGACGAATATAAGATGTTTACGGGATATGATCATGATGTTTTTATTTTTTTTCAATTATTTAGGGTATTCAATCCTCACATGATAAATATTCATCAGCCGGTTTTTGATGATTTGTTTTGCTGTGTTGATTTCACGATAGGTGATGTTGGCGTCGTTGTACTGGTCTTCCAGTATCTGGTAGTTGACGATATTATCCACCAGATCACTGATGTTACGCTGGTTAACCTCTTTGAGGCTTCGGGAAGCGGCTTCGATGGAGTCGCACATCATCAGCACTACCATTTCTTTAGAGAACGGGATAGGACCGGGATACATGAATTTCGAACGGTCAATTTGCTTGTTCGGATGCTGTTCCTGGTAGAGATGATAAAAGTAACGTACAGTGGTGTTTCCATGGTGTGTTCGAATAAAGTTGATGATATGCTGCGGGATGCTGTTTTTGCGTGCAATCTCTACACCACCCGATACATGTTCGATGATGATTTGCGCACTGTTTTCAGGGCTTAAATCCTCATGTGGGTTTCGGCTTCCCGTCTGATTTTCGATGTAATACCCGTGACGGTTGATTTTCCCGACGTCGTGGTATAAGGCGCCGGTACGAACGAGTAACGGTTTTCCCCCGATTTTCTGTACTACTTCTTCGCACAGATTGGCCACCTGCAACGAGTGCTGAAAAGTACCGGGCGCTACTTCCGATAATTTGCGTAACAACGGCTGGTTGGTATCCGATAGTTCCATCAGGGTAATATCGGAAATAAATCCGAATATTTTCTCAAAAATAAAGATAGAAGGATAGGCAACGAATGCAATAGTACCGCTGATAACAAAGCGAATGAAATTCATCCATTCCACTTGCCGGACAGATGTACCATGCATCAGCACCATAGCCGAGTAAGCGGCACAATACGCCAGAACCACTAATGAAATTGACCTGAACAATGATCCGCGGCGATACATGGATTTGAAGTTGACAATACCTACGATCCCCGCCACATAATTGAGAAAGACAAATTCAAAGCCGTTGGGCGCAATAAAACCAATCTGCAAAAGTGTGACTAAATAGACGAAAGAGGCAGTTCGCGCATCATAAAATGTGCAGATAATCACAGGGATCAACACATATGGCAAAATATACAGGCTAAAATAGTCGTTTCGGACAACAATGCACGAGAGACCTATAAACAGTATCATAAGCAACAGCAGGAAAGCAGTACGCAGCGTATTGTGAAAATATCCCGGACGTGAATACATTAAATAAATGTATACCAGCATAAAACAAAAAAATACAACAATAGCCTTCCCCAACCATATTTGTTTAAAATTTCCGGATGCGCCCACCCTGGTTTCGTATTCGATCTGCATCGACGTCAGCAGAATGAATTTTTCATCATTTACTAATTCTCCATGAGCAATTATTTGCCGGTGGACGGGTATCATTCCCTTGGTATACGATATCTTGTCAATTTGTTCGTTTTTTGCCTTTTGTGTAATATCCGCATTGAAGGTCAGGTTGGGCTGGATAAAATTATTCAAATTCAGGCTTTTCAGAAACGGCATATTCACGTCGTTTTCTTCCCTTTCCAATGCGGACATTACGAATCCGTAAGCGGCTTTCGGGGTGAGGATATTGTCACGGTCGCCTTCTCTGGCTATATTGTTGTGAATGAAAACGACTTGATCCGACATGCTCTGGTCTCCAATGTTTTCGTCGTCCTGGAGGATTCCTCTGCCATAAACCAGATCAAGCAAGGCAATAACTGATTGACACAATATATTTCTTTCATTTTCAAATAATCCGCTGTTTTCCCATTGTTCGTCGAATGTCTTGATGAAATATTTTTTTTGTTGTTCGGCAATTTCAGGATAGTGGTTGTAGTACGTTACAAAAGCCTTAAGAAGACTGTCCTTTTCAGTGTCTAACTCATGTTGTGTTTTAAGAATAGGTATATCGTAAGGTGCAAATAAATCATCGTGTCCCCAGATTTTACCTTTCTGGTATTCATAAGGAAACCTGCCTTCGCGAGGGAGCAGGAAACATACAATTATAATGCTAACGATGTACAATAATATCACGTAAGTATGCGTGCGTATGAAAAGCAAAATATTAGGCATACAATTTTTTCTTTACGTAAAATTACGTTCTTTTTTTATCGTTTCGTAAGCACGTGACAATTGCTGGAATTTTTCATTTGCTATTTTTCTCATATCTTCACCAAGATATGCCACCTTGTCGGGATGGTATTTTGTAGCCATATTACGGTATGCTTTCTTGATATCGATTATGCTGGCCGATCGGTTGACACCTAAAATACCATAAGCGACAATTATCGAATCTTCATGTACGAACATTGTTCCAATTGAGCGTTTTTCACTCACGCTAACTTTCAGACCTTCGTTGATCCGGTTGAGAATTTTTTGTTCTGATTCTCTCACCAATCCGTCAATCTTTGCCAGGTTGAAAAGAAAATTAGTTAACTGCAACCGTGATGAATAATCGAGATGATGACGAATCTGTTCACAAGCTTGTTCTAACGGGATATTTTGTCTTAAAATTTTTTGTAAATGGTTCAGCGCCTTAGCTGCTTCTTTTTCGCCAAAGTTTTGTTTTAGAAAGTTTTTTACATAATCCAATTCTGATTTCACTATCGGCCCTTCGGCTCTCAGTACCACTGCAATCAGCATTAACAAATTATTTGCAAAAACGCCGACTGTTTGCTTATTGTTAGACTTTCGGAATAATCTTATTTCAAAACTGTCAACAACAGTACCTAAAACAAAGCCCACTAAACAACCCGCTGGCCCGCCAATTTCCCAGCCAAATCTGTCGCCTAACCATTTACCGATTATCCAACCTAAAATGCCGCCAATCCATTTGACAAAATGTCCCATCACAATGAATAGTTGAATAATCGAATAACTGAATAACTGAATGAAAATCAGTTATTCAGTTACTCAATTAATCAGTTATTAAAACAAGCTGTACGCAACAGCCAATCCTGCTGTTACAATTGATACTATACTCATCAGTTTAATCAACGTATTTAAACTTGGACCTGAGGTATCCTTGAAGGGGTCGCCCACAGTGTCGCCTACAACGGTGGCCTTGTGTACGTCAGAACCTTTGCCGCCGAGGTTACCTTCTTCCACATATTTTTTGGCGTTGTCCCACGAACCGCCTGCATTGGCCATAAATATTGCCAACACAAAACCCGAACCCAATGCGCCAACCAATAAGCCCATAATTCCTGCTACTCCAAAAATTAAGCCTGTAACTATGGGAGCCGCAATAGTCAGAAGCGACGGAAGCATCATTTCTCTTTGAGCGCCTCTGGTGGATATTTCCACGCAACGGGCGTAATCCGGTTTTCCTTCGCCGGTAAGGATGCCTTTGATTTCGCGGAACTGGCGACGTACCTCTTCCACCATGCTTTGTGCTGCGCGTCCTACGGCATTCATCGTCAAGCCGCAGAACACAAACACCATCATCGAACCGAGAAATACGCCAATCAATACTTTGGGATTCATCAGGTTGATTTGATAATAATTCATGATGTCAATGATAGTTGCATTTTCAGTAACCACTTTCATTGCTTCACCATTGGGCATAATGATATTGAAAAAAGTTTCCCCTGCATGTGATAATCCTATTTTTACTTCTTCGATATAGGCTGCCAGAAGCGCCAGACCCGTCAAGGCTGCCGAACCGATAGCAAATCCTTTTCCTGTTGCAGCGGTTGTATTTCCTAAAGCATCCAAAGCGTCGGTACGTTTGCGTACTTCGGGTTCCAATCCGCTCATTTCTGCATTACCGCCTGCGTTGTCGGCAATGGGGCCGTAAGCGTCGGTGGCCAGTGTGATACCCAGTGTGGAAAGCATCCCTACGGCAGCAATACCAACGCCGTATAAACCAAGACTCAAATTTCTGGCATCCAGCATATTGGATAAATCAAAATTGATGGCGCAGAGGAAAGCCATGATGATGGCCAAACCAATGGTAAGTACGGGAATAGCTGTAGACATCATACCCAGACCCAGACCTGATATGATAACGGTGGCAGGACCTGTTTTCCCGCTTTCAGAAACTCTTCTTGTCGGCTTATAGGAATGGGAGGTATAGTATTCGGTAGACTGCCCGATGATGATTCCGGCAACTAAACCTGAAATTACTGAAAACGAAATTCCCAACCAGTTTTGAATTTGCAACAAATACAAAATTACGAAAGTCCCCAATGCAATCAATACGGAGCTTATGTTCACTCCTTTCCCCAGAGCGCCGAGTAATTGTTTCATATTGGCGCCTTCCTTGGTGCGAACAAGGAAAATACCCAAAATAGACAGTACAACGCCTAAAGCGGCAATCAACATGGGCGCGAATATCGCTTTCATTTGCATATCAACGCCAACTGCAAAAAATGCTGCACAGCCCAAAGCAGCTGACGCCAAAATAGCGTTGCAATAACTTTCGTACAGGTCGGTGCCCATACCGGCTACATCGCCTACGTTGTCGCCCACGTTATCGGCGATGGTGGCGGGGTTACGCGGGTCGTCTTCGGGAATACCCGCTTCCACTTTACCCACGAGGTCGGCGCCCACGTCGGCAGCTTTCGTATAAATACCTCCGCCAACACGTGCAAACAAAGCCTGTACGGAAACACCCATACCGAATGTCAACATCGTGGTGGTGATGATGACCAACTTTTGAGACTGTGTGGCAGCATCAATAAAGTGATCGAGGACAAGATACCATACGGCAATATCCAACAATCCCAAACCGACTACAGTTAAACCCATGACCGATCCTGCACGGAACGCCACTCTCAAACCGTCGTTCAACGAACGGCGGCAAGCGTTGGTAGTACGCGCCGAAGCATAAGTAGCTGCTTTCATGCCGAGGAACCCAGCCAAACCGGAAAAGAAACCGCCGGTGAGGAACGCAAAAGGAACCCAGCCGTTCTGTACGCCAAGTCCGAAAGATAGGAAGGACAAGAATGCAATCAGTACTAAAAACACCATTAACACTACTTTGTACTGTTGTTTCAAATATGCCATCGCCCCGTCGCGGACGTGTTTGGCAATTTCTTTCATCGTGTCGGTGCCTTCGCTTTCCTGCATGACACTTCTGAAAAAGTAATAAGCGAAACCCAAGGCAAGCAATGATGCTGCCGGGATAAACCAAAATAAAGGAGTCATTTTATAAAAATTTGATAATAAATATGATAAAAATTAAACAACCAACCATGAAGAAACAACTTTTCCTCATGATAAAAAATTTGTGCAAATATAACGGTTTTTCTTGAAAAAAAAAGAAAAAAATCATTTATCACGATCTCGAATTTCCACTCTACGAATCTTTCCGCTGATGGTTTTGGGCAGCTCGTTGACAAACTCAATAATACGGGGATATTTATAGGGCGCTGTCACCTGTTTCACATGATTCTGAATTTCTTTAATCAGGTCGTCTCCGGCTTGGTTTTTATATTCTTTTGACAGAATAATGGTTGCTTTCACTATCTGCCCGCGTATTTCATCAGGCACTCCTGTGATGGCGCATTCCACCACCGCAGGGTGTGTCATAAGCGCACTTTCCACTTCAAAAGGCCCAATCTTGTAACCCGAACTCTTGATTACATCATCCGAACGGCCTACAAACCAGAAATATCCATCTTCATCGCGCCAGGCCACATCGCCGGTATAATAGATATCATCATGCCATGCTTCGTTGGTACGTTCCGGCTCACGATAGTATTCCAAAAATAATCCCGGCGGTTTACTGTTCTTTGTATGCATCACAATCTCGCCCTGTTCGCCGTCTTCCGCCCTGCTCCCATCCGGACGCAACAAATCTATTTCGTATTGAGGATTGGGAACACCCATTGAACCCGGCTTTGGTTCCATCCATGGAAATGTGCCAAGCATCACTGTTGCCTCGGTTTGACCGTACGCTTCCATCAACTTGATTCCTGTCAGTTTGTAAAACGAATTAAACACAGAAGGATTTAGCGCTTCGCCGGCTATGGTGCAGTATTCCAACGATGATAAATCATATTTTGAAAAATCTTCGCGTATCAGAAAACGGAAAATAGTGGGAGGGGCGCACAAGGATGTGATTTTGTGTTCCTGAATCATTCGCAACATTTCGCCCGGAACGAATTTTTCGTGGTCGTACACAAAAATATTTGACCCCGCAATCCATTGTCCATAGAGTTTTCCCCATACAGCCTTTGCCCATCCTGTATCGGCAATGGTCAGGTGCAAGCTGTTTTCATGCGCGTTGTGCCAGTAACTGGAAGTACTGATGTGGCCCAGTGGATAGATAAAATTGTGGGTGACCATTTTGGGATTGCCGGTAGTTCCGGAAGTAAAATACAACACTGAAATATCATCGTTATTGTTGACATGTTCCGGACGGACAAAAGGTTTTGCCTGTTCTATCTGCTTCTGAAAATCATCAAATGCGGCAGGTACTATTGGACCTATCGAGGCTAATTTTTTGATGGTTGGCGATTCTGTCAAGGAATCTTCAACATGTTTCAGCGTTTCTTCTTCGCCCACGCAAACTATCATTTTGATAGTGGCAGCATTCGCCCGGTACGCAATATCCTTTTTCGTCAGCAAATGGGTAGCCGGAATTGCGATTGCTCCCAATTTATGCAACGCAATGATGGCAAACCAAAATTCGTAACGACGTTTCAATATCAGCATCACCTTATCGCCCTTACCAATTCCTGCAGTTTGAAAGTAGGAGGCTGTACGGTCGGAATATTTTTTTATGTCGGCGAATGTAAAATCAATGTGCTCACCCCGGTCGTTTGTCCAGCACAGGGCTTTTTTGTCCGGCTGCTGTGCTGCCCATTCATCAACTATATCGTAACCGAAATTGAAGTTTTCAGGTACTATTATCTTGAAATTCTGCTTAAAATCATCGTGTGATTCAAATTTCGTTTGTTTTAAAAATTTTTCTAACATGACCAATATTTTTATGTTAATTATATAATCACTGCCAGAAAACACACGTCTTTTCCGTCCAGCGCTTTCATGCCATGCGGCAACTCGGAATTGAAATAGATGCTATCGCCGGCTTCCAGAATTAAGTCTTTTCCGTTAATCTGAAGCAGCAGCCGTCCGCTGATAACATAATTATATTCCTGTCCGGCATGAGAATTGAGGGAAAAAGGCAGGTCATCCGGTTTCGGACTTACAGTAACCATAAACGGGTCGGCTTTCCGCCTCGAAAAACCTGCGGCTAACGACTGGTATTTATAGGCTTTAGTCCTTTCAACCGCTACTCCTTTTCCACTGCGGGTAATGAAATAGGCGTTCATTTTAGGCTCATCACCAAACATCAAAGCAGTTAACTCAATTCCATACGCTGATGCAATCTGGTGCAAAAAACTGACAGAGATGTCTACATTTCCGGTTTCTAACCGGAGGTATTCTTCCTTGCTGATGTTACACGCTTTAGCCATTTCTTCTGGAGTGATTTCCAGCGCGTCGCGAAGTCCGGCCAAACGTGCTGCAATTTGTATTATTTGTTCATTCATTTTTGATGGATTTTTAAATATATAGATTATTGATGTCGCTTTCGGCCAGTTCTACAAGCGCTTTGGCAATTTCTTCCGTGAGGGTTTTAAAATACTTTTCGCCTTTTTCGCGGGTTGCTGCTTTCGGGTTGCCGATTCCGGTATCCTCCGTCACTTGCGTCCAGCGTCTTTCAGCCCAGAACCAGCCTTGCCTGAACGCTTCAATTTTGAACTTTTTGTATTTCCCGTCTCCGGCTTCATCCAAAGGAAGAACCTTTTCCGGCGTGATATACTGGAGCAGGCTGGTTTCCATTTCGTTGGCATGGTCGCCGCCACCTTCAAAAAGTCCCTCTTCTTCACGCCACTGATACCAATTGCACAGGCAAATGAACATTTCAGGATATTTTCTTCCCAACTCACGTACAATCATTTTAAAATCGTTGCCTCCATGGCTGTTCATAATAACAAATTTACGAATACCATGCCGATTAAGGTTTTCAATTATATCCGACAGCAGTACCAATTGCGTACTTGGGTAGATATTGATGTCCAACTTGATATCTGATTGTCCGGTATTTACCCCGAAAGGAATATTGGGCAACACTGTCAGTTTGACGCCTTTTTCCCAGGCAATGCGCGCTGCTTCGGCTGAAATATAATCCGCCTCAATGTTGTCAGTGCCATACGGTAAATGATAATTATGCGCTTCTGTGGCACCCCATGGAAGAATAGCAAGTTCGAAATCGGTGTCCTTCACATCTTTCCAATAGGATTCTGCTAAAATATAGGGTCTGTTCATTTTTGATTGTTAATTTTTAATTTTTGATTATCGTAATTGCAATATTTCTTTCCTGAACCACAGTTCGTATACAGGGTCGATGAAAGTGACTTCCCTGTTGCGTACATCTATGATTTCAGCGTTGAGCAAATGTTTTTTTATTTTTATAACATTCGCCGAAGTTCCGAGCCTGTACTTTTGCATGATTTCGGCAGAAGTCAGGTTTTTTCTATCGCCGGATGCAACCGCCTTGAGAAAATTCAGTTGTGTAGCCGACATGCATTCCGTATCTCGTTGATAAAGAATAGCGTTTTGCGATATCATATCATCTAATGCATCGTCGTAAATTGACTGGGTAACAGCATTATAAGTCTTTCCCCAAATCAGATGCGATAGTTGCTGTACATAATAGGAATGTCTGTCTGTATCCTTGATAATCTGCGTGATTATTTTTTCGTCAATGTTTTTTCCGGCATCTTCAAATCGTTTTTTGATAAAAGGCTTCCAGTCTTTTTCTGCAATTTTTGCTAAATGGATTAAATCGCCAAACCGGTAAAAAGGCATTGACTGTCGCTCAAACAACTCCTGCATCATGTGGAATTTGCTACCGTAGATGCAATAGCAGGCTGTTTCATGTTTTTGCCACACGCTGCGCAACAATTTTTGAAAGGCAAGCGAATCGTCAAATGAGGCGATGTTCTGAAATTCATCAATACATACAACTACCCTGAATCCTTTGGCTTTTGCTATTTTTTCCGGCAAATCCAGTATTTCGGTGGCATTTTGCTGTAATTCGTTCCAATCGAAGCCAATTGAGAATTCGTTTTCCGGGTCGACGCCGATGGATATTTTGGGCATAATTTGCTTTAGAAATTCTTTCATGCTTTTCAAACGCTCTTCCCAGTGCGACGAAGTTGCCACGAAAACTGCCCGGGCATAAGCCGTGTAAAATTCCTGTTCAGTCCGTAACGAAAAAGCGTCAATAAACGCTACTCGTATGTTTTTGCTGCTTATTGTTTCGCTGGCTTTTTGCACAAGTGACGATTTTCCTAATCGACGAGGGGAAATCAGCACCGAATTAATTCCATTTTTGAAATTGGTAACTAACCGTTTGATGTCTTTTTCTCTATCGGTGAAGGAATAACCTGAAACCATCCGTCCGAAATAAAAAGGATTTTCAATATTTTCATCCATGACCAGTCCATTTAATTTTTCGCAAAGATAAATAAAATAAATCACTTACCAAAAAAACTTACCAAGTAGTAAGTAATTTTACTTACCACTTGGTAAGTTACCAACTGGTAAGTAATTTTGCTTACCAAGTGGCAAGTTTTGAAATCATAAGTGATTAATTATTATATTTTTCACCAAACTCATACCTGCGGAAATAGCCTTTTCGTTCAACGGAATGAGTTTATGATGCCGTTCGGGAAGTGATTTTTTTAGTCCTTCCACCACATTTTCCAGTTTCAGGATGGGGCGAATGGCTATGTAGCCTCCGAGCACAATCATATTGAAAATGCGCGGATCAGTTTTAGCGGCTTCCACAGCGGCTTCCACGCAATAGACGCTGATGTCGGTGCGTTGGGGATGGCGGGTGATGCCGTTGTTGTCGTACAAGAGGATGCCGCCGGGTTTTACCATCGGCTCAAATTTGTCCAACGACTGCTGATTGAGGATAATCGCTGTGTCATAATAATTCAGCACCGGCGAACTTACCGGCTCGTCGCTTAAAATAACCGTTACGTTGGCTGTACCGCCGCGCATTTCCGGCCCGTACGAGGGCATCCAACTTACTTCCATGCCTTGCATGATGCCCGAATAGGC
>Ga0209737_10003040_pt1 | contig 11708 bp, 12 predicted proteins | sample TergutCu122P3_FD_187284 | JGI IMG/M metagenome (GOLD analysis project Ga0209737, IMG submission 187284) | Cubitermes ugandensis P3 segment gut microbial communities from Kakamega Forest, Kenya - Cu122 P3 (SPAdes) (version 2) | ecosystem: Host-associated > Arthropoda: Insects > Digestive system...
TTTTTCTTTCTCTCACCCTTATTATCGCTTCTGCAGACCGCGACAACCGTTGCCGATTGATTCTCTTCAGATGATTTCATAATCTACTCTACCCTCTTTCTCTAGATTTGCGGCCGGGCGTGGAAACCCGACCCTATGGGATCCGGCCGGACGTGGAAGCCCGAGCCTGCGGAACGCCTAGCCTCCGATATTGATCATAGGACGTTGTCCTTTAAATTGCTTTACCCTCTCTTGGGATCCGGCGGCTATTGTGCTGGGATCCGGTTTCTGACTCAATGCTGTGAGGAAAGCGTCTTTAAGGCCTTGGGCGTCATTAAGAAACGGTTTTAAATCCAACTCTTGATCGGAAAAAAGACAAGGTTTTATCTTGCCGTCAGCCGTAACCCTCAGCCGGTTGCAGCGATTACAAAAATGACGGCTCAGAGGCGATATCAGCCCCAGCTTCCCCACGGCGCCCTCCAGGCGGTAGTATTTAGCCGGCCCGCCGCCATGCTCGCCCCCCAACTCTAATAGAGGCGCCACAGCAGAGGCTATCTCCATAACCCTATCCAGAGGCAGAAAATAGCGGGACCATTTCGTATGTTCCCCCCCAATGGGCATATATTCAATAAAACGGACATGAAGATCATTATTCAGGGTGAGACGCACAAACTTCTCGATCTCATGCTCATTAATCCCTTTGAGCAGGACCACATTTATCTTTACCGGCTTCAATCCCGCCTCAACAGATCTCTCAATCCCCTTAAGCGTGCTTTTTAGCTTCCCTCCGTTTGTTATCTGGCGAAAATTGTTTTCGTCCAGGGAATCCAGGCTGATATTTACCCTTTTTAACCCGGCCTCAGCCAATTTGAACGCCATATTCTCAAGAAGTATACCGTTAGTGGTCAAGGAAATATCATTAATCCCTTCAATACCGGCTAAACCGCTTATTATCTCCCGGATACCCGGATGGAGAAGAGGCTCGCCTCCTGTCAGCCTAATCCTGCTGATCCCAAGATCCGCGGCAGCTCGGCTGATCTTAAGATAATCGGCGACACTAAGGGATCCTTCCAGGGAATCGATTCCACACATTCCGGGATCAGAGCGGCAATAAAAACAGCTCAGGTTGCATCTCTCTGTGACAGAAAGCCGCAGATAATTCAGCTCTCTCCCATATTGGTCCGATAATTTTTTCATATCCAAAACAGCTCCCGGATCGTAAAATTGATTACAATTTAGCTACAACCATAATAAAATTTAGCTACAATTACAATAAAGCAAGATTATCCTTGTGTTTCTCCCAAAAATCCAATATTTTCCGGTAATCCTCAGGACTGTTGATGTTATTGAAAGATAATAATAATGGATCATGGTCTTTGACAACCTGCTCTTCTATTGCTTTTGTATGGAATTGCGATATCAAGTCATTGATTTTATAACGCTGCTCTATTAACCTTTGTTCAATAACTTCAAGGCTTTTCTTATGGTAATAAGCAAAAAGGGGCTGATAGAATCCATCCAATAAAGGGACGACAGCTTCATAATCCTCTGCAAACTGAGACATATATTCCACCAGGGAGAGAGAAAAAAAAGGCATATCGCAACCGATCACAAAACAAGCCGGATGTGAAGCGACAGAGAGCCCTGCATGGATACCTCGCAAAGCATTTTTTTCACCGTCTTGAATGATGTCTGTGGTCAGGCGCGCATTAATAAGATGAGCAAACTCCTCAGGGGTATCTGTTACCACAATAGTCTCTGAAAAAAGCTTCTCCATTTTACTATGAATGATTTCTATGAAAGTCTCATCGCCGATTTTCAGGAAAGCCTTCTTCGTCCCCATCCTCTTGTTCGCCCCACCTGCCAAAAGAACAGCAGATAAAGAAAGTTTTCTCTTCAAGATTATGAACCCCTTTTAATATATTTAGTAAATTTAGGTTATTCGAATATACAAGACTACCCCGCAGATTAACTGCTTCCTCTCCATTATCCCTGTTTAAAGGCGTTTCGTCAACAGTTTATCGGCTATAAATATTTTTCGACCATTGAAAGAAATAATTTTAAGCGAACCATTTTGAGATCTGCAGCGTCAAAAGGATTAGTTAGAGATTTAGCGAACATAGAGATTTGACGAACAGAATTAATTATGTGGTATAATGATATCAGACAAAAAGGAGGAAGTAATTATATGCCTGACGGATATATGCCAGAAATGCCTGAAATAATAGCGTTCAAAGGAAGCACGGGGAAATCAATCCCGGAAAAGCCAGCCGGGAAAACAACTTTTGGAAGCAGCAAGAACGCCGGAAGCAGCAAAAGCGCCGGAAACGGTAAAAATGACGATGATGGCAAGATAAGCAGTGAAGGTAAGAAAAACGGTGAAGGTAAGAAGAAACCGAAAAAACTTAAGACATTTAAAAAAGCTGTCGTAATACTATTTCAAGCATTCCTTATTGTGTTCCTGCTTCTAGGGGGAGGAGCATTGGCGCTGGTTTATCATTATCTCAAAGACGTCCCTGTCTTTGACCCAGGGATGCTTCAGCCTGCTGTTACATCTTATATTTACGACAATTCAGACAGAGAAATAGCCAACCTTTACTATGATCAGAACCGCATAGAGATCCCTTTGGAATCGATACCACTTCATGTTCAGAGGGCTTTTGTAGCCATTGAAGATGAAAGATTTTATGAACATTATGGGGTTGATCCCTGGGCTATTCTGCGCGCTTTTGTTATTAATTTTCAAAACAAAAGTTTGACAGAACAAGGGGGCAGCACCATTTCGCAACAAGTCATCAAAACAGCTTTTCTAACTCCAGAGAAAACATATCAGCGGAAGGCTCAGGAGGCTTGGCTCGCTTTTCAGATGGAGAGGAGATATTCCAAAGATGAGATTTTAGAGATTTACATTAATCAGATACCCTTTGCACACGGAGCTTATGGCATAGAATCCGCCGCCAATACTTATTTTAATAAGTCTGCGAAAGATCTGACCTTATCTGAAGCAACCCTGCTGGCGGGTATCCCCCGCTCTCCTAATTATTATTCCCCTTTTAATAATTTTGATGCTGCGAAACAGCGCCAGATATTAGTTTTACAAAAAATGTATGATTTGGGATATATTACTCACAGGGAAATGACCGACGCCAGAAATGCAGAATTAGTTTTCGGCGAGATCCCCAGTCGGCAGTATGATTTTCCTTATTTTGTTGACTATGTTCTGCATCGTGAGCTCATCAACATCCTGCTCTCTATGCCTGACTATGATACCAGAGAGGAAGCATATGAAGCTATTTATAATATGGGGCTTAAAGTTTACACGACATTAGATGTGGATAAGCAAAACGCCACACAAAAAGTCCTCAGCGATTCAAAGCTCTACCCTCAAAACTTACATGTGGATATGAACCTCCTCAAAGAAATGATGAGGAGCAGGCGACTAGACAGCTATCCCTCAGAGGTAATATTGTCTGAAGGCGGAGTGATGCAGCCACAGGGCGCGGCTGTTGTAGCCAACCCTGTCACAGGGGAGATCTATGCTCTGGTCGGGGGCAGAGAATACAGTAAAGATAACCAAGATCTGAGGTACCTGAGCCCCAGGCAGCCCGGTTCAGCCATAAAGCCTATTCTCGATTATGCGCCTGCTATGGAAGAGGGCCTCCTAACCCCAGGCGCCATTATAGACGACGCTCCTTATATCAGAGGCAGCTGGGCGCCGGAGAATTGGGATCGACGCTTTCGCGGCCTGGTTACGGTCAGGGAAGCCATCATCCCATCCCTCAATATTCCGGCTGTGAAGGCTTTTGAACAAGTGACGCCGGAGATCGGTCTTGATTATCTAAAGAAAATGGGCATAACTACGATTCACGCTGATGATTATAACCTGGCTTCTTCTATCGGAGGTATGACTCACGGGGTCACCGCCCTGGATATGGCTCAGGCGTATGCTGTTTTAGCCAACCAGGGGATTAAAGTTAATCTCCATGCTGTAAAGAAAATCGAAGATCGCAACGGGAAAATTATCTATGAATTCCGCAGCAACCCACAGACGGTCCTCTCCCCCCCGACCGCATTTTTGCTCACGGATATGCTGAGAGATGTGGTGCGCAGGGGTACTGCCGGCAGGCTCAATGTAGGCAGGCCGGTGGCGGCCAAAACCGGAACAACCGATGGGGACAGAGACGCCTACCTTGTCACCTATACGCCAAATATTGTTATATCTCTCTGGTTGGGGCATGATATTCCCACGCTGGGCAGGATCGGCGGAGGGAGCGGGACAAATGTTACCTTCATGAACTCTATTATGGGCAATATTATGAAGGATATTCCGGCTCTGGACTTCGTCAGGCCTGACGGCGTCACCGGACTTAGCATCTGTAATAAATCAGGGCAGCGGCCCGGTGAATTCTGCCCTCCGGGAACAATTATCAGCGAATTATTCCCAACAAACAATATACCTCAGGGATCATGCAATATGCATCAGATAGTACCGGTCTGCACTGTAACCGGTCTTATTCCAGATACCTTCTGCGAGCAGGAGATGAAGCATTTACTACTACGGCCGGAATATGTAGTCACAGACGGGCGTTGGAGAGGCGCGGGAAGAGCGCCTGAGGACGCAGGTCAGCAGGCGCCCAGAGAAATCTGTCCCGGACATTATGCACAGCCCAATCAAGGGGGTGTAGGGATGGGACCGGGAAGCGGATCGCCGCACGGGTTTATGTCCTATCTCCTTGATAATCCACTTAGGGTCCAACTCTGGTGGAATCAACAGGATGACGCCCGGGAATTCTTACTCTACAGAAGGCTGCAAAACAGAGAAGTTGTTTTATTAGACAGGTTTCCGGGAACCATCAACCAATATACCGACGACCAAATTAAAAGAGGTGAAGTTTATATCTATCTTCTGGTAGCTGTTGACAGCGCAGGGAACAGATCCAGAGCAGCGGAACAGGTCGTCTCTACCCCCAGCGCCGCCAGTAATCAGCCGCCGCCGGATGTCATAGAAGAGCAAGATCCGGGTTTGGATTCCAGGTATGATTACTATGAAGATGAAGAGACTTATTATGATCCTCCTTACGAAGAAGAATACAATTATGGCTATGGCAGTGAACCGATATTTAATTATGATTAGATTTTCTTAACCATTACAACAGCCAGGGCGAACTGGACAAAATGGCAGTAGTGATGGTATAATTAACACACAAAGAAGGATATCAAATAGAATCAACGATGAAAGTATACACACCTATGAATGAAACACAATTTCGAAGAATCAAAAAAGCCTTTGAAGCCAATGGCGGGGTGATCGCATCAAGTTCGGAAATTGATCGTCATTTAGATAAGATGAAATCAGAAGCAGCCACATTTAACGAAAAAACTATATTAATAAAGTCTGGGATTCCGACAGCATCTGCCATGTTTGAAGAACTAATACACACCTCACAGTTCAGAGGCGGAAAAGTTACTGGTTCGAATATGATTGAAATGGAAATCGAGGCAAAAAGGAAACTTGTTCGTTATCAAAAACTATATGGGATTCCAGATCATGAAAACGCAGTTACGCTGAAACATATCAGAGAGCTAGAACAAATATTGAAAGGAGGCGCCACAGAATGAATAATGACACGTTTACAATTGTTGTAGAGGATGCTTTACATATTCCAGGCACTGATATTCTTTCAATAGTTGGAAGCAAGAGTGAGGTATCTGTTCAAGTTGGGGCTATTGTATCCGACGGTAAAAGCATGTATGTAGTGACATCCATACCATTTATAAGGCATGAAAGTTATAGCGGGATAGAAAAAACATGTATAGCTATCAAAGCCGACAATTCTAATCCCGATGAATTGAAAGGCAAAACGCTAACTGCAGTATAAATTTAGAGATACGTTACTAAAATAAAGGATAAAAACAAAGGAGAAGATCCTCCACTCTGCTAGCATGGAGGATCTTCTCCTTTATTTTGGAGGTTTTCAGAATTCTATATTATTGTCACTCCGGAATAGTGCCGTCCCAGAACTCTATGTCCTCGAAATCCGGCGGTTCTTGCCATTGTTGCCACTGAACGATCGTATAGCGCTTCAAGAAAGAATCCTCCCGGTAGTAAAGCGGCCCGGAGGGAGTCTGCTCCAGCCGGAAAGCAGGTAGGTTCAGCTTTAGGACTACAGTAAGATGTTTTGCCCTGCTTTGCCCTGATGATAGAGAAACTATTTCAGAAATTTCAGAAGCGGACTCTTCCTCTATTAGAGTAAAGCTCACCTCTAGATCGGGAAAAGCGCCTCTAACTTCAATCTCGATTTCCGGCTTAGACGCCGCCCATTGACGAAGCTTTCTATCTGCTTCCCCAAAATAGTACTCGGCAAACAAACTAGAAGAGTTAATACTAACATCCTGCATAATAATATTTATATTACCCTCCGCTGCAATAGCTGCTAGGGCAGACTCTTCCGCTTCCAACAGAAGCTTGTCCATCTCAGCGCAAAGAATCTCTGCCCGGGAATCGAGTTCATAAAACCCCTCCATCCAGCTATGCACCTTAACCCCTAAACGATAATTAGCCAAGGCGGCTGTTAAGGACAGAGCGCCAAAGATAACCAATATTATCATCATAAAAATGACCAGGACAGAAGCAGCCCCCCGTTCAGAGCGTAGCATTTTCATAATAATAGACTCAGATTCCATCCGTGTTCCTCCTCTACAAGGATATGGCTTCAAAATAATGCTGCGCCTTTAGCGTCGCCAAACTTTTCGGCTGTAAATCAACCCCTTGAGCATTCGGAAGACGAAACACTTCCACATAAATTTCATAAACCGCTCCCATCACCCTGGGCAAGACGGTTTCATCATCGCCGTCCGGGCTAAAAGCCAGACTGTAATAATGGGGAGGGATATCAGTATTCTCATAAATTTTTACTGAAAGGGAATAAACCGCTTCCTCCGGCCAAACGCCGGAAGACGGCACTGCTGCCCCTGAGAGAGGCTGCCAGGAGGCGTCATAATAACCTGTCAGAATCGACATATCCTCTTCCAGCTGTACAAAAGCGCCTTCAAATATGGCATCCTCCTTTAACCCCAGAGGCGTATTTTGCTTCTTAAAAGTTTCAATAATCCCTATCGCCTGCATAACGCTGCTGTCTATATCCTGAGCTCTCTGATTCACCCTGGCGGAAACTAAAAACATCTCCGCAATGAATCCACTAGCCAGGGCTAAAACCAAAATAGCGATCATCACTTCCACTAAGGTAAAACCTTTATTATCGTTTAAAGATATCACTCTATTATCGTTAAAAGCTGTCTCTTTATTATCGTGCACCTTCATCATCCTCCAAATTCTCTGAAACCTCTAAAGAAATCCCTGAAACCTCTAAGGCTTCTGAAATTACTGCAGCTCCTGCAGCATCCGGATTGGACCTGATAAACACCTTGCAGGATCGTTCCATTGCTCGGTTGTTATACTCATAACTCACTGTTCCTGTCAACATACGAGTCTCTTCGTCGTAACTCACTGTGAAATCATCCACCTCCACAATGAGGAAACTAAAATCCGAGCTTGGGAGATCGCCCTCGGAGATCAAACATTCCAAGAGCATCCCATTTTCCCAGAAAATCCAGGTAACCAGATCGCTCTCTGGGCGCGTATCATGCAAAACTAAAGCCGTCCTCTCGGTTCCGGGATAGTTCTTAACTTCAATTTTTCCGGCCATATCATTTTGGCGTATTTTTACGTTTAAATAAGAAAGAGCAATCCGGGCGTCGGTCTCTGCGTTTTTATTATTGCTGATACGTTGATATGTATCGCTGCCGGCAAAAATAAGGGTGAAAGTCGTTACGCCAAACAAAAGGAGGAGCAACAGCACAAGGACCAGCTCTACAGTTGTATAGCCTTTATTATCCATTTTGACTTTCACAGCTCCACCTCCGCTTCCATTTGTTCATTTGCCTATTTCGGAATTACTTTGACAATAGGTTTCACATTGGCGCCGATCCCTTCAAAGTAATAATGATAAGTAGTTCTGTCCAGGATCACGCCGTATGCCTCCAAATGCTCCAAATTGCCGGGATAACTGCCTTCCAGGGCATAGCACTGGATCATCGCCTTATCAATAAGCTCTTCAATCAGCGAAGCCTTTTTCTGAGGATCGCTTATTTCATCCAAGGGGCTCATCATGCCGACGGCTATAATGATAACGACCACGACCAACAAACCCATCCCGATTAGCTTAAAATCAACATGACTCGCCACAGATTTTCCCCCTTCTCGATCATCCGATTGCGTTCATAATACTAATCACCGGCAACATCACGGAAAGCAGGATAACCCCCACGACAATCGAGAGCACTATGATAATCGCCGGCTCAATAAAAGCTGTCAGACGCTCCAAAGCGCCGTCCACCTCTTCATCGAAAACATCGGCAGACTTCAGCATCATCTCATCCAAAAATCCGGTCCGCTCTCCCACAGAAACCAACCTGAGAAACAGCGGCGGAAAGACTCCGGTCTGAGCCAGGCTATCCACCAAACCCTTCCCTTGGCTCAACCCTTCCCGGGTATTCTTAAACTTTTCCTCTACAAAACTGTTATCAATAAGATTCTCCATCATCTCTAAAGCCGATAGCAAACTGACCCCGCTTTTCAGAAGAATAGCCAGGCTCCGGGCAAAGCGGGCTGTTACAATACGAGTAAAAACCCCCCGCATCAGGGGCGCCGTAATTTTTATCTTATCAAGCAGCAGACTGCCGACGGATGACTTGCTATAGAACACCACACAGGCTATGATAATAATCAGCACTGCCAGAATCAGAATAAAATTTCTGCTGGCAAAAACGCTTAAATACATCATGCTCTGTGTCAGAGCAGGCATATTCCCCCCCATGGAGTGCAACACATCATTAAACATAGGCAAAATCTTCACAAAAAGCAGGATAATAATACCGACCATGAGCACAGTCAAAACTGCCGGATACATGGCTGCTGATTTCACCTTCTGACGCACCTTATTATCCTTCTCATAATAATCAGCCAACTGGGCGAAAACCTCGTCACTGGTCCCGCTCTTACCGCCGATAACAACCATATTGGCCATATAAATCGGAAAAATCGTGCCCCTATGCTTATTCAAAGCGTCAGAAAAAGGAATCCCCTTCTCCATATCCTTATAAATATCCCTCAGAGCATCCTGCAAAAGCTTATGCTCTGTCTGCTCGATCAAAATCTGAACCCCTTCCAGAACCGTAATATCGGAATGAAGAACCAGCGCCATCTGCCGACAGAAAAAAGCAAGATCTCGGACCGGAACCTTACCACCCCGTATGGTTTTAGAAATATTTCCAGTTTGATCCATGTTTTCAGCTTGAACAGCCAACTCAACGTCACCTCCTGCTTAATTAACTATAGTCTATAAACTAGCTCTATTCATAAATTGAGTCAACAATTGCGGATCAGGAGCACGCAATGCCGCTTCCTCCGGGGAAATATGCCCGATCTGCACCAATCTCGCCAAATCAGCCTCCATCAGCTGCATACCGAGATTCTGCCCGGTCTGAATAATACTATTGACCTGATACTGCTTCCCTTCACGAACCAAATTGCGCACAGCAGGGGTAGTGACCAGAACCTCACTGGCTACCTCCATCCCCTGACCGTCGAGACGCGGGATAAGCTGCTGAGAGACGATCCCTTCCAGCACAGTCGCCAACTGCGTCCTGACCTGGGCTTGCTGACCGGCCGGGAAAGCGTCCACGATCCTGTCAATAGCCTTGGCCGCGCCCACAGTATGAAGAGTCGAAAGAACCAGATGCCCTGTCTCTGCTGCCGTCAGGGCGATGGAGATGGTCTCTGGATCCCGCATCTCCCCTACCATGATCACATCCGGGTCCTCCCGCAAAGAGGAGCGGAGAGCAATCGCGAAACTATCCACATCCTCCCCTATCTCACGTTGAGTGACCAAACTCTTTTGATGCCTGTGAAGATATTCGATAGGATCCTCAATAGTGATGATATGATAAGCATAATTTGAATTAATCACATTGATCAAACTGGCTAAAGTAGTGGATTTACCGCTCCCGGTCGCCCCGGTAACCAAGATAAGCCCCTTCGCCTTCTGGGTAAAAGACTCCACCGACTCAGGAAGCCCCAGCTTACTGAAAGCCGGAATCTCAAAAGGCAACGTGCGCAGCGCAACCCCATAAGAGCCCCGTTGTTGATAAATATTACAGCGAAAGCGGCCCAGCCCCGGCCTGGAGAAAGAAAAATCCACTACCCGGTTCTGCTTCAGAGTGTTCATCCTCTTTTCATCCACCAAATCTTCTATAATGCTATTAATGGCAGGAGGCAACAACATCTCCGTATCCGGAACAGCCAAAAGCTTCGAATTGACCCGTATTATAGGAGCGCTCCCTGCACAGAGATGCAAATCAGACGCTTTCTTTTCACTGCAATACTTCAATAGATATTCAAATAATTCCGTATGCTGGCCGGACAAATTCTCACTTCGCTTTCTGTTCAAGATTTTATGCCCAAAAATGCAATATTTCTTTTAATTATTCAACACAATATTATACTACTTTATATATCGAACTCAGAACAAATAATTTAAGACTTCCTTTAAAAACTTAGCCTACTTTTTTTAATAAAAACATATAAATTCCTTTGTTTGGAGATCATGGATCCCTGGGATCATGGATCGATATTCTTCAAACTTATGACCTGTTTGGCTTATTTTTTGAGTCGTTATCAAATGATGCTCCGACTTGAACAATAGCTTCAGCTGCGTGAACGGTAATTTCAGTTGCGTGAACGGCCCATTATGACCACTTGCGCCATAATTATTACCATTAACGCCAAAAGCTTCTTTTATGTGCTGTGATGTGGTATACTTACATCAGTGAATCATTACATCATCAAATGAGAGAGGAGGGAGGAAAAAAATTGAATTATTATGTAATAAATCTTCTTTTGATTATTGTCATTTTTCTCCAGATAAACATAATTTCTCAGAACAATCGAATAGAAGCTAATTATTCTTATGAAAAAAACTACAGATAAGATGTGATAAATTTGGATGATCCAAGGGATTCGTTTAAAATCGCAATGAGGATAATTATCGTCTGTGCGGCTCTGTATGCTTATCATAGCATTATCCCAATCCATTTACGGGATTTTATTCTCGGCGGAATTATTCTTGTAATGGGCATTTATTTAATTTTTAGGCCACTCAAGAAGGTAAAAGGTATACGCCATGAGTATTTGCCTGCGTATTCAAAAAAGTTTGGCGCATTGTGTTTACCTTGCTCTGGATATTTGATTTTCCATGCTATTGACACGAATACAGATCTGATAAAGGCAAGCCCTATTGTCTATGTCCTGTTGCTTCTTATCGCTGCTTTTTCAGCTGCATTGATGATTGTATTGCAGCTGACATATAGGAAGAAAAGCAAGGATGCAGCTAACAATGAATAAGACTGTGATTAGATTAAATCATTGAATTCCCAAAATAAGTTCCAAAAACCGGGACAATCCCCGGCTTTTGGAACTAGATAAACAAATATGCTGTGTAGGGTCGGGCTTCTATGCCCGACCGCCTCTTAATCTTGGCCGCCTCTTTACTATGAGGACAGACATAGTTTTTCATTACGATTCCGGCAAAACATAAGGCACTACCCGCCACTGCGTATAGATCTGCCCGCCCGGCCCTTCGTAATTCACTTCCAATCTAATAGATCGGAAG
>Ga0209737_10003042_pt1 | contig 11706 bp, 7 predicted proteins | sample TergutCu122P3_FD_187284 | JGI IMG/M metagenome (GOLD analysis project Ga0209737, IMG submission 187284) | Cubitermes ugandensis P3 segment gut microbial communities from Kakamega Forest, Kenya - Cu122 P3 (SPAdes) (version 2) | ecosystem: Host-associated > Arthropoda: Insects > Digestive system >...
ATACAGGTTAGTTTTGTTTTTATCTTGTTTGAAGTGTAAACACGGGTTTTCGGAAGGTTGGTCTGACGATTTCTTAAAGAAAGTGTGATTGCTATGGGGGTTGTTGATTTTTGATTAAAAATGGTTATTGGGTTTTGTTGAATTGTTGTACATGGTTTTTCATGTTTTGTAGTATCACTTGGTGTAAATGATATTCCAATAAATGTTGAAATCAAAGATGATGACGGAATTATCTTAAAGCCAACACCAGACGAACTGAAACAGTTGCAGACTGTTTTTAAAGAAGCTGTCAATAAGGGCGTTATCTTTGAGTTGCCTACACGATCGATGGCGTGGGACGTCGCTGCAACATTTTTCAAGGATACTGACACTACACTTACTGTAACCACAAAAGATGGCAATAGTTATACTGTTAAAACAAAATCTCTGGAATAATTCAGGCAAAGAATTATCAATAACTGTTGAAAACGGTAAACTCCAATTCAAAAACAAATAAACATATTTAAAATCAACATTTACTGTTCAATATGAACAGTGATTATTTCTCCCTTTTTTACGTTTGTGCTAAATTGGTTATTTATGTTGAGTGTTTGTTTAGTTTTAGCATTATTGTGGTGCTTATTAGGCACATGCTTAGTAGTAGAAGGGTTAGTCCGCTGATGCATGTTATTAGTAGTTGTGGGGTTATGGTTGCGTTAGGAATGAGTAATGTCAGATTAAATAGCATGCCAAAGATAATTCCTACAGTGGCTGTGGGAAGGGTGTATGTTATGCTTTCGATGAGTATCATTTTGGCGGTATAGTTATTTTTAGCACCTATGGCTCTTAATATGCTAAAGTCGTGTATGCGCCCTGAGAAGGAAACAAGTAGGCAGTTAAGTAGACTAATTAGGGTTGTTATGGTTGATAGTATTGGGAAGGGTAGAATGGATAGCCAGAGGTTGTCGATGTTTGTTAGGCTTTTTTGGTGTACTTTGTCCATTGGTAGGATGTTTAGGTTGTATTGTTTAGCTATGTTTTCGATTTCTAAAATTGCGTCTGTATTTTGTACTTTGACTAGTATTAGGTTTTGTTCTGTTAGATTATTAAGTTTTTGAAGAGTCTCTAGGGGTATGTAGACGACAAAGCCTTGGTTGATTAAATCCATGTTGGTGCTGCTTATTGTAAAGGTTTCTCTGTTTGAATTATCATTGGAGTTTATGGCGATTTTTTGTTTAAGTGCATTGTCAAAGAGGTTTTGTGCTAAAGTCTCACCGATTATAGTTGCATTTGCCGTTAAGGGAATGTTTTGTGTTAGTAAATTATCTGCAATAGTGTTTGTATTTAAACCCACTATCAATGCAGAAGACGATCGCACATTTGGGGGTCCATATGTTATATAGTTGCCATTAACTATTTCTATGGTTTGTACCTCTACTATTTGACCTATCATTATTAGTCGGGTATCGATAATGTCTATTTGTTGTATGGCGTTTAATTTTTCTAAAAACTCTTTCTCAATATAGCATTGTTCTTCAAGAAAATTAAATGAATGCAAAGAGGTATCTAAAGTACTGGTCATCATATCTTCATATTCCTTTAAAACCTGCTCCTTTCCTATGGCTAAAACATTTTGACCAAATGAATTATCTACATAACTCCGTGTAGTTGACCATGCCACTACACCCCCTACCAAAGACGCAGTCATTAAAAAAATACAACACGTAAGACAAACCATAGCTGTTTTAGTTTTTGACCTACTTCGAATCATACCCTTAAACGTTACTTGAAACAACCAAGGTAGTCGATCTAAAAACTTTTTCAAACCCTCCAGCTGCTCTTTAACAAAATCAAAACTCTGCACATCCCCCGCAAACAAACTCACCGAAACAACTCTAAAATACTCCTCCGCCTTCCGACTACAAATAACCCATGAACCACAAAAAAACCCAACCAAAAGCCCCAAAACCATAAGTCCATAAAGCCAACCTTGAGCTAAAAGTGTGCCTGGTAAAAAAACTAGAGCATAACCGATAAAAACACTTAAACCCGTTAACCCTCCTAAAACACAACCATACATAATAATCAACAGCGGCTCAGCCATAACATAAGAAAAACCTCCTTCCCCAATGCTACCTAACGCCTTTATCAACCCCACATCCCTTCGCCTATCAGCCATCATGGATGTAAAGAGAAAATAAATCACCCCCATACCCACAAGAAAAATCAACACTGTGTCAAAATAGATAAACTGAGCAATTGATGCTGACAAAAAACTAACAATCTTTACTCCTGATGTTGGGGCAAAAATTAAACCCAACCCCTGACCAAGCAGCACCAGAAAAACCGTACTCGCAACACATATAATCATACCCATAAGTGCTATCATGGGTTGAAGCTTTTTGCGTTTAATTGCTTTTTTAGCAAAATCAAGGGTGTCTAGCAACGCTTATAATTCTCCCCTGCTCTAAACGCACTGTAACATCTGCTAAATCAACTATACGCTCATCATGCGTTACAATTATCATGGTCTTCTTATGCGTTCTGTTTATCTGCTTTAAAAAAGTTATAATTTCCCGTCCGGTCGTCCAATCTAGGTTTCCTGTAGGCTCATCAGCTAAAATTAGCGGAGGGTCATTAGCCAACGCCCTTGCTATAGCTACTCTTTGTTGTTCCCCACAGCTCATCTGGAAAGGAAGTCGCTCCGCTTTGCTTGACAAACCCACTAACTCTAACAATTCTTCTGAGCGTTCTTTGATTAGCTGTTCGTCTTCAATGTTGGCTAATTTCATTGGGAACTGGATGTTTTCAAGAGACGTTAAAGTGGATATGAGATTATATGTTTGAAAAATAAACCCAACCTTTGAAGATCTAAATGAGGCAAGTGTTGCCTCATCTAAACTTGTCAGATCTGTATCGCACACCTTAACTGTGCCCATGGAAGGTTTATCTAAACCTCCTATTAAATTTAGCAGAGTGCTCTTACCTGAACCTGAATGACCTAAAATAACCACAAACTCCCCAACTGCTATGTTAATTGTTGCATTATTTAATGCTAAGACTTTGGTGTTTTGAAAATCAAACTCTTTAGTTAATCCTTGCGTCTCTACAGCAATGTCTGTGTGTTTATTATTTATGTTCCTTCATCTCCAAAATAGGTTTACTCACACAATTGAGCGTTTGTTTTTAGGTAATTCTGTTCCATAGTTATTGTTTAATGGTGTGAACGTGTGTCTTTTTATGTTAAACAAATTTGCTGTATTATTTAATACTTTTCTTTTAATGAACTTTGAGACAAATAAGCTGTTGTTTTTATTTTTATTGTTGTAGTGATTACGCCAAGAAAGTTCTGTGTGTTCTATCTGTTTAATAGTTTTGATTTTGAGTGCTATTTGCTTAGGCTGTAAAAGCAAAATGTTGCATGACAGCAGTTAGAAAAGAAATATGTGATTTTGTGGAAGAAATACAGTGTTTTCTTGTTTTTTGTTTTGGGTTGAATTTGGGAAAAATACTGGAAAAGTACTATATGGTTTAGATGTGTTTTATTTGTTGTGGGAGTGGCACAGGTATAGTATGTTGTCATATACCCCTATGATCTGTTGCTTGTGCCACTTCCATATCTTCTAGTCTTATTTGTATCTTCCGATTTAATACATGATTTTGTGGGTAACACAACATTCAAAAATACATGTGCACACAATTTTATCAACAACACCTTATCACTCCCCTATCTACTTTATTTTTGGATTGCAGCACTGTCTGCTGTCATGCTTCGTAAACAATACTTTAAACAATTACAGTTTTTATCCTTCTGTTTTTCTGTCCTATTTGTTTCTTTCTTTTTAAATTGTATATGTCAATGTAAATTGGGTGTGATGAGCGCTTTGTTTTAATTTATTAGTGGTTTTGCGTTTGCGAAATTGAGTGTAAGTCTTATTTAGTTGTTTTGTGGCTATATAATTACTGGGTGAAAAGTTATGTCTGAAGGTCCTGAGGTAAAGATTAGACGCGATCTCTTTGCAGAGATTACTCTTTTAGAGGAGAGCTATCGTCAAATTAATAGTAGTCTTTTAGCAAAAGATTATGACGCATTAGCACTGGTTTGTGCGCTTAAGACATTTAAGGATAGTTTAAATCGCGCAAGCGCTTTTGCTTTAACTTTGTATACTTTAAGGGGAAAAAGAGTTAATATTTCTTGGGAACATTTGTTTATGCATCTTGATTACGCTATAGCAGCAGTCAATGACGCTCCTTCACTTAAACAGAGAGATACAGTACAAGCAATTTTATCTATGTCTAAGGCAGAGTTTGAACAAGTTTTATCCTACTTTATATCGCTAAAAGAATCCATAAAATAAACTCTTTTATTTTTCTACTTCTAATAACTATTTTTTATTTTCTATTGACATCTATTGACTGTTAATTCGATTTGTAGATGCTTTGCAGTGAATAGTGTTTTGAGTTGCTTGCTTTTTTGTTTTTCTGATGTTTTGCCTATGGCGTGTTGTTTAATTGTTTTTCCAAAGCCTATAAAAACACCCTTTATCTATTGTAGGCAGTTAAAGGTTGTAGGTTAGAATGGAAGATAAAGCTTTACAGATGGGAAAGTCTTCAACAGCTGGAAGCTTTTTTCTTCTAATTGGCGTTGTAGGCTCTACTGTTATAATGGCTTTAGGCACCTTGATTTTGGCTAGTATATTAACGGATGCCGAGCTTGGCTTATATGGCATTGTTCTAATTCCTTCAACTATTATAGCCTTCTTTAGAGATATGGGTGTAAATACTGCCCTAACCCAGAAAATTGCAAGTCTAAGGGCTGCAAATAAAACTGGTGAGATTCATGATGTTGTTTTTTCAGGTATAGTTTTTGAACTTATAAGTGGGGCCTTGTTTGCTCTTGGATGTTTTGCAATAGCTCAGCCTTTGGCTTTGGTTCTTAATCGTCCTGATGCCTCGCCTTTAATTGCTTTAATGTGTCTTTCCATTTTTGCAGGTGCTATTGTTTCTGCTGCTTCAGCTATATTTGTTGGTTTTGAGAAAATGAAGCTTAATAGTTTTGCCCAAATCATACAAGCCTTAATTAAAACTTTGTTGGGTCCGTTGTTGGTCTTTTTAGGGTTTAGTGTTTTAGGGGCTGTTTTAGGTGCGGTTGTTTCTGTTGTTGTGGGTGGTTTGATAAGTATAGTTATTGTCTATTTTGTGCTCTTTAGGCCTTTGCGTAAGTTAAAAATTGGTGTATGTAATGTAAAACGTACTTTAACGCCTATGCTCAAATATGGGCTGCCCTTAATTTTGCCCAATATGGTTGTTGGTGTTTTGCCTCAAATTTTCTTCTTTTTTATGGCTCTTTATGCAGGTGATAGTATGATGGGAAACTATTATGCTTCAACGTATTTTGCGGTGCTTGTTACTTTCATAAGTTTTCCTATTTCCACAGCTCTATTTCCTGCCTTTTCAAAATTAAACCCTGAAAAAGAGCCTGAGCTGATAAAAACTGTTTTCACTTCCTCAGTGAAATACACCTCTATATTTCTCATCCCTACAACAATGATGATAATAGCTCTTTCAACGCCTCTGGTTCATACTCTTTTTCCTCAGGGTGGCATATTTTCTTATTTTGGATCTTTCCAAGATTTATCTCGTTATCTATTTGTCGTTGGCACTGAACCTAAATTTCCCTATGCGCCCATATTTTTAGCCATATCCTCAATTACCAATTTGTTTGTACTATTTGGTCATGTAAGTTTAACCGCTTTTCAGACTGGTATTGGTAAAACAAAGCAGATAATGAAGCAGAGTGCGCTTTCTTTGGCAACAAGTTTGCCCTTCTCATATGTTGTAATTACATATTTTGGACTTTTTGGTGGAGCTATGAGCGAAATGTTGGTAGTAATTGGTGGTATATTATCTGTTATGGTTTCAACAATCCCTGGACTAGTTTGGGGTTTAGTTTGGTCATGGAAAAACTATCAGGTAAAAGCCGACTTTAAAAGTTCGGGAAAAATTTTCGCGGCTTCTTTAATAGCCTCAATTACTGCATATGCTTTCTCAACCCTTCTTAATGCCTCCTATCCAATATTACTATTTGGTGGTGCCTTACTTTTCTTGCTGGTATATCTTACCATTACCCCACTTATTGGTGCTGTAAACCGTGCTGATATAGAAAATCTAAAACAAATGTCTGCGGGCTTGGGTATAATTTCAAAAATTCTAAAAATCCCCCTAACATTTATGCAAAAGCTTTGCCAAGACCCCAAAAAACAAAAAACCAACTCTAGTAGTAACCTTCAATAGCAATAGCGACAAATAGAATGCTTGTTTTTCCCTTAAATATTGCAAGAGAGCTTTTTACTGTTATTAATGTTGGTTTTAGAGTAATTGGCTATATGCTTAATAGTTTCCCAGCTGTTCGATTAAACGGTTATTTTATGTTTGCTGTTGGCCATATGTCTTTAGCCTATTTGATAGGTAAAGCTTCGTCTAAATTTTTAAAGGTTAACCCAAACATTCCCCTAATGTTGGTTCTGTCAATACTGCCTGATATTGACATAGCTATAGGAACCCTAACAGGCACAGCTATTCATCGTGGGCCTACGCATTCTCTATTTTTCTCTCTTATTATTTTTGTTCCCTTCTTTATAATCTACAGCAAACGAGCAGTGCCGTATTTTCTAGCGTATATTTCTCATTTTTTGCTTGGTGACTTTTTTGTCGGTGGCAAACTTCAACTATTTTGGCCTTTATCTAACAATAATTTTGGTTTCCATCAAGCGGGCTTCAGCTATGTAGGCATAGGTGATCCTATAAATATCGCTACTGAACTTTCCCTGCTTGCAGTAGCCATAGTAATTATGGCAAAAACCCGTGACTACAAAATATTTCTCAAAAACGACAAAACCAATCTTATACTGCTAATACCCATAGCAACTGTTCTACTACCAACCTTCACCGGCTACCCTTTTAGCATGCCTATATTTCTAGTTTTACCTGCCATAGGTATAGCCCATTTGTTCTTCCTTATCCTTTTTGGGACATCTATCCTAATAATTCTCTACTCAACAATAAAAAAACGTTGACCAAACAATGAGGTTAGCTTTTAGCTACAAGGGTTAGAGTTTATATAACTATGACCTTATGTTATACTTCTACATTACACGAAAATAAGTGTTAAACATACTGAGAGGGAAATAAATGGGCACTCTTCCACATAGATCACGAGGCGTTAAAGTCTTAAAAGCCGTTTCTTCACCCCTCAGGCTGCAATTTTTAAATTTATTATTTGACAGAGGTGCACTCTCCTACACGGAGCTTATGACTTATCTTAAAATGAATCCTAATCGCGATGCAGGGCGGTTTGCTTATCATTTAAAATTTCTCCTAAAAGCTGATCTAGTAGAGGCTGATGTTGATGCAAAAAAATATTTCCTCACAGATTTAGGTAAAATGGTTCTAGATATTGCTGATAGAGTAGAGAAAAAAACCCTAACCACAAAAAGTATGCTTGTTAGAACATCTCATTTTACTTTGGAAGAGTTTGATCAAAATAAAATTGCTAATTCTTTAATTAAAGAGGCAAAAGTACCTCCTGAACTTGCTCAAAAGGCTGCAAAAGAAGCTGAAAAGCGTTTGCTTAAATCTAAAACAAAGTATATCACTGCAGCGTTAATCCGTGAAATGGTAAATAGCATACTAGTTGAGAAAGGGTTTGAGGATTATCGTCATAAATTGACTCGTGTGGGTATGCCTATTCATGAGGTAACTGCGTTTATTGAAACTAAAGATCACAGTTTAGATGCTTCTAATATGCTCTCCAAAGCTGGACAGAACGTGTTAGGAGAATATACTTTGCTAAATATTTTTCCACGCGACATAGCTGATGCTCACCTTTCAGGCAGTATAAACATTGATGATTTAGGTACATGGCTACTTAAACCTGATGAAATCGTTCATGATATGCGTTTCTTCTTCTTAAACGGCCTAAAACTAGACGATGCCGCTCAGATGTCTTTTGAACCCCCTAACAGTTTTAAATCCGCTTTATCTATAGTTCTTAGTGTGTTTTTACATTCTGATAGAGAAATTGGTCATCAACAAATTTTTAGTTGCTTTAACACCTTTTTAGCACCCTACATTATTGATGTTGATGAGCGTGCAATAAAGGAAGCTTTATTGTTATTTATTTTAAATCTTAATCAACATGCTCAAGTTACCTTAGAGGTAGATTTTTCTGTTCCAAAGGTGCTTGCAAATAAACAAGCTGTGGGACCAAAGGGTCAATTTTGTGGTAAATATGGCGATTATATTAAAGAGATTCACCTTCTGGCTAATTTAATTCTTCAAGTTTACAGCGAGATAGCCCCAGAAAAACCGTTAATGAATCCTAGATTTGTTATAAAAATTAGCCCTGAAATTCTAAATGACCCAAGCACCCAGAAATTACTGCTAACTGCTCACACTTTAGCATCTCAGCAAGGCTTGCTCTATTTTACTAATATTGCAACAAAGGAAAATGCTTTTGCTGTTTTTTCTTCTTCAGGGACAAAGCTTACTGCGGACTTAACCGCGGATTGGGAAACTGACACCCTACGCACTGGCTGCTTAGGGAGTGTAACTATAAATCTACCTAGACTCGTTCAAGAAGCGGAGGGGGATAAAAACAAGTTTTTTGACTTGCTTAAAGAACAATACGAGTTGGCTGCTCGCGCTTTAGGCATAAAATACCATACCCTTAAACAGTTTGGCAAAAACTCTCTACCCTTCCTGCTTAAAAACACTTTTGGTGATGCTTACTTTAGACTGGAGAATTGTTCAAGAATTATCAATTTTGCCGGTTTAGTGGAAGCTGTTGAAGGGTTCACTTTAAAGAACATAAATGAGAAAGAAAGTCAGCTTTTTGTGGAGGAAATAATTCAAAACCTTTCTGTTTTAAGTCATAAAATTGGTCGAAAACATGGCAAACGTCTCTATCCCGCAATACTGTGCTGCACAGAAGCCTCTGAACGCTTAGCACAACTAGACATAGAAAAATCTGGCATAGCAAAAGTCAAATTTTCTGGCACACGTGACAAACCGTTCTATTCAACATTTAAACGCCTACACCTCACAGCAACCCCTCTAACAATTCAAACAGAAGACCTAACCTTTGCCCAAAAATTATCTGAATTAACCGTGGGTGGCTCAATAAACATTATTGAATTAGACGCCCTTGACGTATCCCCTTCTGAACTTTTAGCCCTAACTCACTGTATTATAACTTCTCGTAAGCCCTTAGAATTTTTCACTTATAATCGTGTATTTGTTTATTGCCCTAATTGTAAGAAAAGCTGGATTGGAACCCGACATAAATGCCCCACCTGTGGCTCCATAAGCACCTTACACATTTTTGACCGATTCGCTTCAACTTAAACGTGCTCTGATGCATTAAGTACTAGTGAGAGAATGGCCATTCTTACAAATAATCCATTTCCAACCTGTTGAAAATAGCGAGCATGAGCCGTTTGGTCAATTTCTGGTGCAATTTCATCCACTCTTGGCAAAGGATGCAGAATTATCATGTCTTTTTTAGCTGCTTTTATAGTTTTTTGATCTATCCGATACGCGCCTTTAAGCTTAGCATATTCCGTAGGATCAGGGAAGCGTTCTTGCTGAATACGCGTCACATACAAAACATCTATTTCTGACATTATCTCCTCAAGACTTCGCGTCTCCACTACAACAATTTTATTTTTAATCTCCCTTAAAATACTCCCCTGTATTTGCAAAGCTTCTGGCGAAACCAAAAAAAGCTCAACATTATAATTCATCAATGCCCTAGCAAGTGAATGTACAGTTCTGCCATATCTTAAATCACCCATTATCGCAATTTTAAGATTATCAATTTGACCCTTTTCTTTTTGAATAGTATATAAATCAATTAACGCCTGAGTTGGATGTTCTTGAGCTCCTGTTCCACTGTTAATTATTGGAACTTTAGAATACTCTACAGCTACCGCCGCAGCCCCTTCTAAACTATGCCTTAAAGCTATAGCATCTGCATAATTTTCAACGGTGCGTATGGTGTCTACAAAATTTTCGCCTTTTTTTGTGCTTGATGTTTCTGCATCGCTAAACCCAATGGTTGATCCTCCGAGTTTTTGCATGGCTGCTTCAAAACTTAATCGTGTTCGCGTAGATGGTTCAAAGAATAATGTTGCAAGAATTTTGCCTTTTAGGGTGTTAGTTCCTGTTTTGGCGATTGGTTCCATAGTTTGGCTGACTTTTAAAATGTGATTAATTTCTTCTTTTGTAAAATCTTGAATTGAAATTATATTTCTATTATGGAACTGCATACGCTCTATATCCTTACGTTTATTTGCTACTTTAATGTATGTTGTGAGTATTAGATTTTTTGTTGTGCAGATGGTTTGGACGGTTTTTTGTAAGGTGGTTGGGTTATTTTGGTGTCAATTTTTGGTGATTTAGACATTTTTTGTGTGTTTTTCTTTGTGTTAGAGTTGGTTGGTTATTTGTAGTTTTAGTGTTAACTTTTAATAATGTGTTGATGTGTATATATGTGTAAATGTTGTTAGTGAGGCGTTTGTGTGAAAAGTGTTAGATTAAATCATTTGACTACTCGTAGGGTGTTATTGTTTGTTTCTTTATTGTTTGTGATGTTGTTGGCTTTATCGTTTGTGTCCATGTTTGCTGGGGTTTCTTTTTTTGCCTCTGGAGCTCCTGATGAAGTGGTTGGAACTGAAATTGAGCTTAGAAATGCTATTACCGCTGCGGCAGACGGTGTACATACAGTTATAGCTCTTAATGCTGATATACCATTAACCGGCACTGGCACTAATGCCCCCTTAACCATCCCTGCCGGTAAAATCATCACACTAACAAATGCCAACGAGAACATCCCTTGTAAATTAATTGGCGTAAATAATTATGTAACTATAAACGTTGTTGGAACACTAACCATTGACGGTATAATTGTAACTCATGCAAACGGTGCAAGAGGTACAGGAATAACAGTTAATGTGGGTGGCTTTCTTTTTCTGGTAAGCGGCGCAATTTCAGGTAACGACCACACCCTCACTACCGCCAACTTTGAGGGTGGTGGCGTGACTAACCTAGGTGATTTCAGTATGTCTGGTGGCATAATTTCAGACAACATATCCCCCAATCCCGGCGGTGGAGTATATAACCTGGGCAATTTCAGTATGTCTGGCGGCAGAATTTTCGATAATACAGCACATTGGCACGGTGGTGGGGTGTGTAATGAAGAAAATAGTAATTTTACTATGACTAATGGAGCAATAACCGGTAACACCATTTTAAACAGCGGCGGTAGCGGTGGTGGCGTTAGCCTTGATAACAGCCGCTTTATTATGCTGGGCGGCGAGATTTCAGGCAACACCGCGTTAAGTTACGGTGGTGGTGTAAGTATGCATAACGATGCAGTTTTTGAGATGTCGGACGGTATTATTGCCAATAATACAGCCATCTATGACGGCGGTGGATTGTTTGTCGATGATAACAGCAATTTCACCATGTTTGGCGGTACAATTTCAGGCAACACAGCTGATCTGAACGGCGGTGGAATATATCTTTACCGGGATAGCACATTTGAAATGTTTGGCGGTACAATTGCTAATAATACAGCCGTTGGAGATGGCGGTGGAATATGCAATTATATTGATAATGTTTGTACTTTGTTTGGTGGTGTAATTTCAGGCAATACAGCAGAGTACG
>Ga0209737_10003044_pt1 | contig 11705 bp, 15 predicted proteins | sample TergutCu122P3_FD_187284 | JGI IMG/M metagenome (GOLD analysis project Ga0209737, IMG submission 187284) | Cubitermes ugandensis P3 segment gut microbial communities from Kakamega Forest, Kenya - Cu122 P3 (SPAdes) (version 2) | ecosystem: Host-associated > Arthropoda: Insects > Digestive system...
CGATAAATGCGTTTCTGCCTGCATTGATAGTTGCTGTGGAATTATCAGCCACATAAACGCGACCGACTGCGTAATCGTCGAAATTCAAAGTAAGATTACTTTCGCCGACAACTGCCGTGCGTTTCGGATTGTTTACCGATATTTCTTGCTTATCAATGTAAATTCCGTTTGCAATCAGTAAATCCTTTCCGAAATGCTTTTTGATAAAATCATTGCTCGGCACTTTTCGCGCCAAACAGAAATCAATATACGAAAAATACAGGTCGATAAATTCCTGCTGATGGCTTGCAAGCATCAACTTGTCGATTCCCGAAGTGCAGGCATTCCGACTGCACGCCATTTCTATTATGTTTTTTTTCAATTCCATTGCTCTTTTTTTTATGTGTAACATTTGTAACATTTTCGAGACGCAAACATTGCGTCTCTACATTCTACCGACATTCGCCATTCGCATTTCATTTGATAAATCGCGCACCTCGTTTGCAACATTCCGCGTTTCGGATATGATTCGCTCGGTATTGTCTGCGGTTTCGCGAGTATTGGCGGATATTTCGCGCCAAGTCTGCATCATTGCATACAGTTCGGCAGGCGAAAAACTTACTGTGCTGTCGTTTGTTCCAAGCACTAAACCGCCAAGCAAATAATTACGAATGTCGCGAATATCCATTGCCGTCATATTCCACAAGCCGACTAATTGCGAGGCTGTTCCCTCTGTCATTGCTTGCTGCAATTCGCCGGTAACGCCTTTTCGGGTACTGTCTAAATCGTCGAGATACGGACGGATTTCATTTTCCCACTTTTCGGCGCGTGCAGCAAGAGCAGCAACCATATCATCAATGATTCTCTGCTCGGCATCGGATATGCTGCCGTCTTGCATCGCATTTGCAATTTGAGCGTGCAGTTTCTCAATATCTTTTGCCAAATCCTGCTTCATTGCTTCTGCAAGGGCATTTTTCAGAATGTTTTTAGCCACATTTGCGCTTGCTTCGGCGGCTTTTTCACCACGCTGCCACGCATTGACATAAGCATTGGCAAATTCATTGATTGCGCTCTTTATATCTGTGCCGACAATGGCGTTTCGCGCTGCCTGTGCGTTTTCTTCCATTTGGCGTTGGATTTCTTCCATACGCTGTTGGTTTGCCTGCAACTGCGAATCAAATTGGCTTGTGTCGCCGTTCTTTTTGCCTTTTTCCTGTTCTATCTGCTTGCGAATTTCGGCTTGCTGTTTTTCAAGTGCTTTGCGCTCGGCTTCGAGATTTTTGTTTTGTTGGTCGATAATGCCTGCTTTTTGTGCTGCAAATGCTTGTTCGGCTTGCCGTCCGAGTTCCTGATAAGACTTTCGCAGGTTTTGTACTTTGTCGTCGAGCGCGTCAATGTTTTTTTGCAATGCCTCGATATTCTTTTGCCGTTTGGCATCGCTCATTCCGCTGATTCCTTTTACAACATCGGCAATGCCTTTTGCCAAGTCGGTAATGCCGCCGACAATATCACCGCCTGCGAGTTTCGCAATACCGCTTCCGGCACTCAATGCGCCTGTGCCGATTTGTGTAAGTGCCTGCGCTTTTTGAGCCAAAGCATCGTTGCCCAAATCGCCTGCAATGGAAGCAAAAGCAGAGCCAAGCGCACCGACAATCTGATTTGCTTTGCCTAAATCTTCCTCAATCTTTTTGGCTAATGCAGCGACTTCTTTTTGAAGTTCAACGGTATTCAGTCCTTTGGCTTTTGCCTCGCGCAGTTCGCGTAGTTTCTGAATGTACTCTTCGGTACTTTTGATAAATCCTTTGAACGGATTTTGTCCCTGCAATTCGGCTGAAATGGCGCGTGCGCGTGCGAGTTCGGCATTGATTTGTTTGAGTTGCTGCTCGGTAAGATTTTCTCTTTTCTTTTCCAACAGTTTTTCAATGTCGGCTATCAGATTATCAATGCTGCTTGCGGTCAAAGTTTCGAGATTGTCAAACAATCCTTTCCACGCCTCATTTTCCTGCAACATTGACATTTGAATTTCGCTCAATGCTTTTTCGCGCTGTGCTGTGAGCAAAGCAATCAGTTCTTCGTTTCCGGCAACGGCTTCATCGGCAATCAATTTATCAAACCGCTCGCGAATATCGGCTTCCTGCCGTTTGAAATCGGTTACATTTTCGAGAATGCGGTTTAACTGTTCTTTTTGTTCGGCATCGTTGGCTTTATTTACAACTTCATCGCGCTGCGTTTCGGTTATTTCACCGCGCTCAAACATTTTTTGCGCCTCGCTGCGCTCGTGCTCAAAACGCTCGGTAATCGCTTGCTTGCGGCGGTCTTCTTCGTGCAGAAGTGCATCGGTCATACGCTTTAACATATCGGCGTATTGACGCTCGTAGTCGCGGTCAAGTTCTTCGCGGCGCGTTCCGCCGGTGCCGTCTGTGCCGAATGTTCTAACTGCAATATCTGTCCGTTCTTGAAAAACCTGTTCTTCTTGCGGTGTGAGTTTTCGCAGTCTTGCGAGTGCTGCGCGCTGTTCTTCTATCTGTCGGATAGTTTCTTCAAATTCAAGTCGGTTTTGCTCTATCCGTTTTGCTCTGCCGTCCTGCATTTCGCTTAATCTTGCATTGTTCAAAGCGCGTTCCGCGTCGAGTATAAGGCGTGCGATTTGTTCGGAATTGTCTTTTACTTGTTTTATTTCCTTTTTAGAAGTGTTGCCGCTTAAATCTTCAAATTTTTTCTTTGCCTCGTCGCGAGCGGTTTTTAGTCTGTTAAATTCATCGACTGTGTAATTGTTTTTGTTTTTCAAAGCATCTTCAAAAGCCTTTTCGGCATCACGCCACGCTTTTTCTGCCTCACTAAACGCCGTTCCGAAACTCAATCCGCCACCTGTATTGATGGCGTTTATTGTGTTATTTATTCCTACAATTTCTTGATTAAGAGAATTAAACCGAGTAATCAAATCCTGCACAAATGGATTGACTGCTTCCCATTCATCTTTGAAACTTTTACTTTCCGGAATAAGTTTTTCAATCTCTCGTTTCTGTTCTTCCAATAAATCAATCTGCGCTTGCAATTCCTTTTTTTTATCTTCGTCTGACAAGGCTTGAAATCTTGCTTGTTCGGCAATTTCGGCGCGTTTTTGTTTTTCGGTATCTAATGCCTGTAATTTAAAATTAACCTCATCTCTAAAATTCTCAAAACCTTTTACACCTGTTAATTCGAGCAAATCCTTTGTTTCTTTTATTAACTTCCGATTGTTTGTGCTTGGGTTAAGGTATCGCTCTTGTAATTGTATTAATTTTTCATAAAGTTTTGCCTCATCTTCTAACGCTCTTCTGTCCGTTTCATCTTTCAACATTCTGCGCCGTTCATTCGGATTCATATTTAAAAAATCCTGATAACTAACTCCTTGCGGTAAACTGTCTTTTAGTAATTCCCACGCCTCTATTTGTTCGTAAATAGTGGCTGTTTCGCTTTCTATGGTGCTTATCAGTTGGTTTCCGTTTGAAATAATGCCGTCGCGCCTTTCTTTGGCTGCTTTCATTGCTTCATTGTGTCTTTCTTGTGCTTTTGTGGCTGCGTCTGTGCGGTCGCGCAATGCCCAAATAGCGGTCGCAAGTCCGAAAACAAGCGTAGTAACAAAAACAAACGGATTTGCCATCATTGTTTTGTTCAATAGGGACATTGCTCTTTGCCAAGTCATTGTAGCGATTGCACCTATTCCTTGCGCTATTGTTAGGTTTTTTCCTGCAAGTGCCGACATATACGTTAAATTTACATTTAACGCTTTTGCAGCATTCACAGCAATTATCGCCGCCCGATACGCACCATAAGTGCCAACCAATCCCAAAATAACACGCCCTATTTTCTCGTAATTATCAACCAGCACACCGGCAAAGTCAATCGCGCCTTTCATTGTGTCCTGTGTTTTTTTGCCGATTTCGTTGAACATTACCTGCAAATTGTCCTGTAATTGCCCCCAACTTGCAGACAGGTTTTGCATTTGGCTTTCCATAAGATTGTGGAAGCGACCGCCCTCGCTTGTAACCTTATCAAGCACCATTTCCAAATGCTCAAACTTAATGCTGCTCCTATCGACCTCAACGCCCATTTCTTTGAGTACGTCGGTAATCACAATTCCCTGTCGCGCCCAACTTTGCAAATGTTGCGCTTGCACAACGCCCATACTTTTAGCCTTGTTGTACAAATCGACGAGTTCGCCAAGCGGCTGTTTCGTTCCGGCTGCAATGTTCGATAGTTTGTCAATGATTGGTATAACTGATTCTACGTCGTTCCCAAAGGCGAGTAACTGCGAACTTGCAACGGTCAAATCTTTGAACTCAAACATATTGTAATATGCGTAGTCCAACAGTTCCTGCACGTGCTTTTGTGCTTTTTCGGCAGAGCCGAGAAAAACAGTCATCGAACTTTCAATGTCTTGAAACTGCGAACGGATATTGAATACTTGACGCGCAAAACCTGTGAGCGCAGCCGCGCCGCCAAGTGCTAAAAATGATTTTGTGAGTAAATCAACGCTGTTGGTTTGGCGTTGGATTGATGCGCTGACGCGCTCGGAAGTTTCTTCGGCAGTTCGTCCGCTATTCAAAATAGCATGCCGACTTTCTTCTAACTTGCGTTTGAAGTCGGCATTATCGGCTGATATTTTATAGTGAAGTCCTGCCATAAACAGTTAAAAATTACGAGTTATTTCTCGAAAAGTTGTTGTATTAATTCATTGTTTGTTTCGTCATCTGCGCTGATTGTTTTCGTGCTGTTTCCTTTGGTATCGCTGAAATAATCTATCGTGTCTGAAAGTAGCATTTGAACGTTCTGAAAACTGATACCCCAAAGGATATAATCCAATGTCCAGCCAAATTCTTTCATTAACAAGTGAAAAGTATTGCCCCAAAGTGAGCGACCACCAATTACTCTACCAGACGCGCTCACTTTTCCGTTTTCGGCTTGTTTATCCGCAACATCTTTGTCAATCTGATAGAGTTTGTAAAATTTACAAAATCCGTTTGTGTGAGCAAGGCAATGAGTATTGTGCTAAAATCCGTTGGGTTTGTGTTCCATTTGAAAAATTCGGCACGCTCGGCAATCAGTTCGTCATTGAGCAAATCCTCTTTTTTATCGAAAGTAGCAACCGCCATAAGCGTACAAACGGTGTCGGTTTTCGATTCACACAGTCGGAATGTTTCCAAATGCGGCTCGACTTGCAATGCGTTTTCGTCAATTTCGAGTGCCAAATAATACTTTGCCAAAATCTGCATTTTTCCGTATGTTGGCGGATAAACAGCAAACTTCTTTCTGCCGACATTAAACCGGATTGGCTTTTCGACAATAGCATCGGACACAGCCATTTCGATAGCGCGTTCTTGTGCAGTCATACAATTCGATTTCAAATTATCAATTTCAAATTTCAGATTCCGTTTTTGTGAAATCTGAAATTTGAAATCTGAAATTGTTTACGCACCGGTAATTTTTTGCAATTTTACCTGCGCACCGGTTGTGGGTTGCAGCACATCAAAGGTATATGTTTTCACAATTCCTTCGGCTGCTGTGTATTCGGTACTTACGCTTACTGCTGCGCGGTCTATTTGTAATCCGAGCGCATTAATGTTTTCGGGAGTTACACGCACTTCGTATTCGTCAGCCACAATTCCGTCCACTTCAACAATCGGGTCGGTACGACCATCTACTTGGCGAACTTTAAACTCCAAAGTATAGGTGTTTGCCTGATACTTTACAGCCTCGTTTGTTCCGCCTTCGATTTTTGCTTCGAGCTTCGTGCCTTTCGTAACAGATAGCGTAGTGCTATCAACTACCGGTGTAGCAAATGTTTGTCGCGTACCGGTTGCACCGAATTTTTTTACTTCGATTTTGGGCTTTCCCCAAGATATTTTTACGTCTGACATAACAATATTTTTTTATTCGTTACACTGCTTGTAAAGCAGTTTGTTATTTATAAAATGTTCGTTTTTGCCCTCTACTTTCATTACTCTTTGCTTGTTAATTTCAAAGCGGAATGTTCCGCCGTTGTAAGATTCGAGTAAGTCAATAGCCAAATCGCATAATTTGTCCACGCGCAGGTCGTTTATTACAAACGCGCCTGTTTTGTCTTGAATATCGGCGACATAGATATTTACGTTTACGAAAGCAGATTGCATTTGTCCGCTTCCATTGTCGAGAATCGAAACAACAATATCTTCCAAATCGGAGTTTGCAGGGCGACCGCGTTTGCTCAATGTGCCTGTTACGGCTTTTTCGAGCGCAGAGCCTTTGATAACTCGAAATACATCGGTTTTTATTTTTCCGTCTGATTTCATTTGTTAATTTGCTGTTCGAGTTTTACCAACATTTTAGGAAGTTCGTTTATCGCAAAAAGTTCGGCAGATGCAAGCACAACCTTATTTTCCATTGCTTCGACATATTCGGCATAATTCATTCCTGCTACTACGATTAAAGCGTAACCGCTCGAATGTGCTTTTGCCAATTCCAATGCAAGTGCTTTGCCTGTTTTTTTGCCCTCTTTGCCGTCTTTTACCTGCGCAAATCCTATGAGCGATATGATTTCGCCATCGCGCACTATCACATAACCGATTGAACTGCGCAAGTTGCCTGTTTGGTCGTTCCAACTGTCTTCCGACGGTCGGTCTCGCGCCTCGTTCACACACATTTCGCCAAGCCTCGCAAGCATACGGATTGTAAGTTTATCCAACCGTTCTGCTTCTTTCTGAAAAAAAGCGTCGATTTCTTCTACCGAAGTGTCTAACTTTATTTTCATTACACATAAATTTTCGCACCTAACTGCCTGTATTCGGGATTTCCGTGTATCGGCTTTTCGAGAAGTTTGCGCCCTTTGCTGTCAAACACTTGGATTAATTCGCCTGCAAAGAATTTTATTTCAATATCGCAATCTAAATAAATCGTGTGCGAATAGACAAAGGTTTTGCCATCTTCAAAAAGCCTTTCGACTGCTTTTCCGTTCGGTACGGCTCGGCAAGGTATCTCGCCGACAAATTCAGACTTTCCGGCAATCCAATTTCCGTCATTGTCTTCGTAACCGTCGGTCAGCACTTGGTACTTCAATATGTGTGGGCGTTTGTCGAGCATTACCAAATATCACTCATATCGGTTATTGAACTTTGCGAAATTTCGGCAAGTAAATCCGCTTTGCCAAGTCGCGCCGCCAACAGAGAATACCAATCTTTAAATTCAATGTTATTTTTGAACGAGTTTGAAATATCGCCCTCGCTCTCGGAAGTGGTTGCTTTTGTTGCAAAAATCAACACTCCGTAATACATTGCTAAATCGGCTTGCTCAAAATCTGCCTCGTCATTTTCAGTCAGATTGCGCATTTCGAGCATAAGGGAAATTTGAGAGGATTTGAAACCAAATCCGCCCAAACATTCCATTATATATTCTCCGTAGGTTTTCACGGTTAATCTTCGGTTTTAAGTGAATAAATACCGTTGATTGCAGTGATAACAGGCAACGAAAGTGATTCCGCTTTCGTAAATTCAACGCCGTTTGAGCCTTGCGTTTCGCCAACGCCCCATTGCGATATTCGGATTCGACCTGAATTTGAGTAGGCAACGCCCGGCTCCGGTCTTAATTCGCTATCGGCAAAAGCATTTTTGATAACGCCCAAATTGCCTTCGGGAACAAATACAAGATTTTTTCCGTTAAACGGCGTGTAAGGACTTACAGCACCCGACATATCTTGTACACCAATTTGCCTGCGTATTACGCGGAATGTTGGCATACCGTTCAACTGCATAAACTCATTCAAACCACTTACAAGCAAAGGCGAGTTTGTTCTGTCCGTTCCGAAAATCACTTGCTTGATAGCCTTGTTTTTCAGAATGTAACTCAACTTGCTTTGCGACAACCAAATTTCGGCAATCGGCGATTTGTCGGCGTATGCTTCCTGCATCGCTTGCAAGTCTTCAAACACATCAACCGTTGCACTGTTTGCAGCCGTCCATTTGATTTTTGCATCAAACTTGTTTTCGGTCGGCATTTTGTAATCCACAACGCCTTGAAGTCCGCCTTCGGGATTGTTTTTTGCATTGAACTCGAATTTGCCCTCGTTGCTCAACGCGCCCAAGAAAATCATATCGAGTTTTGAATTTACGCCATTTACGGCATCGGCAACCGTTCCCCACATAATGCGGATAAGTTCGTTTTTCACTTGCGTATCGCTCAATACGCGGCTGTCGAGCAACTGCAATACTTTACGATATTCCTGAATGGTCATCGGGTAAGTGTGCGCGTGTTTAAACACTCGCTCTGCCAATGTTTCCAATCCTTTGTGTCCTCTTACAGGCTCTTTCGAGGCATCGCCAACGGTGGCGGCGGTAATTCCCAAGTCGTATTTGCCAATCAACTCCTCGAAATTCAAACCAACGCTCGGAGTGTCCCAAGTCAAACGGTCTTGAAAATAGGTTTGACCAAACAAATTTACCTGCGCCTGCGAAGCGGCATCAATGCGAGCCTGCACAACTCTTGTGAGGTCGCCAAATACTGAACTATATAAAACGCTCATAGTTTATACTCCTTTCTATTGATTAAAATATTTGATACTGTGATTGTTTTTCAGACACATACCACCGTCGAGCCAAGTGGCAGGAACGGGCGCGGCAATGTCTTTCAGTACATTTGCCTCGTAAGCGAGGTCGATTACGTTCCGCGTGGCTTTTTCAACTGTGAAAACAGCACCTACAACCGCGTTAGGCTCGTTTGTTTTGTCAAACAAAATATCGCCTGCAACAACACCTGCAATCGTTGCCGATAATGTCAAAATGTCCTTATCTGAATTGCTTGTGTCTATTGCCATAACATTTGCAGTTGTGCCTGTGGCTTTACCCAAAGTAGAGCCTACAACTACAAACGCACCTTTTGCAACCGCGAGCGTTGTTCCGTCGATATTCTCAACGGCTTTCACGGTAGCAACCAATCGGCACTCCAATTTTGAAGTGTCGGCATATACCAATACACCTCTGTCGATAACCGTACCAACAGGCGGCATATTCAAAACTCTGTATCCGCCCGGAAGCATTTTGGCTTCACCGCGCCAAAACTTTGGCATTCCGCCCGGAATTTTTGTGGTTTCTCTTGCTACAATAGCCATAATTTTACTTTTTTAATGATTCAACATAAGCCTTTGCATCTTCGTCGATAAAGTTTTTCGACGTTGATAGCGGAAAGGCTGTGGCTTGCTCCAATCCTGCCGTAGTCATATTTTGTTTGATTGTCGCGAGCGTGGTTTTGATTGTTTCGTCATCGGCATTTTCAGCTATAACAAAACCCTCTTTTATTCGCCATTCGGCAATCCCCAAATCTTTGGCAGTTTGAAGAATTTTGTTTGCCCTTGCTTGTTTCGCTTCCTCTGCCTCTTTGGTTTTGCTTTGGGTTTCCTGAAACTTTGCAAGTTCGGTCTGCATTAAAGCCGAAATTTGTTCGGCGGTTAATGCTTTGTTTGGGTTCGGGTCTGCGCCGCCCCCTTTTTCTTTTAACGCTTCGATTTCTTTTTGAAGATTGATTGCGTTTTGTTCCGCTTTTTGCTTTTCGGTGCGTGCGCTGTCGATTTGACTTTGAAACGCTTTGAGTGCTGCGGATTGTCCTTTGATTGCAGTTTCAATGTTTTCGTCTGTAACGAATCCTAACCCTGCGAGTGTTTCGGCATAAGCCGACAATACTTCTTTTGATAACCCTAATGAAGCGTATTCGCTTTTTAGTTTTTCGAGTATTTTGTCTTTCATATCAATTTTATTAAAAAAGGCTACCGCCCTAAAAAATAGGGTTGTAGCCTTTGGCTAAATTATATTTATTACTTAATAATTGTTTGTGTCGTTTCCTGCTTTGCAATTTTTGCAAAACACAAAAACTGAAAATCCGTTTTCAAGTCGCGGCTTTATTGCTGCTACAAACTGTCCGCACTGTTTGCACCTTACAACGGTTTCGTTTTTATTATCGAATACGCCGCTTTTTCTTACCATACTTGCAAATTTTCTGCAAATATAGTTTGAATTTCAATCACTACAAAGGATTTTGTGAAAAACTTTTCAAAAGTTTGTAAAAACTTTTTTTTATTCAAGCGTTTCGAGATAATTTTTTAAATCATTCACAGAATTAAAATACTTCAATTCCCCACGATTATTGACCATTGCAGCAAAATCGGAAAAATGATTTGGTGTAAAAAGTTCACCCATTGAAACATCAAGCGCATTGGCAATTCTTTGCAATGTTTCAACGGTTGTATTTCCGCCGTTTATTATTCTACTCAAAGACGGCTGTAACATTCCTATCTCATTAGCAAGTTGTATTGTTGTAATCCCCTTGCTTTTGCATATTTCTTTTATTCGTAACATATAAGTTATATTTTGATTCAAGGCGCAAAATTACATATAAATTATATATAATGCAAATAATAATCTGACAAATTATATTTTAAGATTATTTAACTTGCGTATTTATAATATATGTATTATCTTTGCAGTATAAAAATAACATTACAAGATATAATAGTTCTTTGAATTGTTGAAAAAAAAACGGTTAAATGCAACCAACACTTAACCGCAAGGCTGCAATAGTGCAGCGAAAGCCGACAGGCTTAAACCTGTCAAAAAAAAACCATTTTGCTATGAAATTAACCGTTTCATTGAGGGTTGGCAAATTTCAATTTACAATCTCTTTTGAGATTATTAAACTGAAAAGGTAGCAACCTGCGAGAAGTGTAAAAAGCACTTCTCGCGAATGGTTTTTAATTTTGCAAAGGTACAAAAAATAATCAATTAAAAAATCAAAATTTACAATTATGAAAACGAACAACAAAAAAATCCAACAAAAAGCCGCCGAATTGTACGAACTTCTTTGCGACAAAATCAGCAATGGCGAAACTACACTAATGAATGTTGTAATGCTTCTTGATTTTAGGTTTCACGAATGCGAAACAGACGAAGTAAACAACATTGTAAGATACAAGTTTAACAGAATGATAACAAGAAAATAATTATTTTGAATATGAAAACGAATGAAACAAAAAACTTTTACACGCCAAACGGTTGGCAGGGTGCAAATTTTGATAGCAAATTAGGCACAAAAGAAATTGCTGCCAAAATCAGAGAATTTTGCAAAAAAGAATTTGCTAACTGCAAATTTGAAGTAAGAAAAACAGATTACAACAGTTTTTATGTTGCTGTGTTAGAAAGCGACCGAGATGTAAGAACCGAACAAGGCAAAGCAAGAACATTTTATTTGCAGTTAGGGCATTATATTTCAGATTCAGACAAAATGCTCAACGAACACGGCAAAGAAATGTTTAAGAAAATTGCACAATTTGCAAACTCTTACAATTACGATGATAGCGACGGTATGATAGACTATTTTGATACTTGGTTTTATCTGAATATGTATGTAGGCACTTGGCAAAATGATTTTAAATTAACAGCATAAACAACCAAACGCTGCGCTACCGGCTTGACGGGCAAAAATTTTTATGAAAAGAAAACTTAATTATTCAATTTCGTTCAATAGAAGCGAAAAAACTTACACGATTAGAGTTCGTGAACACAACAAATTAGTTAGTAAATATCGCTCAAACCCACAAGGTGCTGAGTACAGTGAAAGTTTTACCGAAAACGACATTAAAAACTTTCTTCGGTATTCAAATGATTATTACGCTGTTGAGTGATGTTTTGCCGAACACAAATTTTTTCGTAACTTTGTAGAAAAATTAA
>Ga0209737_10003045_pt1 | contig 11704 bp, 9 predicted proteins | sample TergutCu122P3_FD_187284 | JGI IMG/M metagenome (GOLD analysis project Ga0209737, IMG submission 187284) | Cubitermes ugandensis P3 segment gut microbial communities from Kakamega Forest, Kenya - Cu122 P3 (SPAdes) (version 2) | ecosystem: Host-associated > Arthropoda: Insects > Digestive system >...
CTTGATTTTTTTTGGTAAAAATTGATGAAAAGAGTTCTCGTTTTTGTTTAACCGGAGCGGCAGAACCTCAAAAACCCGTTCCCGAATGGCTTGTAAAAACCGCACTCAAAAAAGTAATTCCGAGAACACTCAAGAATCTAAAAGATAAAAAATAAAAAAGGCAGACATTTCTGTCCGCCCATTTCACATTTAATATTGTAAATTCAAATTACCTTTTAACTCCTAATATTTCCGAATAAATAGAGACCTTGCCGGCTTTGCCTGTTGCTTCGACTATTACCAAATATGTGCCGTTTGCTACAAATCTTCCGGCGTTGTTTTTTAAGCCCCAAGCTTTGCCATTGACGTTTGCAACAACATTACCTGTCATATCATAAACGACAAAGCTAACGCGCCCATCAAGCATTATCTCCATTTTATCTCTGACAATATTCGCCTTAAACAGCGACTTATTTGCCTTTTGTGTATGCTTAATCGAAACAGGATTACAAATTACGCAAGTCAGCAAGCCGCATTTTGCCGATTTTACTTGGCAACCAGCGGATTTGCAAGTTGTTTCGCAACCCTCAGGAAAATCATGTGTTGAATTTGCCGCTGCGCATTTTGTGCAGGCATTTGTGCAATCACTGCCTGTCCAAGAGTGTGGAGGGCATACGGGGAGAATGGGAGTATTTCCTCTTTTAACCCAGTCGTTTACTCTGGTGCCGTCGCCCTTACCCGGCTTTAAGCCGCTCATAGGTATGAACTCGGGCTCTGCATTCATATATTCAAAGATATTTTCCATAGCAACAAAGTGGTAGCCCATCTCTTGAAGTTGCGGCACAATCAAAGGCAACAAATTGACTGCCTGCTGAAAACTTTTAGTGCCGTCGTGCAAAAGAACAATTCCTCCGTCAGCGGCATCCGATTTGTTTTTTACTCCCGGAAACTGTATTCCGTATGGAAGTCCGATACTGCACCACTTTCCGTCGCAGAGTTCGCATATTTTATTGCCGTGTAAAAGGTAATACGCCATTTGCTCGGCTGTATGCCCGCGCCAGTCATCGACATCTAAGCCGGCGAATATCCACGGCAAGTGCTGCCCCGGACCGAAAAAGTCACGGTCTACGCCCGAAAAACCCACGCCCATAGTAAATTCGTTGGGGCGGAAAGATTTTGATTTAAAAAGATTTTCCGCGGAATATGTCCTGCCGTAAAAGTCGGTAAATTCCGTATAAACAGCATTACTCGGCTTTATATCATAATCGTTAACGCCGGAGGCGATGGTGGCATCAAAGTCAAATCTTACTGCTTCATTGATTCTGTTTTCGGTAGTTTCAATTTGATTTCTTATATCTGTGTGGGAAGAAGTAGGTTGAATCATGTGAGTAGTGGTGTGATTGGCTATTTCGTGCCCTTCTGCCAATATTCGCTTCAACATTGCAGATGCAGGTATCGGGTGGTTCCACGCTTCCATAAGCGTATTATTTCCGCCATTTACATAAAATGTTACATTCACGCGGGAGATACTGCCGCAGACCTTGCCGCAACCTATACCCGGACGGCACGGGAGAACGCCGAACTGTTCGGGGTTTTTGCCGCATACTACGCCGGGGCGGTTATTAAGTGCCAAGAGAGCATCGAGAACTTTGTCCGTTCCGCCGCTGGGAGGGAGGTCAGGGAAGGCGGGGTTAAATGATGATTTGGGTCCGTCATCAAATGTTAAGGCGATATAATATCCTTTATACGAAACGGGTGCTTGTTGTGCATTCGCCGCGAACCAACTTGGAACCGCCGTTGTTGCTATAAGGCATATCGCTGTTATTAATTTGAGAATAGTTTTCATTAAAAACCCCCTCGTTATTGTTGTAATCATTATATAAAACAATAATACAAGATTATACCTTTTGCTTGAATATTTTTTTATCTTGTGAAAATACTTTGTAAATAAAAAAGGAGCGAGAAAATCCTCGCTCCTTTTTTATTTATGTATGTTTTTTACATCACCAACGATTTCAAAGTTGTGTTAACTTGCTTGTTGTGAATTCTAATCATATACATTCCGCTTGAAAGTTTATTCAATGGGAGAGTATTGACTCCTGCATTCAAATTAACATCTTTGAATGATTGTACAAGACGACCATTAACGCTTACAATATCAACATTGTAAAGACCTTTTTGTATCAAATTGAGTTTAAGAGCGTTGTTATTCATTCCCAAAACTGCAATTTTCTGCATTACCATTTTTGGTCCTTTTTGTCCTGCAATTCCAACGATTATTTGATTACCGCTGTGAAGCTTGAAATCCTTTATTGCAAGTTTGGTCGTTTGTTCTTTGCCTTCAGGAACTTGGACAGAAACTTCTATTCCTATAATTTTCTTTGTGAATTCAGTTCCTCCGGCAGGTTTCAAACCAATCAAACCAGGATTTTCATCGCCCACATACTGATTTCTTTGGAATGCGCTGAGTGGAATTTGTCCGCTCTTTGCCCAATAATTTGTGTTTGCAACGCTTGCGCCCCAGCCGTTAAGGTTGTTCAAAGTAACTTCATACGGATATGTTGCATCAATCGGTTCTTCGGTAATCAAACGAATTGTAAGCGGTGCACTTGTCGAATAAGAAAGTGAAATGTGGTCAAATTCAAATTCGCCTTTTTCTCCGTAAATCTCAAATCCTGTTTGCTCCCACTCATCTTTTCCTAATTTTGCAGTTGTAATTGTTGCACCGTTTACGTCACCGCTTACACTGGATTTATTGTTGCCGGTGAAAAATTTCCAATCACTAATATCGGTGATATTCTTTTCAGCAGCACCAACTTTTGCTGAGGCAGAAAGTGTTTTCACATATTCTATTGCTTTTCTTCCGTCCCAGAAATAAGCTCCTTTAGGAATTCCGTAATCAACAATATCTTCAAAAACCGCCTTTCTGTCTTGCCAAGTATTATACTTCAACGCTACTTTGTATGTGTTATCTACCATGAGAGTTCCATAATCATACATCGGCGTAAAATAGTCAGTGTGGCAACCGATTTGCATAGGTGATTTTCCGCCGTTCATTCTTTGGTCAAGCGAATAGCGCATAGTCGCAATAGATGCCGCTTTGTCAGCTCCGTAAAGAATAAACAAGTTGAAGTCAAAACCGGTAATTTTTCCGTTTTTCATAAAATGGTCTTTGTCTTCTTTTGTCTGCGGTCTTTTGTCAACAGCAGAAATATCCGCATAACTATTCCAAACTCTTTCTCTGTGTCCGCCTTCTTCAGGAACAATAAGGACACTTACAGGAAACTGCCACAAACCTTGCGGAAGAGAGTCAAAATTAGTTTTGTTCTCTCCAGCCATTCTTTGCCACGCAACATTAGGAGAGCCGTTATCCGTTGTGTAGGGCCACAAATAGTTTGTTCCGTTCATGTTGTATTCATAACCTTCTTCGTTTCCGCAGTCATACAAATAATTAAGATTTTTAAGTGCCCAAAACATATTTGAATTGATTTCCAAACGCGGCGCACGGAAAGAAACACCTGTTCCTGCTGCTACTGAAAGTCCAAGCGCTATGTTTAATTCTTCATCACCAAGTTTAATCAAACCTTCCCATCCATTGATTGATAGCGCTTTTCCGACATACGATTTCCAACCCATTGAATGCCAAGAAATACCTGCTCTTCTACCGAATGCTTCTGATTCATTAACTGTGATAGAAACGTCACCATATTCTATTGTTTCAATCATATTTGCGGCAAAGCCCTCGCCACCCCAGCGACCAAAACCAAGATTGTTATTAGGTAATACAGAGTTTGTTTCCATGTGGTCAATAGTATGGTTTCCAATTTCGTGTCCAAACTTTTTTGTCATTTTAAAAACTTCGTTGATTTGACCGTATATTTCACCGTTTACATTTCCTGTAGCGCTGGCATTAGCCAAAATCATTTGTTCTCGCCCCCATACTCTGGCAATTTTTTGACCGGCAGCGAAATATATTTGAAGATGAGGAAACTCTTGCACATCTAATGCAGTTATTGGATAATCTCCGAATTTACTCACTCGATTTCCGTCTGTCGCACCGATAAGAGGCACAAAAAGTCCTGTTATAACATTAAAAGTCATTGCAACCGGAGAGTTATCGGGATTTTTCTTCAAAAGATTTTCGACGGCAGGTCCTATAAGTTTAAACGGATTATCACCTTCCGCCGGTGCAGTTCCTGAAACCCAATATTTTGCCTCCCAAATTTGTCCGTTATATTCACACTGCATACCCGCCGTATAAGTAACATCTGCTTTCCACTCCGGTACCGGCATATCCCGTCCGGCAAGTTTTGTAATAGCCCAACTCATTCCAAAATCTCCGGGTTGTATACCTAACTCATTTTTAGCACTTGCGCCCCACGGCATTTTACCGCCTACCCAACTATTCTCTCCGAACGTTTGTCCCGGAGCTGTTTCATAATTGGTTGCCACAAGACCCGAATAAGAGTTATCGTCCCAAATAAATGAAACAATTTGCTTAACCGTGTCCAAGTTAAAACCTTCTGTTGATGCGTTTGACGGCAATGGCGACGGAAACGCATAATTTCTCGCAAACGACATTGATACCGCACAAGCGATAACAAGTACTCCTAATAAAAATCTGTTTTTAGTCATAATGACCTCCTATTTTCATTTTTTTTCTTACAATATACCCCATCAAAGATAATTTAGCAAACAAAAACAAATTTTGCTGAATTATCTTTCATTGTAATTCATTTTTATCCAATTTTTATATTCGCCGCTTTTAATTCTTTTTATCCATTCGCGATTTTCCAAATACCATTTCACCGTTTCTCTAAGCCCCGTGTCAAAAGTATATGCCTGTTTCCAACCAAGTTCTTGCTTGATTTTTGTACAGTCAATCGCATATCTTGCGTCGTGTCCGGGACGGTCTTTTACAAACGAAATCAATTTTTTATAGTAATCTTTTTCTTTGCCGATTTGTTCGGCAACAATTTCACATAAAACATTCACGAGTTTGATATTTTCCCACTCGTTTTCGCCGCCTATATTATAACATTCACCGGTCTTTCCGTTGTTCATAATTGTCCAAACAGCGCAGTTGTGGTCTTCAACAAAAAGCCAATCTCTGATATTTTTTCCGTCGCCGTAAATCGGAAGCGGTTTTTCTTCGAGCATATTTTCAATCATCACGGGAATAAGTTTTTCGGGAAATTGGTAGGGACCGTAATTATTTGAGCAATTTGAAAGTGTAATCGGCAACTCATAAGTATGAAAATAGGCATTCACCAAATGGTCACTACTTGCCTTTGAAGCAGAATACGGACTTCTCGGGTCATAAGGTGTTTTTTCGGTGAAATAGCCGGTTTGTCCGAGTGAGCCGAAAACTTCGTCGGTACTTACATGATGAAAAAGTTTTCCGTTGAAATCGTTTTTCCAATAATTTCTTGCAGTTTCAAGCAAGTTAAATGTTCCCAAAATATTGGTATTTATAAAATCAGCGGGACCTAAAATTGACCTGTCGACATGACTTTCCGCCGCAAAGTGAATTACTGTATCAATTTTGTGTGTTTCAAAGGCGTGTTTTACAGCTTCAATGTGACAAATGTCGCCTTTTATGAAAAAATACCGTTCGTCGTTTGCCAAATCCGCCAAACTTTCGGGATTTCCGGCGTAAGTCAATTTGTCGAAATTTACAATTTTGCCGTTAAAATCAGTTTTTGTCAGCAAAAAACGAATGAAATTGGAACCGATAAAGCCGGCTCCGCCTGTAATTAGAATGTTTTTTAATTCGCGCATACTTATCTTTCTATTGTTGCGGTGTATTTCAAAACAACGCTTTTTCCTGCCGGAACACTAACTTCAAACCTTGCTGTATTTGCATTGATTTTAGTGTATTTCGCATCACTTTTTATTGTCCAGTTTCCCCAAAGATTTTCTTCAAACCAGAGCGTGATGCTCTCTTTTTTATGATTTGAGAAAGTTATTTCTTTGACGAATTCACTCTTTTTGTCACTAATTTGTTTTTCCGAAACTTTTCTTTCAAAAGCAGTAATATCGAACGCATTTCCGCTTCTCAGAACGATTTCTTCGTTAATTGGAGTATGATTTACATTATCTTCGCCGACAAAAATATTATTAGTTCCGTCTTTTTTGTAAATTCTTATGATACCTCTTGGAAACGGCAAGTCTAAATTGTTTTTCTTTCCGGTTTCAAAAACGATTTCGGATTGAACACTGAGCGGGTTTCCTTTATCGTTATCACTTCTGGCGGGAATATAAAATCCGCCTGATTGAACTCTGTATCGTCTTTGCGTTTTCACATTTTCGGCAGCAAACATTTCGATTTGTTTTGTTTGATTTTCATTTACTGAAACAGGGTTTGCGACAGAATACAAGTGAAATTCGTCAAAACTTCTTTGTTCCATCCTCGGAGCTGCAGAAACTTCATCCATCATTATATTTCCCGCTGCCATTGCTCTCATCATTCTTGGCTGCATTTGCTGAATCATATTTACATCGCCTGCAATAAGCTGCAAATTTGCATTTTCAAATGCCGTACCCGATTGGTTTGTGAGAGTTACCCATGCAGTAATTGCCGCGGATTTATCGTCATCGGCAAGAAGCATTACATAATCGGCATTCCAGCTTAAACCATTGGTCAAATAAGTAATATCAGCGGTGGCTTCACTTGCTTTTTTGCTTTCTACAAGCCAATTCAGTGTTGGTTTCGCATAAAGATTTTCGGGGATTTCGGGGAGTAAAATTTTTCCGTCAAAGCCTAAAAGGATTTTTCCGTCAACTTCAAAAACGGGCATAAAATTATTTGCTACTATTTTTGCCGTTGTTCGTTTTTCGCTGCCCAAAAGATTATTTTCATCAATGAGTGTAACTTCTTTTCCGACGAATTTTTCCAAGAGTTTTTCACGTGAAATTAAATCAAATTCGTAATTTTGCTCTAACACCGAAAATCCGCCATTTGAAACTACAATAAGCGATTGCGGGATAATTTGTTGTGCAACACCTTCAAAGCGAATGTTTGCAACACCTTTGTCAAGTTTAATTTTGCGTTTTTCCTGCACAAGTGCTCTATTGTTGTTGTAAATTGTTAGGTTAAGCGAACTTCTGCTGTCCGCTTGTGATACAACTTCTGCCGAGAATGCCGAAACTGCAAAAATTGCCGTCAATAAAATCGTTTTCTTCATGAATAAACTCCTTTTTTTTACAAAATATAATAAATAACCAAAAAGAAAAGGGCAACCACAAGGATTGCCCCTACAAAAAATAACAAAATGTTAAAATAACACAACGATTTGGCTGTCGAATCTTCGGCGGTGCGGAGATAAAGAAGAGTCTTTTTCTCTTTTTCGTAAAATTGTCGAGTATGTGTTTCGCCATTGAAGCATTGAATTTTTGGCAAAACCAAATGTTAATCCGCCTCTTAATTGTGTTTTTATTGTTTTGGTTTCAATATCTTCCGACAGCCATGCAATTTCTCCTATCGGAATTATTTGACGTAAAGCTTTTGTGGGTATTGCTATCGGAAAATATTCCTGAGCTCTTATTCCCAAAATATTAATGTTTTCAAAATCTTCATCTTCGTAAACAACACTTCCATAAGTTACGTCTACTTCGCTTACAACAAATTTTGCGCAATGTTTTGCTGCAAGAGAAGTTGCGAAAGTTGTTGCTTTTGTATAATCTTTATTTGGAAGAGTATAATGCCCGATTATTGCAGCCAACATTACAAGAAGCCTTTCATTTTCATATTCTACGGAATAATTTTGGTGATAGCGAAGGGTGTCTTTTGCCCACGAAAATCCGCCGATAGCTCTCCAATTATCACCGAATTTATGACGATATTGAAGTGTAAGTTCGTGGTTTAAAAGGCGAAAATCTTCTTCGGATTCCAAATAACTGGTTATTATTGATTCTCTATAAAAGTAAGTTTCGTCCAAACCAAATGATTTTTTCGTAAATCCTGCACGAACAGTAGCAAAATCCAAAAAATTATATTGTCCGTAAAGCTTGTCGATTCTTAAAGAATCATTTTTGTATTTAAGTTTGATTTCTGCCCTAACTTTTTTTACGGGGCGGGCAGAAAATTCTATTTCTGCCACACCTATTTTTTTGAATTCCGTTGAATCTTGGTTTACTTTGTGGTGAATATCAAAGCCCGCTTCAATAAGACCGCCGATTTTTATTACGCTTTCATTTTTGTCTTTGGTTTTGTCGTTAGCTTTTTCAAAAACCTTATCTTCCGTATCATCTTCTGCAAAGATACAAAAAAATAAGCCAGCCGTCAAAATTAGTAAAAATTTTTTCATGTCATTATCTCAACTTATAAACAAGTTTAATTTGTGCGCTGTCGATTAAATAATTTATCTTGACTATTACGACTTTTACCGGCTCATAACCAAAACGCGTTCTTAAGTCATCAAAAAGTTCCTGTTGTTTGTCTTTTGCAAGCAGAGCCGTATTGTCGTAAACCAAAAGAATTTGTTCTGTTTTGCCCAAAAATTTCTTTTCACAAATCCAAACGCTTGACAAAAGTAAAATGTTTGCCATTAGAATTGACAAAATAGGAAGTTCGTCTGTTGCAAGCGAATTTAACACGCCCAAAATAATTGAAGCAAAAAGGAATGTCATTTCACGGATATTTATTTGTTCCGTTCTGTATCGCAAAATTGAAAGTATTGCGAAAAGTCCGAATGCAAATCCTGTTTTGACTTTTACGGAAGCCAAAAGGGAAGTTACCATAAAAATCAAAATGTTGGATACGATAAAACTAAACGAATATTCTTTAAGCCTGTGGTCTTTTGCAAATATTTTGCATACCAGAATATATACGAATACTCCGTTCATTAAAAAACGCATAGCAAGAGACAGCACGAAATTTAAATCGCCTTCTCCAAATGAAAATAAACTCATAAAATCCATAATTAACTCCTTTTATTGTGTTCAAATGATAAATTTCTAATTCTCGGTAAAAATCTGTTCTTTTTTACATTTTCGTGCGTCAAACAAATTCCCATGCAATATTTTGAAAAACCGCCGGGCATTCTGTGAATTTTGCGGAAAAAAATTTGTGCTGCGGTTTGTTCGGGGCTTCTATCTCTTTTAAGCTCCACAATTGCAGTGTCATTTAGGAAAAATTCTTCTTCTGAAAATCCGTATTTTAATCCGAAATCCAAAGTTATTCTTTCGGGAAAATTTTTATTTAAAAGTGTTATTCGCCTAAACGAAACCGATAGTGACGGCTCCAATTTTTCAAGTTTATATCCGTTGTTATTTAACAAACCCATAAAACTTTCGTCAAAATTAGATAATTCGTCCAAAATAGGAATTCCATTTAATTCTTCGTCTCTTCGCTGTCTGATTTTTGTTGTTTTGCCTGAATTTAACTTTTGTTTTATTTCATTGTAAATTTTTCCGTTGCTCAAGTATTTTCTTGTACGAAACTTAAATCTTCTTGCTCTTTTATTGTGGTGCATATTAAAACAATGTAAATTTGGCGTGTCAAAATAAATCGTATCATAACACTGTGCAACTTCTCCGTTTATTTCAAGCAAAGAGTAATCGTCGGACATATTTTGCAAAAATTCCAGAGCATTTTGCGGTTTCAAAACATATTTTGTGTCAAATCGGTTCAAAAAAGCCATTCCTTTTGACTCTTCGAGCGAAGAACGGGAAAACTGCGGCAATTCGTTTTCAATTGCCGTAAATAAATCGTTTCTCTTCAGAATTTCCGCAGTTAATTGTGCCTGACTTAACATTGTAATTTTTAATGGCCTGCTTTTGCTATATTTTTACCTTTTTTCTGACCAATATCTTTTAGCAATTGTTCAAACCAAGGTAAATCAATGTTAAACGGTTTTCCGCCCGCAATTCTTTCAAATTCAATAGCACGAAGGACATTTCCTTTGTCTTCATCGTGTCCGATAACACCGCCTTCCCGACGCAAAGCACAATCAACCGCCAAGTCCGTGCAGCTTTTAATGAGCGACAAATCTCTTGCATTTGCAGCAGCGGCTCTTGCATAATAGCCTGATTTTTGCACTAAAACTTTTTCTGCATTAAGCATTTTCGCAAATTGTTCACCGAACCATTTTCCCGGATTTATTGTGTCGAGTTTAATATGTCCGAAAGCGTCTCTTTCAACTTCTTTTCCGCTTGCTTCGATTTGTGCAACAATTGCTTCAACTCCCGCGCCTTCCGAAAGGAAAATATTTACGCAATCTTCTTTGTCCATAATTTTATTGAGACGTTTTGCTTCTGCTTCAATATCAATTTCCATTTCGGGAATAAATACGGCGTGAACGTCAATTTTGTCTTTGAAAAATCCAAGTTCCGGAAGGAAATTTGCTCCTGCAATTTGTTTACGGTATTGCGCCGCAGTTGCTGCAGTAAGCCAGCCGCAGTTTCTTCCCATAACTTCGTGAATAATAAGCATTCTGGGGTTCGCCGAGTTTTCATTAACAATATTTCTGAAATAATTTGCGCTGTGTTCCGCCGCAGTCCAGGCACCAAGCGATTGTTTAATCGGGAATACGTCGTTATCAATTGTTTTAGGTAAACCGACAACCGTTAATTGGTAGTTATTGTCAGCCAAATATGCCGCTAAATCTGCCGCAGTTGTATTTGTGTCGTCACCGCCGATTGTATGCAAAACATCTACACCGTCTTTTGTGAGTTGTTGTGCTGCAACAGTGAGCGGATTTTCACCTTCTTTTACAAGTCCGCGCTTAACGCAATCTTTAATGTTAGTAAGTTTTACGCGGCTGTTTCCAATCGGACTTCCGCCGTGTTCGTGCAAAAAACGAGCATTTTCGCGTGCTTCGGGTGTAATTCTTACATATTTCCCCTGCAAAAGTCCTTTATAACCGCCGATGTATGCAATAATATCAATATCCGGTGCGATTTCGGTGTATCGTTCAATCAATCCGCCGACTGCGCTTGAAAGACAAGGTGCAAGTCCGCCTGCGGTTAATATCGCTACTCTTTTTACTTCTGACATAGAAACTCCTTTTGGTATAATACCATTTAACCATTTATTTTTTTGTTTTTTGCTCTTTTTTATTTGCCGCCTGGGCTTTTTCCTGTTTTTTCTTTTCTTTTTCTTTCGCTAATTCTTTTTTTGCTTTGCCGGCGTCCGCCATCTTCTTGGTTGCAAAGATTGCGATTTTATAGCGGAATTTTTTGAAAACATTTTTCTCGTTTTTCATAAGAATTTCAATTGACGAGAGGTTTAATTTCATAACAACTTCCTGCAACATGGGCGATAATTCCAAATACGCAGCGCTTCCGACGGGCTTTTGCGACATCACGAAGTTTTGGAGTTTCTGCATATTTTGCCCCTGCGAAAGCGGCTTTTGATATTGACGGATTATCGCCTGCTGTTTTTTGGCGATTTCGTTTTGAACGTCTTGCCCGACCATCTTCGGGTCTATTTGTTTTGCCATAACACTTCCTTTTAAGGATAAATTTTACCAGAAAATACTATTTGCCAGAAATGGGCGAAATGAAAATTTTTGTTCTTTTTTCAAAAAACTTGCAACTCTCTATCGCTAATTATTATTTTTGTTCTGCAAATCTTTAATTTAAGGAGTTTTTTATGTCTAAAAATGCAGTATTGGCTCTCGTTGCGGTAGTTTTGGTATTGTTTTTAGTTTTCGGGTTGTTTTCCGGTAAAGAGCCGGAAGTTGAAATCACAAACGTCGAATTGGTATTCGACAACTTTGAC
>Ga0209737_10003046_pt1 | contig 11701 bp, 8 predicted proteins | sample TergutCu122P3_FD_187284 | JGI IMG/M metagenome (GOLD analysis project Ga0209737, IMG submission 187284) | Cubitermes ugandensis P3 segment gut microbial communities from Kakamega Forest, Kenya - Cu122 P3 (SPAdes) (version 2) | ecosystem: Host-associated > Arthropoda: Insects > Digestive system >...
GGCCGAAATCATCCAACGCTTGAAAAACATGCGAAAAGATTCCCAGACTGTGAAACGTTGCATCCGAGACATCGGCACAAAAGCATTCGGAAAAGGCTACCTTTTTGAAGCCGAAAGCCGCTACGCCATGCTGCAGGCGCTGATGCTCAACGTTTTGAGGCGTTCGCGGTTTTTTAAATAGGGGGCGTTTTTCTCGTCGTCTGTGCGAGGGCACAGCGTTTCTTTTCCTGTCGCCCCTGCCTCTCTCTCCGTCGCCCCTGCCTCTCTCTCCGTCGCCCCCGCGAAGGCGGGGGCCCAGAAAACGTTTGTAAGAACAACGACTTTGTCGTTTTTTTTAGCGCAGCTCTGGGTTCCTGCCTTCGCAGGAACGACGGAAGAAGGCGCAGGAACGACGGAAGAAGGCGCAGGAACGACGGAAGAAGGCGCAGGAACGACGGGGGAAGAAATGCTGTGCTTGTCTTCGTGCATGGGTGACAAAAACCACCCAACACGGGCGGCGGGTCGCCGCCCCTACAATTTGCCAATAACAACGTTTGTAAAACCGCGTGTAGGGGCGGCAACAGCGTTTGTAAAACCTGGCGTAGGGGCGGGGCTTGCCCCCCCAATTTGGGCAAAATTTTTCACAAAAACCCCCTTGGGCGTGGCGGCTTGGGCTGTTATGAAAAACCGCCTGAGAAAAGAATGTGCCAATAAACGGCTTACAAATTGTAAGCGGTTGAAAATGAGAGCTGAAAATGGGAAATGCGCTTAACGGAGGTGTGCTTGCCCAAACAACGCATATGGTTTGAATGCCAGTCCTGCGGCGCACAAGCCCCCAAATGGTTGGGGCGCTGCGTGGAATGCGGCGCCTGGGGGACATTGGAAAAGTCCACAGGGGCGGCAGGGGCAGAAGCCGCCGCGGCTGCGGTGAATGCACCCAACCCTCTGCGCCTCGAAGAAGTGAAAGCCGACGAAGGCGCCCGCCTCCTCTCAGGCATTGAAGAGTGGGACAGAGTCCTCGGCGGAGGCCTCGTGGCAGGAAGCCTCCTGCTGCTGGGGGGAGACCCGGGGGTGGGTAAGTCCACTTTGCTGATGTGGATAATTGACAAACTCTCCTCCTCCCACCCCGCCCTCTACGTCTCCGGCGAAGAGTCCCTCCTGCAAGTGAAAATGCGCGCTGAGCGCCTGGGCCTCAAAGCCAAAGGCTTCCGCCTCCTGGCCCAGACGGATGCCGACGCCATTGTCGCAGCAGCCAGAAACCTCAAACCCTCTCTGCTGGTGGTGGACTCCATTCAAACAACCGTGGTGCCCTCCCTGGGCGCCCCAACCGGAAGCCTCTCTCAACTGAGGGAAGTGGCCGGACGCTTTTTAACCTTCGCCAAAGAAAGCGGTGTGCCCGTGCTGCTGGTGGGCCACGTCACCAAAGAAGGCGCATTGGCAGGCCCGCGCGCCCTGGAGCATATGGTGGACGTGGTGCTGTATTTGCAAGCCGAAGGCGCACAGGCCTTTCGCTTTCTGCGCTCCGAAAAAAACCGCTTCGGCTCCACTCAGGAGTTGGGCGTGTTTGAAATGAAGGCCGAGGGGCTGGTGGAGGTGAAAAACCCCTCCTCCCTGTTTTTGTCCGGAAGGCCCCTGGGACAAAGCGGCTCCGTCGTCACCTGCACCCTCAGCGGCTCCCGCCCACTGCTGGTGGAAGTACAAGCCCTGGTGGTAAGCACCCACTACGGCACAGGAAGGCGCACCACCCTGGGCGTGGACAACAACCGCGTCGCCTTGCTTTCGGCCGTGGTGGAAAAACACCTGGGCCTCGTGTTTTCCGGGTGCGACATTTTTGTGAATGTGGCGGGGGGCATGGTGTTGCAGGAGACAGGTTGCGACTTGTCCGTCTGCGCGGCGATGATTTCGAGTTATTCCAACCGCCCCATGGACGCAGGCTGTCTGGTGCTGGGAGAGGTGGGTTTGTCAGGGGAGGTGAGGGCCGTTTCGCGCCTGGAGTTGCGCCTGGCCGAAGCCCAGAAACTGGGCTTTGAAAGGGCGCTGGTGCCCGAAGCCAATTTGCCGCACATTTCCAAGACGCTTAAAAAGAATTTGGAAATAAACGGCATTTCGAAGCTTTCCAACAAGCACCTGGGCTTTTGAAAAAAATTTGGGGCCCTTTTGCATTTTTTCAAGCATTCACAAAAGCCGCTGGCTACACAATGGACAAGGTTGTTTCCCCCGGGCTGACGGAGCCCCCCCGACTCCTGTCGCCCACCCCGGACGCATTTAAGCGTCCGGGGTTTTTTTTCTTCAGAGCGCTTCCACTTTGCCGCGATCCTGCGTTGGACGAGGCTTTTGTTCGGGTCATGCACTCAAGTGCATTCCCCTCACAAAAACCTCGTCCGCCTTGTCTCGCGACAAATTGAAAGCGCTCTGAAGAAAAAAACACGAGCATGTTAAAGTGGAAGTGCTTTGGGGTCATCCACCACGGCTTTGCAAAGCCCGCGCGGGCTGTCCACATTCAGCCCGCGTTGCTTGGCCAGGTGGTAGGCCAACTTCTGCAAAGGCGCTACCAGCAACAATGCGGAGCAAAAAACGTCGGCCTCAGGCAATACCCCTGTGCGGACGCCCACCTCCTCCAGGGCTTTCAGGCGCTTTTGCGCAAGCACCCACACCGGGCCGCCCCTTTCGAGTATTTCGTGCACGGTGCCCTGCATTAACTCAAAACCCTCTTTGGGCAAGGAAGGCGCCAACACCAAGGTGGGCAGCTTCGGCTCCACCAGCGCCATGGGGCCGTGGCGAAACTCCCCCCCCGCAAAAGCCTCCGCATGCAAATAACATGTCTCCTTCAACTTCAGCGCCCCTTCCAGCGCAACGGCATAAGCAGGGCCCTTTCCCACAAGCAGCAAGTGCCTGGCCTCGTGCAGCATGGAGGCCATTTCCTGCACAAAACTGTCGTCGCCCAGCACGAGACTCAGCTTGTCGGGAATGGCAGCCAACTGTTGCAGCTGTTTTTGCACAAACTCCCGAGGCAAACGCCCACGCGCCAAACCCAGACGCAAAGCCAGCAGAAAAAGCGCCGCCACCTGCGCTGAAAATACCTTCGTGGAAGCCACGGCTTTTTCAGGCCCCGCCTCCAACAAAAAAGCCGCATGCGCCAAACGCACCGCGGTGGAGTCGGCCACATTGCAAATGGACAGAGTCCTCGCACCCGCCTCCCTGGCTTTGCGCATGGCTTCCAAAGTGTCCAGGGTTTCTCCGGACTGGCTTAAGCCCACGGCCAGACAATGCTCCAAAGGAAGCAGCGCACTCATGCGGTATTCATGCGCGTATTCCACCTGGCAGCTAAGCCCCGCGAGGCTTTCTACCATTCCTTTGCCTAAGAGGCTTGCATGGTAGCTGGTGCCGCAGGCCAGAAACACTATGCGCTGTATGCCCGCCATCTCCTCCTCCCCCAAACCAAACAGGCCGTTGCCCTCTTTCTCAAGCAGGCACTCTGCACGCTTCGCCAATGCCGCCAATACCTGGGGCTGCTCGTTTATTTCTTTCAACATGTGGTGCTCAAAAACCATGGGGGCCTTTCCGGTGGGAGTTGTGGAGGAAACTGAAATCGGCTTCTACTATAAACCGGTTTCCATGTGACATTTTCGTTCGCAGCAAAAGAAAGGAGGAGAGAGCATGCTCTCTCCTCCTTCATGGAGCGAAGTGCCGGCGCGAGCCTTCATTGCAACCGGCTCTGAAATCAACCCCCAAAAGGCCTATGGGGTTTTGAAAGCGCTGGCGACTTTGGCCCAGAGCTTGTTGATTTCTCCTATGCCGTTTTCATTATGGGTTGGGTGCGTCAGGTCGCGCATTCTTTCGTCATGCTTTTCAGAAAAATATGGGTACAAATCCGGGCCTTCCAGCACTCTGTTTCTGTATGCCCTCTCATTCAGTATTTCACGGATGATGGCGTTTTTGGCGGGAGTCACCTCTTCCCAGGTTGGCATACCATCCCACATGGGCCCTCTTCTATAGGGCATCAAGGCGAGAAGGGGTTGTTTGCCGTTTCTCAACAACGTGTCCAAAATACTTCTCAGTTCCCTTTTGAATGCGTTGATTTCATCTTCATTGTTGATGGTGTTGTTGGTGCCAATGCCAATCGCCCAAAAATATATCCCTGGGTTGTCGTCCAGGGTTGTCTGAAGTCTTTCCAATATTTCCGCTGTCTTATCCCCGCCAATGCCAAAATTGATCATACTTGGAAAGCGAGCAGGGTTTGATGCATGCACCAGCGCGTTGAACGGTTGCCCCATCACCTCTGGCAGCCCCCTCCCGAACGAATCCGATGTAATGCTGTCGCCGATGAAACCCCAGGTGTCACAAGCAACACCTTGAACACATTGACTTAAGTCGTGAATGTCGATTTCGTGGACACTCGCCTGAATTGCACCTGTATTTGTGAAGCGAATCCATTGGATGTTGTCGCCCTCAAGCACATACGCACGCGTTTGCCATCGATGGGGGTTGGGGATTCCATCGCCCAAAACATTCCTCCAGGAGGTGCCATCGGAGGAAACCTCAATACGGTAGTTGTCGGGGACACATGGAGCTTCATCGCTGCACAACCTGGTGGAATGAGCGTTGTAATTGTAGGCGCCGCCCATCCACTGGAAGAGGATGCGAGAAAGTGGATGCGGCAACTCAAATGTCACAGAAGCGTTCACGGGAAAGTGAGGAAGCGAATAACCCTCAGCGTCCCAGCCTATGTTGTCGTTGATTCTCTCTTCAAACAGCTGGCGCTGATCGCCAAAGCCCTCCGCACGAATGGACCGAGGTTTAACACGCGGCGTCGGCGCCACAACAATCGATTCCGGCTTCAGTGTCGCATCGCTGCAATAGTCATCACCTGCTGCAGACTGTTGGTAGGCGCGCACAAGGCGGGCAAAATTCCCTCCATCCGTGAGCGGGTTGGTCTGGTCTTCCTTTCCTGCACCAAATGCCGCCAACACACCCCCCGCTGAAACAAAATCATCCATGTGGCTCAGAAAATAATCCACACGGTTGTCTTTATATCCATAATTCAGATAACGAGGCGGATTTTGATTGAATATCTCCCGGTACAAATTCCCTAAGTCTGCGCTGGAATCGAAATTCGGAGGGACATTGGGGTTGTATTCCCTCGCACAAACGGGATTGTCAGAGCTGTGAGCATCGGGTGGACAATCGCTTTGCTGACCATAAAACCAGTTGGGAGAATTTTCGTTCCCCAGGGGAAGCTGCCACCAGACCAGAGGTTTTCCAACAGCCGCTCTCAAGGCTTGTGCCCATTCAAAGTGCTGGTGAAAATTGGGCAGCTCTTGGTTTGTGTCGTCCCACCAATGAGAAGTGTCCGGCCATCCACATTGGTGGACATTGCCTCTTGGGCCTTGGTACACTTGGTAACAGCCAGCATCTCTGTCCAGCGCCTCAAGCACCAAAAAGTCTGTTTCGTCGGAGCCAAGCAGCTTCAAATAGCGCACCACTTCTTCCGCGTGCTGCCTTATGCTCATGCCATTGGGCAACACATTCAAATTGGCGTCGGAGTTTGTCACCGCCCAAGCGGAAGCATGCAGGCCGACTTTGGCGCCGGGTGCATAAACTCTGACCATGTGAATGAGACATCTCGAAAAACCGGCAAAGTTGTTCTCAAACCCCTCCCCACAATCTGTAGGGTTGGCTTGCGAAACCACGGCGGGAATGTCGCGGGGAGAGCTGTTCTCTCTCACTTTTTGCGCATAACCCCACAAATCAGGCTCCATGTGCAAAATCACCTTGCGCTCCCCTATCTGCTCGAGCATGAAACGCCAATCGTTGAAATATCTTGCCAAATATTGGCGCTGGTTGACCAGGTCCAGGTGTCCTTCATTGGGGTTGCGCAGCTGATCGCGCATCGTATGGTAAAACGTATAATAGCTAACCATCGGAATTTGGCCATCTGCCTGGGCATCGTCTAAAAAGAGCTTCAAATAAGCACCCGCCGGATGATTCTTCACCCAGCACCCCCACCAACCACTGTCACCGGGGTGGTAGCTGGGGTTGCAAGCTTCGGCACACGAAAGACAGGGCGTGTTGTCAGGAGAAGTGGAAACCGCATTGGCCAAATAGAGGTATCTAACATCCATCAGCCCACGGTTTTGTTGGGTTTGAAAGAACACCCTTTCGGCTTGAGCTCCCACCATCAGGCGGTTTTTTCCGAAATAATTCAGAAAATCCCTCTCGAGACAGGCTTTAGGCTGCTCATCCTTCTTCACCGTCACCTCACAGGAAGCCGATGCGCCACCTCCATCCGCCGCTGTCGCACTCACTTTGACAGAGCCTGCTTTGTGCGCTTTAATCCGACCGTTTTTGTCTACCGTCGCAATGCTGTCATCGCTGGAGCTCCATTCGACGCTTGTGTTCGTCGCGTTGTCAGGAAGCACTGTGGCCGAAAGTGTCTCCTCGGCACCTATGGCAAGCGTCGTGTCCGCCTTGTTCAGTGTAATGCTTGTAACCAGAATTTTACCGCCTCTGCCACCACCACGGTCGTCAGGATCGCAACCCACCCAAAAGGCTGCAAACAGCAGACATAAAAACGCGGGGTTCATCCATTTTATTCTTTTTGGCGCCCTGCCACCCACGTGCAAGGCGTGGTAGGGGGGCCCAGAAGAAAAGGCGGACCGCGCAAAACGCATCCACTTCGAAGCAAATACCGCTTTGGGCGGCCTAAACTGTTTCATTAAAAGGTTTTTCATAAAAATTTCCTTGGGGGAAAGTTTGTTTGTGAAAAGAAAAAAGGTTCCAAACGCGCCGCTTTCCAAGAAAACGACGCCAGAACCACGAGAAAAACAGGGAATTTCAAAACGACGCCGGCTTCCATGGTCGGGAGACGGAGATTTGGCATGCTTGCAAAATTCTCCACCTTCACCCACACTGGAACGACGCCCTTACTCCACACTACACTCGCCCTCCTTCCACTCTAACTGCTAACTGCGTGAAACTGCAAACAGATGCCAAAAAAACCGGAGCTGCATACGTACATGCCGGCTGGCAACCTACATCGCAGCATATGGACTGGGCGTAAACAATGTCAACGGGAGGAAAGTGGATGCCACTTTTCGTGGGCACCTCCCTTCAGCCCCTGGGCAGGTTTGGCTTCTCGTCAATGCGTGCTCTATCGCTTTTTTTTCCGAAGGCGCAGCGCATAGTCCGCTTTGTTTTGCTGCGGGCAGCGGGAAATGGCCAGGGCGTTTTCGGGCACATTTTGTGTCACCGTCGTGCCCGCCGCCACCCACGCGCCGTCACCTATGTTTATGGGGGAAACGAGTTGTACGTCGGAGCCTATAAAAACGGCTTTGCCGACGGTGCTGCGGTGTTTGGCAAAACCGTCGTAGTTGCAGGTAATGGTGCCGGCGCCTACGTTGCTTTTTTCGCCTATGTCCACGTCACCCAAATAGCTTAAGTGGTTGGCTTTGGTGCCTCGGGCCAAAACAGCGTTTTTGGTTTCCACAAAATTGCCTATGTGTACGCCCTCCTCAAGCCTTGTGCCCGGGCGAAGGCGCGCGAAGGGGCCTACCACACAACCCTCCCCCACCACCGCCCCCTCTAAAACGGAATAGGGTTTTATGTGGGCGCCTGCACCTATGCGGCAGTCGGTGAGGTGGCTGCCTTGCTCCACCCTCACCCCCTCCGCCAATACACTGGTGCCGCCCACAAAAACCTGCGGCCCCAGAAGGCAGTCCGCCCCCAGCTGCACCCCCGCCTCCACCCAGGTGCTTTGAGGGCAAAGCACCGTCACCCCAGCGCGCATATGTGCATTTAAAATGCGCTGGCGCATGTGGGCTGTGGCTTTTGCCAGCTGCAGTTTGTCGTTTACTCCCAGGGCCTCGGAGGCTTCAACGCACAGCGTCTCCACCCCCCCCACCTCCGCCGCCCATGCCACCATGTCGGTTAAATACAACTCTCCTGTTAAGGCGTTGGGCGAAAACTGCGCCAGCGCTTTCCAGAGGAAGGAGGACTTTGCCACATAGCAGCCGGTGTTTATTTCACTGATGGCGCGCTGCGCCTTTGTGGCATTTTTCTCCTCTACAATGGCCACCGCTTTGCCGTCTTCGCGCAGCACGCGGCCATAGCCTTGAGGGTTGTCCAGGGTGCTTGTCAAAAAACTCAGCAAGGCCCCTGCTTCGCGGTGCCTTTGCAGCAGCGTTTTCAAACTCTCCTCCTCAAACAGAGGGGTGTCTCCCGCCATTAACAACACGTCCCCTTCAAAACCGGACAAACACGCTTTGGCGCAAAGCACCGCGTCGGCTGTGCCGCGCTGGGTTTCCTGCACCGCAAAAAGCAAGGGGGCTTTGTCCAAAACCGCGCGCAGGTTTTCTTCCACACGCTGGCGCTGGTGGCCAAGCACGGCCACCAGAGGGTTGGCGCCCAACTTTGCGGCAAGCGCCAGAGGCCAGCAGGCCAGGGGGCGGCCCAGCAGAGGGTGGAGCATTTTGGAAAGTGCGGAGTGCATGCGCTCCCCTTTGCCTGCGCACAAAACAACGGCTGCCAATGGTTGAGGCCTTTCATGAAGCATGCGCGCATGTTGTTTCCAAACTCAAAAAACTGCCAATAAAAAAACAGGACAGGTTTAGGTTTGAAGTGAGCCTGGCGAGCCTCCATTCAAACTTAAACCGCTCATGGGGGGTGGTTTGTGCAAACAACTCGAGTTGTGAATAATAGAAAAGCTTTCATGCGGCACTTGAGGGGAGGGGGGGGAAATGCTAGAGGCAAAGCAGCATGGAATATGCGGGTGAAAAAAAGCTGTCAGCCCATACCGTTGTTCCTGGCCTGGTTTTGGAAGGGCGGTGGCGCCTCGTCAAACACATAGGCAAGGGCGCCATGGGTGTGGTTTTCCGCGGGGTGGACTTGCAAAAAAAGCGCGGCGTCGCTGTCAAATTTCTGGCCGCCAAACACTGTGACAAGCCCAATGTGCTGGCGCGTTTTGAGAGGGAGGCGCGCCTCATGACAACCTTGCGCCACCCCAACATTATACGCCTCTATGACGTGGGCCGCCATGGTGTGCAGCCTTATATTGTTATGCCTTTTCTGCGCGGCCTCACCCTGGCCCAAGTCCTGGAATACCGCCAAGGCAGGCTTTCCTGCGAGGAGGCTTTGGCGGTGGTGGGGCAAATGGCGGCGGGGCTTTCTTTCATTCACCACCATGGGCTGGTGCACAGAGACATTAAACCGCAAAACGTTTTTGTGAACCAAAAAGGGCGCGTCATTATTCTGGACTTGGGAGTGGCGCGCGACAAGTCGGACCCGGGCTTAACAAAACCCGGCACGCTGGTGGGCACCCCTTATTATATGGCGCCGGAGCAAATCAGCGGGAAAACCGAAGTCGACAAACGCACAGACGTCTATGCCCTCGCGGCCATGACTTTTGAGTTGCTGGTGGGAAGGCCACCTTTCATTGGGGCGGACCCATTCGAAATTTTGCAGGCCCACAAGCGCGAGCCACCTCCGGACGCTTCGCGTTTGTCCAAACAAGTCAGCTGGGAGGTGGCGCGTGAAATTTCCTGCGCGCTTGCCAAAAGCAAAACAGAGCGCCCCCAAAGCGCTTCAGAGTTTTATGCCAACCTCAAAGTCCTCATTGACTTCCATGAGGAGGTGGACTTGGCCAGGGCTTTTCCTTTCCTCAACGAAAACCCAGAGCGTGTTTTGCAGGACGACTTGCTGGACGAGGACTCTGCCCGCAAAACGCTGCTCAAAACACCTCAAACTCCCCAGCCCAGCATTTCCCCCGCAGCGCCGATGAAGGTGCCCTCTTCCTACGCCGACAAAACCAACCCCTCCGACGAGGCCGAAAGCACCTTGACGGGAGAGGAAAACCCCCTGTCCTCCGTCGTCAACGAAACCACCCCCCTGCCCACACCCAAGCTGCCCAAAGGTTTTGGAGAGCTTTCGGTCGTCAGCACCCACAAAGGCTCCACCACACCGGCGTTAATGTGGCTAAATGGGCAGGCGCAGGACAATGCCCCCACCTCCCTGCTTTTGCCCAGAGGCGAATACCTCCTGCGGCTGATGCGGCCCCAGGGCACCCCCGTGGAGCGGCCTGTGCTGGTTTTGGAAGGGCAAAGTCAGCTGTGCCGCGTGGACTTGCCTTAAAATTGGGCGCCCACTGAAATGCTCCCTGTTTTTGTTGTGGCCGTTGCTTGTTTTTCCCAAAATGTGCTACAAGCACTCTTTGAAACCTACTTCGACGCTGACCACTGGAGAGTACAATGGCTTTCATGGAGTATTTCCAAACAAAATGTCCCGCCTGCCAAACCAAACTGAAACCCAGAGCGCTGGGAAAACCCAAACCTTTCTCGGGGGCACCTGTGTCGGCGGGCCAGTGCCCTGCGTGTAAGGCCCCTTTGCAATGGCTTCGCTCGTGGAGCAAAGCCGTGGTGATTGGTGTTTTCGGCGTGCTTTTAATCAGCCTCTTCTCTTTTGTGCTGTCCATGGTTGCCGAGGGGCGCGGACTCAGCATCGGCGGCATTCTGGGCATTTCCCTGGCCATGGGTTTTATGAGCAGCAAAGCCCTGGCCGTGGCGAAAACACCTCCGCCCTCTTGAGTTTTGGCCGCGTTTTTTTTCAACAAAGAGGTTGTGTTGCTTGTGGATGCCGTGTCAAGCTGAGGGCATAGGGCTGCTGCTTTGCCAACGGGAGAATACGCATGCAAGCATGGAAGCAATGGAGCCTTGGGTTATGCTTATGGGTTATGTTGGGGGCAGGTTGCGGGGGAGCTATCTCCTTTGGAGAAGACTCGGCTGTGCAAGGGCTTTCCAGCTGTACCGAAGGCAGCTGCAACACAGGTTATGTCTGCGTGGACGGTGCCTGCAAAATGGGCTGCCGCGAAAAAAGCGACTGTGGTGAAGGCGACTTGGTTTGCGAAGGGGCAGTCCAGGGCACGCTGGGTTGGTGCGTGAAGGTGCGGGAGGTGCCGCCGGGGCAGTCCAGGTGTGACGAAAGCACCTGCCCCCATGGCTATTGTGAAGCCAATGTCTGCAAACCGGGCTGCCGTCTGAATGACGACAGCACCTGTGCGGACAAACACCATATTTGTGTGCCCACGAAGGAGGCAAGCGGCAACGGCCTGGGCGTTTGCGAGCTTGGGTGTCGCGAGGACAACCCGGAGAAAAACTGCGGCACCCACTCTGGTTATGTTTGTGTGGTTGAAACAGGCACCGCAGGCAAATGCAAACCCGGGTGCAAAGACGATGGCAACTGCCCTGCTGAGGAGGGCCATCAAATTTGTGTGGGCTATAAAAACACCCCAGCAGAAACGCTTGGCTTTTGTCAGCCCGGGTGCCGCGTGGACGACAACGCCACCTGTATTGCTGGTTATGTTTGCATAGGTTATGGTGGAAACACCCAACCCGGCACGCCAGGCATTTGTCGGCTTGGGTGCACCTTTGGCAGCACCCCCTCCGGCTGCGGCAACGGTTATCATTGCGTGCGAAATGACCCCAGCAACAGCAACAGCCCAGCCATCTGCCTGCGCACCTGCTACGCAAGAGAAAGAGACAGCGAATGTGGTGTCGGCGAAATCTGCGAAAACCAGAATATTGTCGGAAACCCCATTGTCTGCCGACCTGGGTGCCGTGTAGGAAACATCTACCCCAACAGCTGCCTTCCGGAGCAACTCTGCGTGTCCGCGAAAATGGCTTCCAGGACCAGCTGGGGGCGTTGTCAGGGCGGCGAATAGCCCCTCCCCCCC
>Ga0209737_10003047_pt1 | contig 11700 bp, 9 predicted proteins | sample TergutCu122P3_FD_187284 | JGI IMG/M metagenome (GOLD analysis project Ga0209737, IMG submission 187284) | Cubitermes ugandensis P3 segment gut microbial communities from Kakamega Forest, Kenya - Cu122 P3 (SPAdes) (version 2) | ecosystem: Host-associated > Arthropoda: Insects > Digestive system >...
TACAGCAACAACATAGTGACACGCAAGAACGTACTAATATGGTGTAGGAGGGAGGACCAATACGCAACACTATCCTCATGGACACCCTAACCACATTGTACCCAGATTCTACATACACGTAAGTAACTTATGATCTTTTTACTAGACACAATAACATAGAACACACACATTTTTAACTAAGTCGTTATTACATTTACAGATACCACTAGGGATAGGACTACTTCACCCCACACGCACTGACATACACTGGTGGCTGCCTTTACAGTTTTGTGTATTACTCCTGAAGATGGACACGAACCATGTCCGAAACATGTAGAGTGATAATAAACCAAGTAAAACAAAAGCTGCATCTCATTGGTTATTTACCTATACAATATTTATGCAGTCTCCACAAAAATAGTGAAGCTAGTGTCTTAGTACATTATTCATACTTAAATAAATGAAAACTGTCAACATCCTTAACAACCTCATAAACAGTTAAAAGAATAGTTCTTAAAAGAACATCATGGCAAGCTGTGTAGCTCCAATAAGCATATGATAAAGTCATATCATTCAGCATATATGCAATCAATTATTCATATCTTGTGAGATATTATGCCATGTTAACTGGCAGATACTTACCAAAGTTTGAAGGACTGCAGTGCATTAAAAATACCAGTAACTATTTACTATATACAAATCAACATGGCATGACAAATGAGATGACCTGTAACTTCAGCAACACCACTACAAGAAACTAAAATCTTGCATACATGTAATAGATCAAGGGCTGGAAAATTATTTGTGTTCTCTTCTCTCGAGCATTCAAATAAAATTCTGTACATAAAATGTAAGATTTTATTGATCATAAAAACCAAATACCAAGCAGTAACTAACATACATGAAAGAGAACTCCTATGGTCCAGCTGTTACTTCATTTACTTAAATGTAGCTTTCAATTAGACAACTATCAAAACAATTTTACATTACATTAGGATATTTAAAGGCAAAAATGATTACTTCCACTGGTTCTCACAGATGCTAACCAGCAATCCAACTGTCAGGTTCAGCTGCTTTAAATCAATTAAAATTGCACATACTGGTTATAATGAAATGTTCCTTCATTTGGTTAACATGTTTTAATAGCTTCAATAGGAAAATGATCATTACTAAGTCATTAAATACGTGTGTTCAGTCTACCTTAATTTTTCAGTTCTTCAGGGACTCACTATTCAGTGTTTCAGAAGAAGTCTGCCATATGTCAGGAGTACATTCCTTAGGTTACAAATTCAATTCCTTAGGTTAATTTGCATTGGTATAACCAAACACACCTACACCTGAAGCTGAACACTTACAGACAAAACGACACAAGAAAAATGTCATCTTCTTGCCGTTCCACATACTGTAAGTACCTAACATGGTTAGTTTTCTGTACTCTTTGCAAGTCCGTCCTTGAACTGATAGGAAAGGCAAGCCCTCTGGAGGTGAGTGTGCTACATAAAGTACTTGGAAACCTAAGGACAATTTTTATGAAGCTATTGCAAGTTTTGCTAGTTAAATTAATGTCTTTATGTCATGTATGTATATAACGGGTTCAAAACATTTTTTCTACGTTGTCCAACACCTAGACTCCATTGCTTCCTATCTTCCCACTGGCCTTCATTTAGGTTTCTTTCGTTCATGGCCTTCTTTATTCCTTCCATCCAGTTTTTCTTCAGGCTTCCTCGTCCTCTCTTTTGTTTCGGCACACACTTCAATGCTATTTTGTCTTTATGTCATTCAGATATTAATTAGATGGTAAATGCAGGAACTACAAATTCCTCCTCATTTTAATATGTGTCTGGTAATCAATAAATGAACATAAATTTTGATTTTGTAAAATTTACCTCATCAATATCTGTGCAACAGTTCTATTTCGGATAGGCATTTTTAGTTATGTCAATGTATTTTCACCTAAGGAACGTTCTACTGAAGTAAAGCAGATTCCCCCTGAAACATCCTGTATATGGTCCAATTAATAACGTTTGTGACTTGCACTGCTGTCTTAACACACTTCATACATACAAAATCCAAGTATTACCCGTCTTCTTAAGTCCACATATAAATGAAATGTTCAAGAATAAAACATAAATCATACCTTTAATCCCAAATGTAGGACCATGGGATGGCTGCCGCACACATGCAAAGGAGTTCTTGTTCCTGTGTGCACTTAGGGCCTGGACAAGACCAATTGTTGTTGTACTTTTGCCCTCTCCAAGTGGTGTGGGAGTGATTCTATACAAACAACAAAAATGTATTTAGGCACAAATATGTCTTAATATGACCTGAAAGAACAGTTAATAAATTGCCACCTGAAAGTAAAGTTTTGCAGTGGTGAGGCAAGAGCTCATTATTTATCCTTTTCACTGAAAAATGTAAGGACAATTATAATCAGTCTTACGCAAGGTATTTTGCAATTTGCAATGTAGATAACTGTCTTGCATAAACAGATAAAACAGAGTTCAACAGTTCTTTCCAAAAATTCCAGTATGGAAAGGCAGAATATTAAGCAATGAATATAGAGTCATTACAAGAGTAGTCCATTGCTCTAGCACAAATACTTACGGCATTTTACGTTTCAAACAATAATGTAATCTGAAACTTTTGTGGACTTACCAATAGTTATGTTTACACTGTACAGACATGGAAAGAGAAAAAATACATCTCCCTATAAAAGATGCAACCACTGGTTTACTGACAAGAAACAGCATGCATATGGGCCCATTAAAATAAAATACAGTTATATATTTTATTTTGACTTCTGAAAACTTATATAGTGAGTTTTCCACGTACTACTTCCATGAAGTGAACTTATTCAGTAGGGGTTAATATATTTAACAGGAGGAGCAACCATCACTCTTGCCTGACTGTGTGCTTGCAAAAGACTCACAGTAGCAACAGGTTCTTCTGAAATGCTGGTAACAAACTACCAGATTACAGGGTATCACATCACTTCACACAGGATCACATTCCAGAACACAGCAGCCCAGTGCACTCATATGTATTTCACTCCACACTTAATACAGGTTAATATTTAGGTTCATCAATTTTGGGGGATTTAAAAAAAACACACATAAATGATGTATTCTAACCTACAGTTCTGCAGTTACCAAGAAAAATGCTGAAGTATATAATATAAAATTATTACACCTTACTGTCAGAACTAGCAACTGTTCTTTATCAGAAAGTACATAATCTGAAAAACAGGAATGAAATAATGCTTATTAAACACCAGGGCTCTTTGTTCTTTCAAAAGTAATGATACAGAGCATTATTTATGTAAACATATGAATTTTCACATATAATGGCAGCAAATGGAAAACTTTTTCAGCAGCAGACTACTGTAAAATATAAACAAAAATGAATTACATAGACTTATTTTGTTTAGGTATACAAGCATATGTCTCATTAGTTTTAGCAGAAATGACCACATTTTCTAAACAAGAACTGAAATTCAAGAACCTGAACTCTAAGAGAAATGGACTGGACTAATACCCATGTACTGTTTAACAAGATACGCTCTTAAACAGCTCTCAATAGCCTTCACACTTATCATTTCAAGACATCAGCTCCAAAATTTCCTATTCTGGCATCAGTTATTTGAAGAAGTCCTTATTAACTAACTGGCAATGGGCCATGGAACCAAAGTTGATTCCTATCATAAGCAGTAACTTTCATGTTACCAATGCATCCCAAAATGCTCTGAAGCCCACCCAGTCTCCTATCAAGTAAATGCTGGAACAACTTTTCCTCGCATTAGAATGGATCAAACAAAGATGGCCACTCATCTCTATGAACAGACAAGACAGAACATACCAAGTTTTAACTTCATTTTGCACTTGCATACATGGTGTAGTGCTTAGGCACTGGTACATGATATCATCCTGTAATTAACCGCATGTGTTGATTCAAAGAGGGTTAACAAAACTGGTATATAAATTTCACACAAGAGGGCATTTATGAGGAAAGCAGTAGCAGCACATGAAAATCTGTGCAAATAAACTCCCATTCAGTGTGACGACAGTCTGTCATTTTATGCAGACAGCATGATGATTAGATGTAATTATGATGCTCAGCTACAGGCCATGAAAGAGTGTGACTTTCATGCATGTGGATGTGACAACAATAATACGTCCTGTATATTGCTGGGGAATGCCACTTCAATGTTATAACCCCTTGAAAGAAGGCTTACAGACACACAGGTTGTTATACAGGTGGGAGAATGCTATTAATGCCAAGCAGGAAGTTGCAGCAGATATCCTCATTAACTCCCACTCTCCCTCCCACCATATGTTGAATTATAACAAGCATGTCAAACATGTCTTGGTGTTCCATGCTCATTTCAAATACTGCCAACACAGCAGCTGTATACTGCAGTCAGATTCTGACGATATGAGGACACATTTATTTGTCCCCAAACAGAAGTGGCAACATGATGCTTTGTGACCCAACATCTCACAGGAAACAAAAGTGCTTAGTGCAGTCGGGGACTCTGGAGGTGAGACGTGTCACATTCTTCTTCCATCTAATACTTGCCCTTAACCACCTCCTATCACCTTGTGCCACCACCAATGCCAAATATACAGCACTGGTATTTAATATGGTGTGATCCTCTGCATCATAAACAACTGGAACTGTTGGAATCTGACATAATTTTTTTCCTAGCACAGATTTTTTCAAATCCTCCTGTAGCTTCCTCCTCTTACATTCAAAGATTCTCTTCAGCATCTGGTCTTCAAACACCCTCAAATTACATTCTTCAAAGTAAGATACTAAGTTTGACACCCATACAAAACTACAGAGCAGAAGGACCTCTTATATAAATAATAAAATACATACCCTGCAACTACTACATATTTCCCAGACTTCTGCTGTTCTAGTCGTTTCAATAGGGAAAGATCGATCTTTGCTTTCTTGTGTCCATACTGAAATACTTCACTGGGATACAAACCAATTTCTTCTGCCAGCTGATTTATATCCTTTGCCTCTTGTCTTCTGGCAATCTCTATGTTGCTGTAACAAAAAAAAAAAACCACAACAAATGACACAGTTAACACTGATGCTACAATAAACTTAATTTGTTATGGTACACTGAAACTTCCTTCAATATGAGACCCACGAATCATTATCAAGCCACACGTAATGTAAAAATATGAGGCCAGTTTCATTGCTCACTATCAGTACAAAATGAAGCATAACTACAGCCTCAAGTTATGATATTGTAATTTCTCAAGTACTGTACCGGACAGAGAATGGTGGTATATCAGGGTATGGTAAAGGGAGAAAGGTAAAGTCATGGTGCATGCCATAAATACATACAGGAAAGCAAAAGTAATGTTTCATGCATTCTTAACCCTGGCACTAGATGCACGTTAGCGGTCAGCTTCACACCCCCACTACTTTGCTCCCAATGAAACAACCCCTGCTATCACTGAAAAGAAGGCCTGGCGGACCCAAGAGCTGGTCCAGGTGATTTGCAGCACAGAAAAATCACTACCCCTGCCACGAATCTGACCATGATTCCACAGTTATCCAGCCCATAGCCTCATCACTATGAGGTACAACAATAACAAACTGTAACTGTTAATGTCACGTTTGAAACAGTTTCCCTGATCAGCAGTATATTTAGTGAGTCTGTGATATACTGTTCAAAACACTGCTGAAACCCCTATTCAGGAATGTTCTTCAATGCATGTCCTGGAATGCTGAAAGTGTCTGAAATTCTGTGGCCTCTCCAAACCACAGTTCTGGAAACAGCCAAAAGAAACAAAAGGCCAAATCTGGATAATCCCATCTCATTAGCATTTTGGGGGGGGGAGACAGCATGTCCTGAGCAGAAGTACAGTCTTGATGCAAGATCCAAACAAGTGGCCAAATTTCAGGTCCTCTCCAGTGAACAGCCACAAGTAACCTTGCCAGTAGTCACAAGTCACCATGCTGGTCCTCAGACCTTGTTCAAATCATCAAACTGAACAATACCCTAGCATCATTGGGCTCTTGGCATGCGTGCATTTTTTGGCCTCCATGTAACAACCATTCTAAAGAACATGCCAACAGAGGAGAATCAGCAATGATTTGAACAGCAGAAACACTGACTCAGTAAGTGTTCATGTTAGAGATTAAATTTTTGTATTAATTTTGTGCATCATTTTCACTTTATACTGCTACTGGTAGTTGTGTCACACTAGTCTATTTCCTATTGCCTATGTGGCACACAGGGGTAGGCAGATGATGTAATCATCACAAGACTGTTCTAGAACACTCCTGCTTATGTGGAAAGATTCATCCAGATCATAGTAGATCACTCCTTTGTTCCAGTAGGGTACGCAGGCAAGTAGCTTGGCTTGCCAGTTCAGTTCACTTGCAACTCCAGGCCACTAAAGGCATGTAAAGGTTTGCGTCCTCATGGGACAGTGCAAGCCTCCACAATATATTATTTGCACCAAAGGGGTGATAATTATATGACTCACAAGTTAAACTGTTATATTAATCGACATACAACTTGAAGAATGATCAGTGAGCAATATTCGATGACACAGGGTCAAGTGAATACACTACAAGCATTCAGTGTACAACTAATAGTAATATTCATGCAACAGTTTTACAGTGTGATTCCAATATATTGCAAAGGCAATTACAATAAGTGTGTTACCAAAAGGGTATTATCACAATTTAATTTGCATACAGTGATTTTAAGTGTATTTCAACCACAAGAGTTATTACACAGTAACAACCAAAATGGTTAACCACAATTTTCAACCATAGCATTATTATAAGGTTTTCAAGAGTTAACAGTTTAATAAGTAACTACAAGGAGCATTAGCCAGTTCAAGAATTATTGTACAAATTACGTGATTAATGCTTGATAGAATAATTAAATTAGATTTTGCTTTGACCGGCATTTATTAATATATAGATTAGTCTGTTCCAGGTTATATGTTCCCCTGATACCACAGCAGGGCACCAACAGTAAGTGTATTGCTGTGCAAAGATACTACTTCAAAGGTAAAAACTATTAGTGGGTACATAATTAAATACAGCTTTAACAGGCACATTCCACAAGCCCAAGTGTCACATCTCATATACCAACTGAGCTATCCCAGCTCAGGTATGTCCAGGATGAGTATGAAAATCTGTGATCATGGATTTTTTGGTAGTCAGTACATTCCAGGTTCCACACTTGTTCAAGCAGTCATACTTGACAAAGAACGGAAAATCATGACTTCTAAAATACTAAAATAGGATTTCATTCCAGGATAAATAATAACCAACAAAACATAAAAGAAATACAAGCTGAAGTCCATACACAGTTGTTAGAAACTGAATTATATTAGTTAGAACAGCATACACATGCTGTAGCATTACTGATTAATTATATCGACTATACCTAGGAACTGGTATTTCCACTGACAGCGGTAATATTCTTAAGTTCCAAGCAGTACTTTTGAGCCTAGCAGCTGCCCTCTGAGCTGACAGGACAGTGTTCTTCATTAGCATAGCCACAGTCATAGGGCCTACACCTCCAGGCACTGGAGTGATGTAGGATGCAACTTTCTTTGCCTCCTCAAAGGCAACATCACCAACTAGCTTCTGACCTGATTTCTTAGTTTTATCTACAAAAAAGTATCACTATTACTTAACTTTCATATGTAAATTAAGATTAAATGAATGTTTTACTCACTCTGGGGCTCACCTATTCTCCTACACTACATGAACTTCACCACACAAAAAAATCATGGGAATTAAAACTTTTACCTTAACTATCATGTTCATTCTAAGCACTTTACTCATAATGATAAGGCTGAGTTTGTCTATGAGTCAATAATAACAGTCACATTTAATAGACAATTCAAATTCTTGAGTTATGGCCTAACCTTCCCAAGGGAAATGCTTAAATACATAAAACAGATACAAACTCTTATATAAAAATGAACTGTGCACAGAATACTAGGAACTTACTACAATAGTCTAGATGACAGACAGACACAGACAGAATATTTCATCACCCTGCATTAAAAAAAAACTGAAATGCTTCAGTCCAGAGCAGTGCAGGAATATTATTTTAGCACTCATCTGAACTGCTGCTTTCCTTCATAAATACAAAAATGTCATACATAAAATAAAATCTGATAGATCAAATGAGAACTGTAACTGAACTGGTCATACCTGGCACTGAAGATATTCCACAGTCAATGACAACAGCGCCTGGTTTTATCCAGTCACCTTTTACCAGTTCAGGCTGGCCAATGGCTACTACCAAAATGTCTGCTTTGGCAGTCTGTAAACATAAACACTTTCTCGGACCAACATTTTTCACTGAATCTGTACAGGCTATTATTAAGTACTTGTTGTGTGTATCAGTGTCCAGACCAGCACTGGGCCATCCAGCCTCCCATTCAAGGGGTACTGGAGTTCCTCTCTGAGGGTATAGCAGCCAGGTGTGAAGTTGACCATTCAACTCCATCTAGTATTAAGTTTAAGAATTGGTGCAGCTATCCTTCTGCTCCCCCAACATGACTTCATGGCATGGACAGGGACAACTTGACCATTACTTTTAGCTTTCCAGTAGAATAATCACAGACACGAGATTAAATTATAATTTTCACACGTCACACCAAATCATCTGCCAAGAATTTCTCAGAGTTTAAGATCTCATCCATTTATTTCTCTCACAAATAAACCTGCCTGAATTAACTAACAATGACATGACATATGCTGTTGATGGCCAATTAAATCCTGAGCCACAGTACTCAAAATGCAGTGCTACTCCACTCTAAATGACCCCAGCTATGTACTGCAGCACTGAGTGGGTCAAAGTGCAGTCATGCAGCTTTGCTAACAATTATTACTTGAGTAATAAATTTCAGTAGTTGAAATTATTTAAACTATTTAGATTTTGGGGGTTCTCTGGAGTTATAATTAACTTATTTTCTTTGTGTTTTGGTCAAATGATTAAGAGCCAAGATTGCTATTACTAAAATGGGATATGGAAGGAAGGTGTGTTATTTTTGGTATGATGTGACAAAAAATTATAAAAACATTTCTCTCATGAGTAGCAAAAAAGTGTAAATGAATAAGTAAGTAAATAAATAACACACACCCATCCTTCCCAAAATTCTTGATTCTTAGGTGAGAAATATATATCAACAGAGAAAATGGACATCTATGTGTCAGAATACTGAATATAAGATGCTTGGTAATATTACTGCACTACAACACATTCACTTAATATGGAGCAACACATAATATACACAGTTCTACAACACACTTGTACAGTCTGCCTCAGTAATTTGAGAATAAACAGTACCATACCTCACTAGCAAGAGACTTTGTTTTTGAATGACAAACTGTCACAGTAGCATGATGCCACTTCAGTAATTCAGAGCAAGGAGTTCCAACTATCTTACTCCTTCCTAGAACAACAGCCCGGCTGCCTGCAATTTGCACACCACTCCTGTAACAAGAAAAATAATTTATACTTCATTTTATCTGTTAACTAGGAAATTATTCCTGTAAATGGCAAAGACCTCTTCTCCAAGAACATAATTTCATCTATTAGTTATGTGAAAAGAAACTTAAATGATAACACAAAGGGCTCAAACACTTATTAAAAAGACAAGATCTGTGTAAGACATATATATAGAAATGGTCAACAGCAGCCTTCTGCATTAGGAGGAAAATAAATTAGGGACAGCGGCAAAGTTATGGAAGTGTTCTGTGGTGAGAACAGCAACATATCTATGTCATTGTTACTTTATATACTTATACCTATGTAAAAATTTTCTGTCTTTCTACAAATTACATATAAATATGAAAGAAGTTAATAATTCAGTAGCAAATAATACATAAGAACATACACACACTAGTATTTTTAATATGGCAGCTGGGACTGGTCTTTATAAACACACCCACAGGGAGTGCAGAAACTAAGTGTACTGTACAACAAATAACATCTGTTACCTCCGTATAAGCTCCATGACCCCATTTGGTGTGCACGGTAGGAAGCCAGATAGATCCCCTACAGCCACTTTTCCTTCATTAATCGTATTTAATCTGTAAGTAACATGTTGCAATATATAAAGACCAGGTTTTTTTTTTTTCAAAACTGAAGATTCATACTGTGGGATTCTTTGTTACGACACTATACTGTCACATTTCAGAAGAACAAGCATATGTGAGTCAAGTTGGAAAGGTTCTTAGCTATACAACAAGGAAACAACACAAATGTTACAATTTTAAAGTAGAAGAATATAAAAATGACAGATGTAATCACAACAATTTAATCTATTAAAAAAAGTTTCACAAAGATACATTAATTAAGTTCATCACCAAACATAATAAAAAAAACAAAGCTCAATATCCAAGACTGTTAAGGGCAATCAAACCTTATAGCTTACGTCACCACAGTTTATCTCTATTTCTCAAATATATGATGGCCAAAAGGTCAACAAAATCTCTCTGCTTACATCATCAGGCTTTATCTTTACATTCATAGCAACCAGTAGCCAGTTACTCTAACATACCAAAATAATGCCTGCAGATCCAACTGAAAGGTCTAGTGACAAGACAATCTAAAATAAGCTTGGAAGTATTCAAAAAAGATGCCTGTTTCATTCAGTTTGATCTAAGTCGACTCAGAAAAAGAAAATCTTTGAATGACACAGTAACGGCACATGGCCATAGTTCTTACTCTTCTAATGACTCTACATGGCCCTCCAAAAAGGGTCCATAATTCTAATATGGGTTATGACCTGAAACTTGGACCTAATCATACAGACAGTACACAATAAAACAAAACTAATATATACAGATGGATAAATGTAGGATTGTGTAATACAGGTGTGCTGTAAAATGCACATTTAGGTACTAATGTAGTAAAAAACAAATTACAAAGCCTTTTACAATATGAGTATTAAACAAAATGTAAAGAGATGGTGTTTCATTAATTTTCAGGTTAAAAGAATGCTTATGTATGGCTACAGAGAACACAAAATGTCATAATAATTAGTTACAGAAATCAAAACAAAAAATCAACTTCATAACATCCTGATAAAATACCTGTATTACTGAAGAGTTACAGATGTCCTTCACATTAGATTTTCCAGATCAGCACACCATAATGCCCCATAAATGCTTAAGCAAAAAAACCAATATGCTTCATCATCCTCTCCCATCTAAGGGTTATGTACTGTATTGTTTATACTTCAAATAAAATTTAATTTAATTATGTTGAATCACGTATTAACCTTGTTACCAACAACATGCCCACTGCCTTCATATAAGAAAAAAAATTCTTCAATTTTATGCATTAGGTTTTCTCTCATATTCTGTAAATTATGTTGGATTTTCTAACAAAAATTTCAATGTGCAAGCAACATACAGGCAGATGCCTGTCAAGATGGTACAGAGCTAGCAACAACCCACATTTCAATGCGTGTAACATTCAATCAGATGTCACTAAATGTGGTATGGTGCCAGCAACAACCTCTACTTGTATGGTACATGGTAAAAATCAGTATTTTAGTTCACATACACCAAATACAGACATATTAAGGTGGTAACCTCGCACCTGGGATTTTTCAGCCCTGTGAATAACAATCAGATTCTTTTGTTTCTAAGAGAAACTTAAACTTCCACAGAAATAACAGTCAATGCCTACCATTCACCACCCCCCCCCCCCCC
>Ga0209737_10003048_pt1 | contig 11700 bp, 8 predicted proteins | sample TergutCu122P3_FD_187284 | JGI IMG/M metagenome (GOLD analysis project Ga0209737, IMG submission 187284) | Cubitermes ugandensis P3 segment gut microbial communities from Kakamega Forest, Kenya - Cu122 P3 (SPAdes) (version 2) | ecosystem: Host-associated > Arthropoda: Insects > Digestive system >...
TTCCAGCCACTCTGTTCAAAATGGTGATGCAGCGGGGCCATCAGCAAAATGCGCCGCCCCTCCCCGTATCTCTTCTTGGTGTATTTGAACCAGGAGACCTGCACCATGACCGAGAGCGTCTCCACGACGAACAACCCCCCCATGATGAAGAGCACGATTTCCTGCCGCACGATGACCGCCACGCATCCCAACGCCGCCCCCAGGGAAAGCGCCCCGACATCCCCCATGAACACTTCCGCCGGATAAGCGTTGAACCACAGAAAACCCAATCCCGCGCCCACGATCGCGCCAAGCACGATGCACAATTCGCCCGCGCCGGGCACATAAGGAATAAGCAGATACTTGGCAAACTCGACGTGGCCCGTGACAAAAGCGAAGATGCCTAGCGCCCCTGACACCATCACCGTCGGCATGATGGCAAGACCATCCAGCCCGTCGGTCAGATTGACCGCGTTGGAAGTGCCAACGATGACGAAATAAGTGAGCGCGACGAAACCGAATACCCCCAACGGATAAGCAATGCTTTTGAAGAACGGCACGATGAGCTCCGTTTGTGCCGGGTTGTTGGTCGAGAATGCGAGAAACAGCGCCGCGCCCACACCGAGCACCGATTGCCAGAAAAACTTCCAGCGCGCGGCCAGCCCGTTCGGGTCCCGGAACACCACCTTTTTCCAATCGTCATACCACCCGACGATGCCGAAACCGAGCGTGACCACAAGCACCGTCCAGACATAGCGGTTGGAAAGATCGCCCCACAAGAGCGTAGTCAGCGCCACCGCGATCAGAATCAGAATGCCGCCCATCGTAGGCGTGCCGGTCTTGACCAGATGTGCCTGCGGCCCATCGGTGCGCACTGCCTGCCCGATCTTTTTCGCCGCCAGCCAGCGGATCACCCGTGGCCCGAGGGCGAGCGAGAAAAAGAGCGCGGTCATCACCGCCAGCACCGTACGCAACGTGACGTAGTTGATCACGCTGATACCGCGAATGTATTGCCCGAGCCATTGCGCCAATTCAAGCAGCATCAGCCTTCCCCCCTAAATGCGGAACGGGATCGGCCAGCGCCGTCAGCGCCTCGACGACCCGTTCCATGCGCATGAAGCGCGAACCTTTCACCAGTACCGTATCGCCCGCATCGAGACTGGGCGCGAGCGCTTCCACCAGTGATTCAACCGAAGAAAAATGTCGTCCATCCATACCAAAATGACTCACTGCATGCTCGCTCATGACACCGAGCACATATAACCGATCAACACCCTTACTCTTTGCATAAGCCCCCACTTCGGCATGTGCCTGTGCGCTGGTCTCTCCCACTTCGCCCATGTCGCCGAAAACGAGGATCGTCCTGCCCGGCATACGAACGAGCACATCGATGCCCGCGCGCACTGAATCCGGGTTGGCGTTATACGTGTCGTCGAGTATCAAGGCCCCGCGCGGCCCTGCGCGTCGTTGCAGTCGACCGCGCGCCCCGCCGCAACTGGAAAGCCCCGCCGTCACGGCCGCAAGCGGCGCGCCCGCAGACAGACAGGCAGCCGCCGCCGCCAGCGCATTGAGCGCATTATGGATACCCGGCATCTGCAGCACGCATTCAGCCTCTCCCCAAGGAGTATCGAGCTGAAGCGCCGACTCCAGCTCACGCAATTCACAACGCCCACGCACCGCCGCCGGTTTTTCCATACCGAAACTCACCGTCTCGCGGCCCGCACGGGCGTTCTTCGCCAGCCACTCGTTGGCATGCGCGTCGTCAGCATTGACCACCGCCACACCCCCGTCGCCCAGTCCGTCGTAAATGCACCCCTTCTCGCGCGCAACAGCCTCCAGCGAAACCATTCCTTCGAGATGGGCGCGCTGGGCGTTGTTGACCAGCGCCACTGTCGGACGCGCCCACCCGGTGAGCACGGCAATCTCGCCGGGATGATTCATCCCCATTTCGATCACGGCCGCCCTGTGATGCGCACGCAGCCCCAGCAGGGTCAGCGGCAAGCCGATATCGTTGTTGAGATTGCCCCGTGTCGCGAGAACAGCATCGTCCTTTCCAAACCAGGCGCGCAGAATCGACGCGCACATCTCCTTGACCGTCGTCTTGCCATTACTGCCCGTGATACCAATCAGAGCGATATCGAAGCGCGCGCGCCAGCCCGCAGCCAGCGCGCCAAGCGCGAGACGAGTGTCATCCACGACAAGCCGAGGCGCACCGCTTTCACCCTGCTCCGCCTCCCAGCGCGCATCGACCATCACCGCCGCCGCGCCAGCGGCCAACGCCGTCTCGACAAAATCATGGCCATCGAACCGCTCGCCGCGCAGAGCAACGAACAACTGACCGGGCACGATAGCCCGGCTGTCGGTTCCCACCGCCTCGAAGCGCGCCTCGCCCACCGCGCGCGCTTTATTGCGCAGAGCCATCAGTTTGATTGCCTCGGCAAGCGTCATCATGATGGAAGCCTCTTTAGAAGCCTCTTTGGAAGCTTCTTTGGAAGCTTCTTGCGCACTCGCACCATGAGCGCCTGCTCAGCCTGATCACGATCGGAAAACGGAAGCCGTTCGCTGCGTATTTCCTGATAAGACTCATGCCCCTTGCCCGCGAGGAGAATCACGTCGGCGTCGTTGGCCTCAAGCACAACCTTGAAAATCGCGTCCGCGCGACTGGTCACAACCTCGGCTCCCGGGCCTGCACCCTTAAGAATGTCGTTGATGATCTTTCGCGGCGTCTCAAAGCGCGGATTGTCGTTGGTGACGACCACCTGATCGGCAAACTTCGTCGCCACCTCGCCCATCAACGGGCGCTTGCCTTCGTCCCGTCCGCCTCCGCAGCCAAATACGCAGATCAGCCGCCCCCCACGTGCATGCGCCGTCTCACGCACAGCCTCGAGCGCCTTGGCAAGCGCGTCCGGCGTATGGGCATAGTCGACGATCACCAGCGGCTCGCCATTGCCGCCCACGAGTTGCATCCTGCCGGGCGGCGGAGTCAGCGTTTTCACGGCTTGCGCGATGTCATCCAGTGCCTGGCCATGCAACAACAGCGTGCCAATGACCGCAAGCAGATTGGAAGCATTGAACGCACCCGCGAGACGAACATCCAGCGCCACCTGACGGCCTTCCCAGAGCACATCGAAACACAACCCCGTCGGGCTGGCGCGCAGATCCGCACCAACGAGCCTTTCCACGCCTGCCGGCATCCCGGCGCGCTCCGTCAGACTGATGCCTATCACCCGCATACCGCGCGCGGCCAGACGCCTGGCCTGTTCCACACCGAAATCGTCATCGAGATTGATGACCGCCGCGCCCACGCCCGGCATATCGAAAAACCGCGCCTTGGCCTCGCCATAGGCTTGCATCGACCCGTGATAATCGATGTGGTCGCGCGTGAGATTCGTAAAGACCGCCACATCGAACCGCGCACCATTGACCCGCCCCTGGTCGAGGCCGATCGAAGAGACCTCCATCGCCGCCGCGCGCGCACCGGCAGCAACAAAACTGGCCAGCAACCGATGCAGATCGGGTGCTTCCTGCGTCGTATTGAAACTGCTGGTCAGCGCCCCCGGAAAACCGCTGCCCAACGTACCGATCACCCCACAGGGGCACCCCAGAATATCGAGCGCCCGAGCAATCCACTGACTGACCGTCGTCTTGCCGTTGGTTCCCGTCACCCCGGCCAGCCACAGCTTTTCCGAAGGCTTGCCGTAAATCTCATCCGCCAGAACCCCCACCAGCGCACGCAAGCCTTCGACTGCGAACACGGGCCATCCCGTTTCGGGCAAACAAAAACCGTCGCCGCTCTCATAAAGCACCGCTGCCGCGCCGCGAAACAGCGCATCATCGATATGATGGCGCCCATCGCTTACCGCGCCCGGCCAGGCGATGAACACATCCCCATTCTCGACGCGGCGCGAATCCACGCTCATACCACGCACTTCTACGCCAGCCTTGGCAAACAGTGCAAACACATCGGCAGCACGCATCACATATCCCCCCCGCCCAGTTCACGCTCATGACCCATTGCGGTCAACTGCAAAGGAGCGAGCGGCATATCGGGCGCCACGCCCAATACACGCAAAGCGCCCCCGGCTACCTGCGAAAACACAGGCGCAGCCACCATACCGCCAAAATATTGATTACCCGCTGGCTCATCGATCATCACCGCCACGACCAGCCTCGGATTCGACGCCGGCGCCAGGCCGACGAAGGACGAAATATATTTATTGACGTAACGCCCGTTCTCGATCTTATTCGCCGTTCCCGTCTTGCCCGCGACACGATAGCCCGAAACCCTGGCACGAACGGCAGTACCGGCCGGATCCACGACCATTTCCATGATCTGCCGCATTTCGCGCGCCACCTGCGGCGAAAACACCTGCACGCCGACCGGCGGCGTATCGATGCGGGTCAGTGACAACGGCACGATATCGCCATCGCGCGCGAAGACGAGATAAGCGCGAGCAATCTGGATCAACGAAACCGAAACGCCGTGACCGTAAGACATCGTCGCCTGCTCGATCCGCTTCCAGGTTTTGGGCGGGCGCAAATTGCCACTGGCCTCGCCTGGGAAACCCAACCCAGGCGGCGAACCGAAACCGAGCCGGTCATAGAGCGTCCACATATGCTCCGGCGTAAACGCCAACCCCATCCGCGCAGAGCCGATGTTGGAAGACTTCTGGATAACCTCGGTCACCGTGAGCGTACGGTGAGGGCGCGTATCGTGAATCGTGTGATTGCCGATATTGAGACTGCCCGAATTAGTATCGATTGGCGTCATCGCATGAAACTTGCCGCTCTCGATCGCCATTGCGGCCACAAAAGGCTTCATGACCGAACCCGGCTCAAACGCATCGGTAAAGCCCCGGTTGCGCAGTTGTTCCCCGCTGAGGCGGGCGCGGTTATTAGGATTAAAAGCTGGCGCATTGACCAGCGCCAGCACTTCTCCCGTGCGAACATCGATCACCACCACCGAACCGGCCTTGGCGCGATACTGCTCAACCGCCTCATGCAAAGCGGAATACGCCAGATATTGGATTCTGGCATCCATAGACAGCGCCACGTCCTCGCCGTCGCGCGGCGGACGGATGGATTCCACATCCTCCACCACCTGCCCGCGCCTGTCCTTGACGACCCGCCGGGAACCCGCCTGGCCCGCAAGCAAGCGCTCAAAAGCCAGTTCGATCCCTTCCTGCCCGCGATCCTCGACGTTAGTAAAACCGAGCATGTGCGCCATGACTTCGCCGCTCGGGTAATAACGACGGAATTCCTTCTGCTGGTAAATACCGGGCAAATTGAGCGCTGCAACCTTGCCCGCGAGCTCAGGAGAAACCTGCCGCCTGAGAAAAACGAAATCACGTCCACCCGTAATACGGGCATTGAGATCGGTCACATTCATTTCGAGCAACTGCGCAAGTTGCCGCAACTGCCCTGGTTCAAGCTGGCTGGCGTCGGACGGAAGCGCCCAGATCGAACTGACCGGCGTACTGACCGCCAGCAGATTGCCATTGCGGTCAGCAATACGTCCGCGCGTAGCAGGCACCTCGAGCACCCGCGCATAACGCGATTCACCCTTGGCTTGCAAAAATTCGTTATGCACCCCTTGCAGATAAAGCGAGCGCCCCAGCAACACCCCCATACCCGCGAGCAGCACAGCCAGCACCAGACGGGCACGCCACTGCGACAGGCTGAGCTGGAGCAGAGGATTGTGGTTGAAAGTAACCGCCTTCCTGATCCTGACCCGGGTCATAGCCTGTCGCCCTCCAGCACAATGATCTGCCGGATGTTCGGAGAGGCCATCTTCAAGCGTTCGCGCGCAATGCTCTCAACCCGACGATGTGCAATCAGCGTGCTTTGTTCGAGTTGCAACCGCCCCCACTCATCTTCCAGGTTTCGCGTACGGATCTGTTCGTGCTCGAGCGCGGAGCGCAGCTTGCGAGCTTCGTGCTGCGAAGAAACCACGCCTAGCGCGCTGGCAGCCACCAGGACAACAAGCAGAGTCACGAGCAGCGCATCGAACCGGATCATGCCGCCTTTCCTCCCCGTTCGTTTGCGCGCTCCGCTACCCGCATCACCGCGCTACGCGCGCGCGGATTATTCGCCACCTCCTCCGCACAAGGACGCCGGGCGCGTCCCACCAAAACAAGACGCGGAGGAGCCAGATCTGCCGCCCTCACCGGCAGACGCGACGGCAGGCGCGGCGGACTCGCCTCATCACGCATGAAACGCTTCACGATCCGATCTTCGAGCGAATGGAAACTGATGACCACGAGCCGTCCCCCGACTCGCAGCCGCTCCACGCACACCGGCAATACCCGGCTCAACTCCTCGAGTTCTTGATTAATGAAAATCCGTAAAGCCTGGAAGCTGCGTGTCGCCGGGTGTTGCCCCGGCTCACGTGTACGGACCGCCTTTTCCACGATCTCGGCAAGTTGTCCTGTGGTCGCAACAACTCCCCCTGTCCGAGCAACTGCAATCGCCTTTGCAATCGCATAAGCAAACCGTTCTTCTCCATACTCCCTGAGCACCTCCGTGATTTGAGCGACGGAAGCTTCCGCCAGCCATTGCGCCGCAGTCTGTCCACGGCTGACATCCATGCGCATATCGAGCGGCGCATCGAAACGAAAACTCATTCCCCTATTCGCGTCATCGAGCTGAGGCGAAGAAACACCGAGATCGAGCAGCACGCCATCGACCCTGCCGATGCCCAGCCGATCCAGCACCTCACCCAACTCACTGAACGGCGCATGCACGAGCGTGAAACGCAGATCATCGATAGAACGCCCTGCCTCGACAGCAAGCGGATCGCGGTCCAGCGCAATGAGCCTGCCTGCCCTCTTCAGCCTGGCCAGCACCTCGCGGCTATGCCCGCCACGGCCAAAAGTGCCGTCGACATAGATACCATCCTCCCTGACTGCCAGGGCATCAACCGCTTCGTGACGCAACACGGCGACATGCATGGTCGCCCCCTTACAAAGCCAGACTCTCGAAGCCCGGAGGCAACCCGGTCTCGGCCAGCGCCATCATGGCCTGCTGTTGCCGCTGCCAGCTCTCGTCTGACCACAGCTCAAAATGCGAGCCCTGGCCGACCAGCCAGACCTGCTTTTCCAGTCCGGCATATTTACGCAATTCCGGCTTGATGAGCACTCGTCCAACGTTGTCGAGCATCTCCTCCTGGGCATAACCGACCAACAGACGCTTCAACAGTGCCGCACGGGGATCGAGGCTGGGCGCACGCAACACCTGATTGCGGATCGGCTCCCAAGCGGGAACGGGATAAACGAGCAGACAGCCGTGCGGGTGGGCAGTCATCACGATCTGCCCATCGCTTGAAACTAACGCCTCGCGATGCCTGGACGGGATTGCAAGGCGTCCTTTGGCATCGAGGTTGAGCGCAGAAGCTCCCTGGAACATTGTTCCCCCTGCTCACGCACGGATAACGCCGTGCACCACAAAATCCCACTATTTACCTCTTCAGTTCCTCAATTATCGTTCATTTTTTAACGGAAGTGAAATTATTTTTAACATAAATATTCAGTCGCTTTCCATACTAAAGTCACAAACCATTATAAATCAGCGCGATTATATCGTTTTCTGACACAACACATTAATTCCCTAACGCCACATGAAGACGTGGGAAAAAGTGGGAGATATATTTTGTATATTCAAATACTGTTATTCCTTTCGCCGCCTGAACTTTGCGCAAAACAAATGACAAAAGGAATTCCAATTGGAATTAAAAAATTCCAATTGGAATGGCACAATAAAAAGGGGAGAAAGAGGAAGTTCGCCGATAAGCCGGGTTCTGTCGAACGCCTTTGGGGGCATCGGGCAGTCATTCGTCTTGGTGTCGCGTTACCACAACACTCCAGCGGCCTACCCGGAAGCGGCGCGAGCCACGCCATTGCTTCTCTATTTGGCCTTGCTCCGGATGGGGTTTGCCGTGCCGGTCCTGTTACCAGTCCCGCGGTGGGCTTTTACCCCACCATTTCACCCTTACCTGATCCCACACTACGCGGGCCATCGGCGGTTTATTTTCTGCTGCACTTTCCATCGCCTCACGGCGTCCGGCCGTTAGCCGGCATCCTGCTCTATGGGGCCCGGACTTTCCTCCGTACAACGCATGCACGGCGACTGCCTGGCGAACTTCCTGGGGACGGATTATAGATCCCCCCCAGCATCAAAACCTACTTCCTGGACAAGAAAACCGAGATTTTCGCGATTTGTTCTTCGACCGCCTCCAAAAACGCGCCGTTATTTGCTTCGACAAACGCAAAATCATCCGCCTTGGCCGCGCGTTCCAGCGTCAGCGCGAGCGTCCCGACGGCCTGCGCACAAATACTGTAACTGGACCCCTTGATGCCGTGCGCAATCACAGCGTAATCAGCAAGCCCCTCCCGTGTCACGGTGCGGATCTTCTCCAGCATGGCCGGCGTATTACGCACATAAGAATCAAGAACATCCCAGAGCACCTCTTCATCCCCGTTGAAACGCTCCAGGCATCCCTCCAGATCGAGCCCCGGAATAGTCTGATCGCACTCCCGTCTATCGCCTCCGTTTCTTCTCTCCACACCGGATCGTCTCTCCGGTCCCTGCCGAAAATGCAAATCGGGCGCACTCAGGCTCTTCTCTTTCTTTTCCGCTTCGGCCTGCTTGCAGGCGAATCCATTTTCCATACTCTTATTGCGTACCCAATGCCGAATAACAGAATCCAACAACATAATATCGATCGGCTTGGCGATAAAAGCCTGGAAACCGTTTTTCAGAAACATCTCTTCATTACCGACAATCGCATTGGCCGTCAATGCAATGATAGGTAAGGTTTTCGCGTAATTCGTTCCAATTTCATTGCGGATAATCCGCACGGCTTCGACGCCGTCCATCTCCGGCATCATATGATCCATTAAAACAGCATCGTATTTGACTTCCTGTTTTCGGATCAGCTCGATTGCCTCCCTGCCGCTTGCCACGCAATCCACTTTTATCCCATAAGGTTTCAGCATCCCCCGAGCCACATCCAGGTTGGTCGGCACATCATCGACCACCAGCACTCTCGCATAAGGTAGTTGTATTCGAACGAGTCTGCCCTTCGATTCGAGCCGGTTCCTGGAGAAATTCATATTTTTCAGGTTTTTCACGACTTCCGGGCCAATCACCTCGTCCGAGACGAATTTCTGGCGGAAGCGCGCCGTAAACGTGCTGCCCTTGCCATACTCGCTCTCCACCGTAATGGTCCCATCCATCATCTCCACCATGCGTCTGGCCAGCGGAAGACCCAGCCCCGTACCTTCGATTCTGCGGTTCGACGTAGTGTCTAACTGGCTATAGTCGGTAAACAACTTGCTGACATCCTCAGGCTTGATACCAATACCCGTATCTTTCACCATACAGGTCATCCACACAGAATCGCCCTCCCGTTCACAGGAAAGCCGCCACTCTACGAACCCCTCCTTGGTGTACTTGAAGGCATTGGACAAAAGGTTGTTGCACACCTGCTTGATCCGCAAGTCGTCGCCCATCAGTCTGGCGGGCAGAGTCTCATCGATCAACAACTTGAACTCGAGGGGTTTTTCAGCGATGCGAATGATATTGAGCGTCACCGTATCGTTGATGAGACTCGGTAAATCGTAGATTTCCGGCACAAGCTCGAACTTCCCGGATTCAATCTTGGAAATATCCAGAATGTCATTGACGATATTCAACAATGTCACGCCCGCGCCGTACACCTTATCCAATTTATCCCGAACCTCACCCTGAACCTCGTTTTCGGCCAGCATCAATTCCGACAAACCAATGATCGCATTCATAGGGGTGCGCATTTCATGGCTCACATTAGCAAGAAAATTACTCTTGGCCTCATTTGCGGCCTTGACCTCCATATTAAGCTCTATGAGGTGTTTGTTTTGTTCCTCGATCATTTGCAGCGGGCGTGCAACCTTGCCGGAAATAAAAATAACGGACACAATTCCCAGAACCATAAAAATTATCCCGGAAACAAACAGACCCAATTGCGCCTGAACCACCGGGCCTTCGCTCAATGGCACCGCAACGCCCAAGGTCCAGCCCATTGTTGAGTTAGTCACTTTTTTCCAGGCACAAAGCTTTTCCACCCCGTCAAGCGTATAATGGCCAAATCCATTTTCCTCGCGAACTATTTTTGAGAAAAACTTTCCAGTTTCTTTGAGGGCAGGTTCTTTTTTTGCCCGTTCAATGAGATTTACTCGATTGAGAACATTGCTCTCCAACATATTCGCAATAATTGTTCCGTGATTGTCTACAATAAAAATATTCCCCGTTTTCCATATCCTGATATCGGACACGAGATCGTTGAAAAACATTCCTGGAATAGTCACCGCAAGCACGCGATCATTATCGATTGGAGCATAGACGTACATCACCAGCTTCTCTGCTGCCCTATCCCAGTATGTGCTAGAAATGACTGAACGTCCCGCGAATGCCTCCGGTAAATATTTGCTGGAATGCAGAAGAGAATTCGGCGCGGGAAAATTGCCATGAGAAGCAATAATTCCATTGCGACTGAACACCGTCAGCGATAATACATTCTCGTTTACGTAGAGCGTATTTTCGAGAAATTTTTTGACTGCCGAATCAGGAATCTCTGCCAGATTATTGGCGATATTTTTCGCTTCGGTCTTCAGTAACCCGTAATGGGTCGAAATGAGCTTGTCGGCAACATCGGCAATGATCGTAACATCCCCTCTGACGGTCTCGATCAGCCTGTCCTGCATGGCAAGAAGGCCCATGCCCACATGCGCCGATGTCACCACGACAACCAAGCTGACCAGCACCAAAGCCACTTTTATTCGGATAGATCTTTTCAGACTGCCAAACATCTTTCCCTCCCCTCTCAGTGGTCAGCATCATCTTCCTGGGAAGTAAAAAAACACGCACATTTTCAATGCACGCAACTTGCCACAGTATGCAATTCCCACCTTAGCCTCCACCACAATCAGTAGCCGTTACATAATCCTCCACATCTTTTTTGTCATGACACAAGACCGTGAGAATATGCTTACTGCTCATACTGGATTCTCTTCCCCGCGAGCGGGGGAAGGGGCGTGCTGGCCAGTTACGTATCGAGAAACAACCAGCAACGTCACGACGACATGGTGTGACGGATCAAGGTTGGCAGTGACAGCTTCATTGAACACTACGTAGAACGCGGTTTCTTTGCGCCTCGATGGCGCGCCCTATGGGCTACGCTTGTTCATTTCATTCCTATGTGGGTTCCTTGTAGGGGCGGGTTTCAAACCCGCCCCTACAAAACCTGGGCTCCGAATTTCCCAGCGCCAGGTATCAAAGGCTGTAGTACATGTCGAATTCGACCGGGTGCGTGGTCATGTGGTAGCGGGTGACATCTTCCATCTTCAACGCGATATAGGCATCGATGAAGTCGTTGGAAAACACGCCGCCGCGCGTCAGAAACTCTCTGTCCCTGTCCAGATAGCCGAGCGCTTGATCGAGACTGGTACACACGGTCGGAATCCTGGCGTTTTCTTCCGGCGGCAGATCGTAAAGATTCTTGTCGGCAGGATCCCCCGGATGAATCTTGTTCTGGATACCATCCAGACCGGCCATGGCCATCGCTGCAAATGCCAGGTAGGGGTTGGCCAAGGGATCGGGAAAACGTACTTCGATGCGACGATCTTTCTGACCCGTAACATAGGGGATGCGGATGGAAGCAGATCGGTTGCGGGCGGAATAAGCCAG
>Ga0209737_10003049_pt1 | contig 11699 bp, 9 predicted proteins | sample TergutCu122P3_FD_187284 | JGI IMG/M metagenome (GOLD analysis project Ga0209737, IMG submission 187284) | Cubitermes ugandensis P3 segment gut microbial communities from Kakamega Forest, Kenya - Cu122 P3 (SPAdes) (version 2) | ecosystem: Host-associated > Arthropoda: Insects > Digestive system >...
TTCAAAAAGAATGGTATGTACTAGTTCAAGGATGGGTGTTCGGTTTTTGTTGTTTATGGTGTTTGTTAGGGTTTGTTTGACTGCTAAGAATTTGAATTTATCTATGTTTATTTTGTTTAGGTGGTCGAGGGTTTCGTATAGGGAGAGGTTGTTTTTGTCTGCGTAATGGGTGAATTTACGTAAATCAACGGGGGTTATATCATAGTTACGTCTGCTTAGAACCCTGTAGAGTTCCGCATTGTTCTCGTGGGGATTGCTTATTGTTTTTAGAAAGGCTATGATGTCTTTTATTATGGGTTCTTGGAAGAAGCCGGTTTCGCCTACAAAGTTGAAGGGTAGATTGTTTTTTCTAAACGCCTTTATTATTGGCTCAGCGGTTGATCTTCGTCTACAAAGTATGGCTATATCTTTTGGTTCATGTTTTTTTAATAGCTCTTTGGTGGTTTGGAGGATATAGTTTGCTTGTGCAGTATCAGTTGGAGTTTCAACAATGGTTATTTTGTCTCCGTCGGGATTGTTTGTGAACATTTTTTTTATGGTGCGCTCAGGACTGTTTTGTATTAGCGTGTTAGCAACGGTTACGATTTTTTTGGTGCTGCGATAGTTTTGCTCCAACGTTTTTTCTGTGTAGTTTGGGAATATTTTTTTAAATTCGGCTATGTTTGTGAGGTGGGCTCCTCGGAATTTGTATATGCTCTGATCGTCATCGCCAACGACGGTTATGCGACCGTGCTTTTCTGCCAGTAAGTTGATTATTTGTAGTTGGATATAGTTGGTGTCTTGGAACTCATCAACTATTATATACTGAAATTTTTCTTGATACTTTTTTAAAAGCATGGGTTTGTTTTTTAGCAGGTTGTGTACGGTGGAGAGCATGTCGCCAAAATCTAACATGTTATTTTGGAGTTTGTAGTCTTCGTAGGCTTGGTAAATTTTTAGAATATCTGTTAGGATGTTTAGGTTTTCTTGGGTTTCCTCATCTAGAGGGTTTTTTTCTTGTTCTTTTTTTATGTATTGTTGTAGGTTTTGGGGGGTTATGTTTTCGTCTTTGCATCGGGATATGAATTTTTTCATCTCTTCAGCTAGGGTGTAGGGTTCATGGTTAAATTCTAAATGTTGGATTCCAAATGTGTTGATGTTTTTTGTTAGGTAGACTAGCTGGATGGTGTCGGTTATTACTTTAAAGTTGGAATTTAGTTTAGTGTTTAGTATATTTTCTTGTATGATTTGATTGCAGAAGGAGTGAAAAGTGGAAATGTTTAGATCCTCGGAGTTTGGTAGCATTCCATTTACTCTTGTTTTTAGTTCTTCTGCAGCTTTTTGATTAAACGTTAAAGCCAGTATGTTTTCTGGGTTTAGACCGTTTTGGATTAGGTATGCTATTTTGCTTGCTACGGTTAGGGTTTTTCCTGAACCAGCGCCCGCTATTATTAAAAGAGGTTTTTCAATTTCTTTTACTGCTTCAATTTGCTGTGGATTTAGGTTGTTAAAAAGGTTTATAGCGGGTTTCTGCACTAAAGGACACCTGTTTGCATGTATAATTGATAAACTATTTTACTTTACCGATTGAATTACAAAAAACCAAAAAATAGAATAACAAAAAACGATTGTATGTCTAGTGAGGTATAAGTCAGAAATACCCCTGTAAATGCTACGCTACCCAATGAGTTCTCATCAGATTACCTAAAACACCTATTTGTTGCAAAAGGTTGAAAATTTGGCTATGTTTCCAATGTGAAATAGTTGTACCATGTTTGGAGTAGTCGCGGAAAGTTTACAATCTCGTCTAATGAAATAAACCATCTCTTCGACTCAGGGACAGCGACTAATTTATCTGCAAGCAACTGAATTTTCTCACGTGAAGCTGGGACATCCGAGTTCAGTAGAGTTTTTACTTTCTGCTCGGGTAAATCTACTTGCACCATTTTAGCTAGTAGCGCAGTTAATGCTGCATAATATCTAAAATCATCCCATGAATAAGCAAGACTACGAACAAGAAAGGGTCTAAACCTAGCTAACCCTTCACGCAGTATTCTAAATTCCGAACGAGCTCGCACTTGTTGCAAAGAAGATAAACGGTTAATGACTTGCTCACCAACACTTCCAGAAAGACCCGCCACCTTACAGGTAAAAAACAAATCCTCACAACACTCCTCCACCAAAAACCGTTTACCCCGAATCTCAGACTGCACTCTAACAGCCTCAAAAAACGCCAAACAACAATCCCCAAAACTAAAAGACCCCCTCTGAAGATGAGCTATATCGTAAAAATGTTTAGCATACTCTACCCCATTTCGACTATCAACTAAATTACGTCCAACAGTATTTGGTCCAATAGTACTCAATTTATCTCCAAGCAACGCACCAACCGTAGGCACAACAATAGTTTCATTTGACTCATAAAACGGTGTCTTAAGAACTACCTGTGTAGTGGGATAATTAGGTTTGACACCCATAACATCAAGCAAACAACTCCGACTCTCATCTGATACGATGATGGATGGGGCTTCAAAAATGTAAAGATAAAACGGAACCGATCCATCAATAACTCTACTGCGAACTTTAAACGTAAACGCCTGCTTAGCAAACTTGCTATAAATACTATCAAGGATATAGCGCAGTTCTTTTTCAGAAACATTGGAGCATATGTCTACATCCACGCTAAGTCGCGCCCATTTATCCTGTAAAACAACCTGAACCGCTGAACCACCCTTAAAGATAAAATCCAACCCAGCACGTTTAAGTTGCCCCAAATATTCCAAACTATAGATAGCCTTCTCTAAATTAGAAACATTATTAATCAATCCAGTGGAAAGCAGATTCTGAACTTTTGTAGCATCAAAAGTTTCAGCAGTTCCTATGGTTTTAGTTGTATCAATCACTTGGTTTGTGCCCCCTTAACCATGGCTTCAATTGTTTTAAAAGCATCTTGGTTACCAAAAATAGTCTCCATGGTGCTATTTTGGGCAAGTGTTGAATTTTGTTTTGTTAGCTCGTAAAGAAAGAGAAACACTTCTTTATAGACGCCTCTTCGGGTAGCATATCTTAGTAATCGGTCAAAATTTATCTCTCCTCGCTCAGCCATAGCTGCAAAAATGGATCCTAATTCAAAAGAATCAAATGCTAAACTCTTTCGGGTGGAGAGATAGTAGAGATCTATCCAGAGTCTTTCAGGTGTGGGAATCTGGTAATTATCAAGTTGTGTAAGGTTGTAGGTTTCTTTGCGTTCTAAGATGAATATTGGGGTTTGTGGGTATATTGGGTATTCTTTAAAATCTCTTTGTTGAGGGGTTAACACCACGCGGTAGTCTTTTGAGAGTAGAAAATCGCGTATGCTTTCTGATAGCATTTTGGAGGTTTCAATAAATAGTAGGTCTTTTCCAATCATGTAATGTGAGTAATCTGAGAGCATTTGTATGGACCAGGCAGTGAATTTTGCCATGGGAAAAACGCTACAAATCTCATTTGTTACTTTTGTTAGTTCTTGGGATGGTTTTAGTGTGGTTTGTTTGCTTTTTCCAATTTGATAGGTGCCTTTGCCGATGCTTTTTATTATGCCCGTTTTGGCAAGGCGGCTTAGGTAATTCATAGCGGTAATTTCTGATACCTCAAACGTTTGAGCCACCTCTTTGTTTGAGACTACCTGTTTGTTTCGTACATAGTTTTCTATTTTTGCTGGAACAAGCATTTGGGACTCACAAAAACATGTATAACATTGGCAATATATAAAATTTGTTGCCAAAACTATACGAATAAAATTCCAAAGCCTCATCAACTTTTAAGTACTGTTAAAGATTGTTAGTTGTTCATTTGTTAATGTCGCCTTTAACTATGATGTTGTTTTCTTCCGCAACTTTTTGCATCACTTTGCTAAATAGACCAATGCAGCGCTCTTTAGGGCCTTTTCGGGCACAAAGATACTGTTTACCCCTTACCGTTTTAATTCTAAACCACCAACCCTGACGTGCAAGTTCAAGCACCAAACCCTCGCCCACTAAGTCGCCTCCAAGAGGTAAATCCTCTTTAACTTCCAAAGATTCCGACACTTCCAAAACTTCATCAGATGACACCAAAGGTTGCTGCCCAAGAAACTGCTCCGCAGAGTCTACCGCACATGTTTGGTTAGGTTCAGAGGCGTTGTTTGAGGTATCCAACGTTTTAACAACTTCAATTGCAACCATTTCCGGATGATCAACTTCAAACCTAGCAGAATTAGCCACCAAAGTAGCTTTCCATTCCAAAAGCTTCTCCCGTAGCGCTATCTCGTCCGTTTGGCTTGGCACTATGAAAACTGTGGGAAAACCCATTTTTCGATTTCGATGATAATTATCTTTTAGTCTATCCCAGTGTTTTGAGGGGTAGCATTCTACTTCCACAGCAAAGCTGCGTTTATAATCCCAAAGAGTATGATCAATAAACCCCTTTGCGCCTTCAACTTTTGAAGCTGGCATGGTGGGTGTAACGTAGAGGTCTGCTAAGCTCTCATCAGTTTCGCCGTCATCTACGCGTACGATCCAACCGTTTAACCAGTAAACCTTACGTTGGGTCATAATAGTTTGAACATGTTTAACGCCTCCGGATTTTTCGCCTCTAAACGTAACATCCAAAAGACGCTTAGCCTTCTTATCAGTCAAATCTAAACGCCAAATTCGTGTACGTATGTCTTTGCCTTTTAGCTCTTTTTTACCGTATGTGTAGGTTTCTTCTCGGTATTGTCGTATTGTTTCTTCTTTGAAGGATAGCCAGGCTTCTCGTTTAGCGTTATCAAAAGTGAGGTTTTTTGTGGCATTTGCAAAGCCCATTTCTGTTAGCACGTAAGGTTTAGGCGTAGCGGGATTGTATAGTAGGTGTTCTCGTAAAGTGTCCTCATTAGCACAACCTCCAAGCTGTCTGATTGTGAGTAGTATTGTCCATTCGGCGGGAGTTACTGGCCAGTCTAAGAAGTCTCTTTGTAATGATTTGTGTTTTATCTGTCCCATTAACTCATCTACATCCACTTGCCGGCCATACTCGTTTAGACTGTGTTGGATTACGTCTTCAGGCTTGTTTGGACCGGTTTGATAGTCGATGGTTTGGAGGACTTGGTATTCGCGGTTGCCTTGGAATGGGGTTGAGACAAAGAAGAGGTGTCTTGGTAGGTTCATAAGGGTTTGGTAGCCATAGGTTTTGGGATAAAACTTTTCCAGTACTCTGGCGGTGTCTTCGCCGACTCGGAAGCTGATGATGGTTTCGCAGGTTTGAGTTACGGCATCTTGAATATCCTTACGATACTGGGTAAGATATTGACTTGCAAGAGTAATGAAGACTTTGAACTTACGAAGCGACTGCAACGTTTCAGGAATACTCTTAGTTGTGTAACGATAAGCTTCATCCACATACACAAAGAATGGCTTTCGTTCATGCTCAGGGATATCTTCACGAGACATACCAGCGTTGTAGGTTGCAGATAGAATAAGACTGCCTAAAAAGTTAGCCATATCCGATGTGACCACCCCTTCAGGAAGATCTACAATTACTATTTTTTGCTGATCCATAGCCTCTCGAAAATCAAAACAACTCTTCTCAGCCATAAAAACAGGCACCAACACCCGCTCCTGCACAATGCGATATAGCTTGGTTAAAACAGCCATGGAAGCATCTTTGGGCATTTTGTCATACTGTTTTTCCCAAAAAGTGCGAACATTATTATCTCGACACTTTGCAGTAAGCATATCACGAAAATCCTGATCAGCCAAAAGACTATACAAATCAGGGAGCTTGGCATTTTCCTTCTCCATAAGCAAATAAAGCGCGTTAAGCAGAATCATGTCAAGACGCGGACCCCACCAACGCTCATAAATTTTCTCCAAAGTATCCATAAACATCCTCGCAACCACATCACGCTCACGAGGATCTTTGTACTCTAAAAAATTAATCTGAACCACCCGATTACCATACTTGTCTTGGAAAGTCGACCACGGATTAATGTAAATAACCTGACCCCACTTCTCAGGAGGAATATGAGACAAAACAAGATTAGTGAGATCACTATGAGAATCAATAACCATAAAACCCTCATTATGAACAATATGCTGCTTTACCATGGAAAGCAAGAAACGAGTCTTACCACAACCCGGAAAACCCATAACGAGACTATGAATTCTATCCGAACCATAAATCCCACGCTTTAACTTCCTACCAACCGCAGGATCAACCTCAGCATCAACACCCAATACGTGAAGTCTATTTTTAGTTATATTTGAATTTGAATTTTGGCTGCTCACATTATAAACCTCTGAATCTGCAAAGACATGTTTTCAATTTTAAAAAACCAAAAACATCAAACGTTGGATACGTGTTTTTAATGGAACAATGCAAGAACCCACTAAAGATAAAATGCCAAAACAACGACATCGCAGTATACATACAAATTAATCAAGAAAAAATCGCCATATGTTATCAATGCTGGATAGACCTCTCTGAAACAACAGAATACTGGAACAAAGAAACACCTAAACCGAAAAAATAAAATAACTATTCTATTCGAGATAGGCAAGGGCTTCTTATTTGATGATTATTTTCTGTTGGAAGCGTACAAATGTTTTATAATCACAAACATCACAAAAATCACATGAGTTATAAGACATGTGCTATCTGTGGACGAAAAGTCAACGAGGGCGAAGGAACCTACTACGGTGGACGTCTAATCCATAAAACCTGTAAAGGCATCGCTAAAATACAAAGATATAAACTCAACGAGGCATAACACCGTGAAAAATCACAATCATCACAAAAATCACAACATTAACCCTTTCTCGCACCAACACCCAGCACAACCAATCTACTTCGCAGACAGAACAGAACAACTACAATACTTCAAACAAACAGTCAAAAATTCAGCCAAACTTAACCCGCCCGCACCATTAAATTATGCTATACTTGGCACATGGGGACAAGGCAAAACCTCCCTAGCATACAAACTCAAAGAAATCGCCCTAAACGAACTACAAAACGAAATCCAATGTGCCTGCATCTATTTTCCACTCATGCCACAATATTGCAAAAACTGGGAAATATTCACAGAAAACTTTCTTAAAAGAGTAAAAACAACAACCGAAACCACCCAAAAGATACTGCCAAAAATCAAAAAAGAAATAGCACAATGGGAAATAAGCCTAAATATAGGTGTAATATCTGCTCAGAGAAAAACTGATAAAAAACAACAACCTACACCTAACTTAACAGATGCTCTACAACAACTATGGGAACAACACCTTAAACCCTCAGGAGTCCAAATAGCTTTTGTCATGCTAGATGATCTGCAATGTTTTCCAATAAAGGCTGAGGACTCTGCTTACCTTAATTTACGAACAACCTTCCAAGAATTAGTTAACCGTGGATGTAACTATTCTTTAGTTGTAACGGCCCATTCGTTGTTATTTTCTGCAATAGCAGAGTTAGCTGAACCAATTGTCAGATTTTTCACGCCATTTGAGCTCAAACCATTTACTTTCGCTGAAGTAAAAGAGGCTATTGACGTTAGATTGAAAATCGTTAAAAACACAACTACAATTGATGACAAGGTTATTCAGCTAATTACTGAAAAGACTAACGGCCACCCGTACATAATCATGTTTACTATGTCCGAACTGTTAATGCACACCTCTGAAAAAGAGCACATTGGGTTAGAGGAATTCCAAGAGGTATGGCCCAATATTGAACAGTCTTGTGGCAAGAGGATTTTTTCACAAAAATTTCAAGTTGCCTCAGAAAAAGAACGACAACTCATGGTTACAATTGCAAAAACAAAAAAAGATTTTGTTTCTCCGACTGAATTTAAAACATTTGGTCGCGGTGTTGCTGAGCTCTTCTCAAGGTTAGAAGACAAAGAATTATTGTTAAAACATGATCGAGGGAAATACAGTTTGTTTCATCCAATGTTTGCCGAGTTCTTAAGACACCAACAATAATGCTCTAAAACTCTGTTTTTGTGAGTACACCGTTTGGTTCCACTATAAGAGTTCTAATTATACGTTCACATGCGTACCTCTGCGCTATTACTGATATATAAAAACAAAAAAGAAAGTCAGCATCAGCCTGAACAAAGTAAGGCAACTTACTAAAAACTGTAAATTTGATTTTGTTTTTAGGTCAGCAGCAAGGTTTATTAGCTAAGTAGACTTATAATTATGGTGATTATTATGGAATCTCAACGTAAAACTGTCGATTTTGACATTGGGAGCAGCGTTGCGACGGATTCCGCCTTTCAGCGGCGCCATAATATTTACGAGTTAGTATGTGGGATACTTCTTTTTTCAATGACAAAATTTCATGTTGTATACAAATTTAATGTTGTGTTTTGTAAAATTATTGGTAGCTTTATATAGTGTGTGAGTGTCAAGTTTAAAAATAGAAGATGAAATAACATGAAAGTATCTCCTTATTTAGTTTTTAATGGGAATTGTATAGAGGCAATTAGGCTCTATGAGAAAGCATTTGATACAAAAGCTAAGTATTGTCAATATAAAGACGCGCCGTCATCTGAGAATTATTCAATACATCCGGGTACGGAAGATTTTGTTATGCATGGGATACTTCCTATTGGGAATAGTACTGTCTATCTTTGTGACACTACGCCGGATCGTGAAGTTACATTTAGTAATGGTTCTTTTGCTTGTGTCGAGCTTGATAGTACAGAAGCTGTAAGAACAGTGTTTGAAATTCTAAAAGAGGGCGGAAAAGTGTTTTGTGAGGCCCAGGAAACATTTTGGAATAAGTGTTATGCCGAATTTGAAGATAGATTTGGACTTAAATGGACTATTATGATTGAGGAAAAAATGAGTTTATGAAAATTTTAGCAGATAGTAACATATACCCTGATAATGAGGTTCTTGCAAAAGCTTTAGGAGCAGAGCATTATAATCTTTTTGTAAATTTTGCAGGACGAATTGAAGCTTTAAGTCTATTGTTTGAATGGCGATATTATAATGATGGAAAAGAGTGGCTTTGCAAGATACTAAGTAAGAAGAAAAATCTTGGTTGGTTATCGATATGTGATGATGGATTTAGGGTAACGGTTTTTTTAACATCAAAAACCGTTGACGGTTTTCAGGCATTAGAAATAAATGATGAAATTAAAACGTGTGTAAAAGAGACGAAAGCTATTGGAAGACTGTTGCCGGTATTAATTGTTATCAACACAGAGAGTGTTATTGAGGATGTATTGAAAATATTCGAATATAAAAAACAGTTGAAGTAAGGGGTGCTGTATGAATTCTGAAATCATCGAAAAATTATTAGATCATCAAAAAACTGTGTATATAGCCTCTATTGATGTAAATATAGCAAGTGACTAAAAGTTTTGCTGTGTTCAATTTTTTGCGAGGTATATGGTGCATCCGTCAGGGTTTTGCAACATGTTAAAATCAATCATAGTGTTGGAGAATTAGGGTAAAAAATAACTAACGATAATACAGACCACTTAAACCCCGTCAAACATATAGTAAAACTCTACGCATGTTGCTATAATAACCCAACTCGAACAAGCCATAATCTAAAAAATAGGCATTTCTACTTTATGAACGGTCATTTTGTTGTTATCGCTTCTGAAATACAAAAAGTGAGTTTTCGGAGGTTGTCTATAGTTCAAGGTTTTAGCGCATGTTAGGTAAATTTAAATTTTTAACAGGTGAATGCTAAATTGTTAAATTTGTCGCTATGTAACATTTTCTGTTAATAGCCTTTATAAGGGGGCTTTATATATCCCGTATGCACTATTTAAATAGTCTAACATGTGAGTTGACATGAGTAAACGAAAATCAATAATATCAATACAAAATATTGTAGCATCAGTTTCACTTAACCAAAAAATAGACTTACAGAAAATTGTGGAAAAATTTCCGCAGACAGAGTATAACCCAAGCGTGTTTCCTGGTCTAGTTTTCAGGCTTAAAAAACCAAAAACAGCAACTCTGATTTTTGGCACAGGTAAAATGGTTTGCACCGGTGCTAAGTCAGAGAAAGAATCGCGAAATGCTGTAGAAAAAGTTGTAAAAGAACTGCGGAGTGAAGGCATTCAAATTACAGAAAAACCAATTGTTAACATTCAAAACATTGTTGCTTCCGCTGAATTAGGCGGCGAAATAGACCTTGAAAATCTTATTTACAAACTTAACCGTGTAATGTATGAACCAGAACAGTTCCCCAACGCAGTCTATAGAATAGATGATCCAAAAGTAGTCTTTCTAATTTTTAGCGCAGGTAAACTAGTCTGTGTTGGCGCAAAGAAAGAAGAACAGGTCTATGAGGCAGTAGATAAAATTCAGCAACTTTTAGAAGAAAAAGAGTTAATCTATTACCCTGATTAACACCCTTTTTTTACTCGCCGTCGTACAGCAGGATTTAGGTCAGATAAGCGTTTGAGTATTAATTCAAATGTTTCCTCTGAATTTAATTCTTTTTTTAGAAACACACCTGTTCGACCGACTATGGCGCGTTTTGTTAGAGTATACACTCGGTTCAGTACCGTTTCAACAGAAATGCCCAAGGTTTTAGCTGCAAATGCTTCTTTACCTATAATACTGCTCTCCATATGTCCAGACATGTTAGGTTCTATAAGCATAAGTCGTTTATCTATGCCTGCAACACGTAAATTTGCTTCAAGTTGAACCAGATTTGTTTCGCCGCCAAAGGAGTAAAATTCGCGTTCAACTTTTCGCATGTTCATCAAAGGAAAAGAAACTGTGGATGACGCATCAATTTCAATATGAGCTTTCATAGCATATGTTGGGGTAGCTTGCACTATGAAGCGGTTGTTAATAACTATACCTGCTTTTTCTAACGCTGTCTCTACTATGAAACTATTTTGCACTTCAGGAATAAAAATGTCAATATCGCTACCTATTTTTACGTCTCCTCTTGCAAGACTGCCATGTACCACAGAAGGCAGGTGAAAATCAGCTAAAGTTGACATTATGTGACTGGCTTTTTTGCGCAAATTTTTAAGTAATTCCCATTGTCCACTATCATAAGCAATTTTTTGGTAATCACAACTGTTTCGACTATGTTTAATGGACATGGTTCATTCCTTTTGATAGTTTACTGGGTACATTTATTTAGCTAATGTAAGATAAGAATACTGCTGAATGTAACGATGGCAAGTTCTTATTGTACAGTTTGTAAAAAAAAGGAAAGCTTTTTTTACCGTAAATATTCAGGTCAACAGCTGTGCAAAAAATGTTTCAGCGAGTCCATTGAAAATAAAGTTCGCACAACTATAACAAAATATCATATGCTTAAATTTAATGACAAGTTAGCAGTAGCAGTTTCAGGCGGAAAAGACAGCCTAAGCCTGCTACATATTTTAGTTAAACTTCAAAAATACAGACCAAAAACTACTCTTACCGCGGTAACTATAGATGAAGGCATTAAAGGGTATCGTGACGAAGCGTTAAAGTTTTCAATAAAAAACTGCAAAAAACTCGAAATTCCTCTGCATATTATTTCTTTTAAGGAACTTTTCGGATTAACTCTTGACGAGTTAATAGTTAAAGTTAGAGCAAATAAACAAACAGAATTAACCTCTTGTGCATACTGCGGAGTTCTACGGCGCAGAGCTATGAATATTGCAGCTCGAGAAGTAGGAGCCACAAAAATCGCTACAGCACATACCCTTGACGATGAAACCCAAACAGTAATTATGAACATTCTGCGAGGAGATA
>Ga0209737_10003050_pt1 | contig 11697 bp, 11 predicted proteins | sample TergutCu122P3_FD_187284 | JGI IMG/M metagenome (GOLD analysis project Ga0209737, IMG submission 187284) | Cubitermes ugandensis P3 segment gut microbial communities from Kakamega Forest, Kenya - Cu122 P3 (SPAdes) (version 2) | ecosystem: Host-associated > Arthropoda: Insects > Digestive system...
CAAAGACGATTAACACTGATGAGATCTTGTATGTCGATGGTCTTATCTCTCGTGCCGTTGTACTTAAAATAACCCTAAATGGCACCGCTTGCCACGGGCTGTCATCTTTCGCCCGACACTTTCCTCCTGACCGCTTCCCCTACCTCCGGCGGTACCCAGTCATCCACGTCACCGCCAAGCCGCGCTACCTCTTTTAGCAAGGAAGCGCTCAGGAACTGATATTGTGGATTAGCCATCAGGCAAAGCATTTCCAAGTTGGGAGAGAGCTTGTGTGTCATCATGGCGAGGTCAAATTCAAATTCAAAGTCGGCAGATACTCTCAGACCGCGTATGATGGCTTGGGCAGCAACCGTGCGAGCAAATTCCACCGTGAGGCCATGGTAGGGCTGTACTTCAACATTGGGCAACGCAGAAACGGCCGCCCGAGCGAGCGCCACCCGCTCGGCAAGATCAAACATGAGTTTCTTTTCCGGGGTAGCATAAACACCAACAACGAGGCGATCGAAAAGCCGTGCCGCCCGCCGAGTGACATCCAGGTGGCCGTTGGTGAAAGGATCAAAACTTCCCGGATAAACAGCTGTAGTCATTGGGTTTTCCTCAGATTAGAATTAACCGATCCGCACACTTTATTTTATACAGAGCATCCTCGAATGCTAGCTATGGCTCAGGCCTCTATTCTTGCCGGCGCACTCCCCTATCCCGTATCACCAAGACGCGCAAGCATGGCGTCATCAAGTTGTTTCCGATAGACGGCTATCACGCTATCGCCGTGACGCAGCTCGCGCTGAAGCACGAGCGAACCATAATTGTTTTCAAGGCTGAACCGCACCGAGTGGGTAATGACCACAACCGTCTCAGCCCCGATAAGTTTTGAGTCTGCCAACGCTACGATGACACTGCCGATACCACGATCAGCATACGGCGGATCCATCAGTACAATACCGTACCCGCCCTGATCACCGGGCAAGCTTTCAGCCAAACTGCTAAGCGCCTTTACGACATCCATGCAGTACACTTTTGCCCGTTCGGCAAGGCGTGCCCGCATCAAATTTTCCCGGATTATAGCACAGGCGCGGCGATCTCGGTCAACAAAATCTACGAAACCCGCACCCCGGGAGAGAGCCTCAATACCAAGCGACCCTGAGCCGGAGAACAAGTCAAGCACTCGCGACCAATCGGCATCCCTCGCCGCCAACATGGAGAAAATCGCGCCTCGCACCAGTTCGGTTGCCGGCCTGGTGGGTGCACCCTTCGGAAACTTGATAGGTGTTCCCTTCGCAACACCCGCAATTACCCGCATCATGATCACATTATATCCGATAAAGCCCGTTGATTTTTCTTGCTTCCTCCGTTCGGCCTCTTTCACGGCAGTACTTGGTTTTCTGCACAGCATTCGCTTGATGCTTGACAATAACCATGATTACTGCTACATTCAGGCTGTTCTGTACAGGTAAGTGTACATTTTCCGGTGTTTTATAAATTACCGACAAGGACTGCAGTTAGTTATCAAGGCCGTTTGGATATACAATTATGTTAGAGGCCATTTCGGCAACCAAAGCCCGTAATAATTTTCTTCCCCTTCTCGCCCGTGTCGAGAAAGGAGCTTTTAGCTTCAGCATCACGCGCCATGGACACCATATCGCTGTGGTATTGAGCTACGATGATTATCAACGCATGCATGAAACTCTAAAGCTCATGGAAGATCGCTCTTTCTCCCAGCGCTTAAACCAAGGGTTAAATGAAGCTCAGCGCGGCGAGTTGGTCGATATCGGCGAGGCCAAGCGTGGCTAATCTCCTGCTCACACACCAAGCTTCGGCTGAGCTTGGGGCATTGCCTCTTTTTAGACAGGAAGACGTCCGCGACTCACTCGCCCGCTTAGCCACAGGCGATATCTGCGGCACTAAACTTTGGGGGCAGGATGACGTCTTCACAATCGAAACGCTCCGGGGAGGACGCTTTTTGTATCGTTTTTCGGGAAACGATATTCAAGTGCTATGTATAGATTCTCCTCAGTCTACAAGTGCACCGCAAACGCGCCTAAAGCTCGCTGCGGTTGTACTCGCCGGCGGGTATAATCCCGACATCCGGACCGTCTCCCTCAAAGCAATTGCCGGAAGCTTCATTGCCGCCGGCATTGACGATATAGTGATTGTTACACACGACCGTTGCGACAACATCAGCCAAGAATTTAAGTACCATAACATTACCCTTGTGGCAAGCGCCGAGGATGACGACTGTCTGTCTCACAGTCTGCGCCGCGGGCTTCGCCTGCTCACACCAAATACTAAGGCCGTGCTTTTGTCATTGGGAAACAGACCTTTCGTTACTCCGGGTATCGTTACCAGCATTATCCGTGCCTTTAAAACTCGTGCTGCGCCTATTGTGGTGCCCGCCTACGACAAAATGCGCGGCCACCCGGTACTTTTCGATGCTTGTCTCCTGCCGGAGTTGATGCGCACACGTGGAAATATCGGCGGTCGAAGGGTGTTGGAACGTCACAGCAAGGACCTGGCCCGGGTCGAGATTCCAGACACTAGGACCCTTGAGAGGGTTTGGACCAACTGAAGCGTTATTGTGCCTTGCTCAGAATGGTTATTTCTTAGAAAATGCCTGATACATATCTTTCCCCTCTTTGGATTTCGTTGCGCACCGTTCTGGTGGCAACAATTATCACTTTTTTCCTAGGCATAGCCGCTGCAAGGTGGCTGGCGCGCTACCAAGGCCGCCTAAAAAGCATTTTGGACAGTCTTTTCATCTTGCCTATGGTGTTGCCGCCCACAGTGGTGGGTTATGGGCTGCTTTTGCTTTTGGGCGCGAACGGACCAATCGGCAAGATACTGCTCTACCTTGGCACTTCGGTTGTCTTTTCATGGCCGGCCACGGTCATCGCAGCCGTAGTAGTCTCTTTCCCCATAATGTACCTTACCGCTCGGGGCGCATTTGAACAGGTAGAGTCAAATATTGAGGATGCCGCTCGAACTTTGGGCGCATCGGAATGGCGTGTTTTTTGGACGGTTACCTTACCTTTGGCCTGGCCCGGTGTTGCCTCAGCCACCATGCTGGCGTTGGCGCGTGCTCTGGGTGAATTCGGTGCCACTCTGATGCTGGCGGGTAATAGTCCCGGACGCACCACAACCATCCCCGTGGCGATCTATTACGCCATAAATGCGGGCGATAATGACAAGGCCCTCATCCTCTCCGTCATCGTGCTGATTTTCTCTTTCTTGTCGTTACTGGCCATCGCATATTGGAGAGGACGTATACCAAAACGGAGGGTCGGACCATAGACATCTATGTCAAAACAAACCCGCGGCCTGCTCTGTCCGGCGGTAGCTTTATGCCAACACTTTGCTCTGGAAAGAAGCCATGCTTAAAGCAACGATAAAACGCTCCCTTTCGGACTTTAAACTCGACGTGGAGCTTTCAGCCAACAATGATTTGTTGGCAATGCTCGGTCCGTCCGGCTCGGGAAAGACCATGACACTTCAGTGCATCGCGGGGCTCTGTCGTCCCGATGAAGGACATGTTGAACTCAACGGCCGAGTCCTTTTTGACTCTGCAAAGGGCATCAACATACCGCCGGGAAAACGCAAGGTGGGCTTCGTTTTCCAGAACTACGCTCTCTTTCCCCATCTTAACGTGGCAGATAACATCGCCTATGGCATCCGCAGCCTGCCGGCAACCGAGGCCGGTGAAAAAATCAAAGCACTTCTTTCGCTTTTGCACTTAGACCAACTCAGCAGCAGATTTCCCCGCCAGCTTTCTGCCGGTCAGCAACAGCGAGTAGCGATTGCCAGGGCACTTGCCCCAAACCCGGAAATACTCCTATTGGACGAGCCTTTCTCTGCTCTGGATACCCAACTCCGGGAAAGACTGGAACTTGAGCTCCTCGCATTGTATGGCACTTTTAATGGCAGCATGCTCCTTGTGACACACGATTTAATCGAGGGCTACCGCTTAGGAACCCGAGTTGCAGTCTTCCAATCAGGCAGTATCATTCAGCATGATTCGAAAGAGGTGGTTTTCAGCGAGCCTGTTAACCGCACAGTGGCACGGTTAACCGGTGTGCGCAACCAAATGGACGGCAAGGTGGTTGGGACAGTGAGCGGGATAGCGGAGGTTTATATCCCGGCTTGGAACACATCTCTCAAAGCCGCTGCGCATCGCTTAACGCTCGTTCCCGGGCAAGAAGTGGTCCTCGGGATCCGTCCGGAGTTTATCGAATTTGCCGAAAAAGAGGGGGAGAATGTTTTCACAGCGCTCATCCTCCAGGCAGTGGATAGTATCGCTGCCACAAGCTGTCGCTTCCGACTGAAACAGGATGTTCAGGGGCGCCATCTTGTAAGCGCTACTCTCGCCAAGGGCCACTCCCATGACCCGCATGAAGGCGATGACTGCTTTCTCCGCTTTCCGCCGGAGCGGATAGTCATCATGAATGAATGACCGAAAAACACTGGCTCTGCGGCTGTGCTTTATGCTTTTGTCGGCCTGATGGGCTATACTTAGTTCTTTGCGAAAGACAGGTGCCTATATGGGATTAACAGCTCTTAAAGTGCTTATTCGTGGCGGCGGCGAGCTCGCTTCGGCGGTTGCCTGTCGTTTGGCTGAGAGTCACTTCCGAATAGTCATGACCGAGACTGCCCGACCCGAAGCAGTCAGGCGCAAAGTCTCTTTTTGCGAAGTCGTCTACGACAAGATCAAGCATGTTGAAGAGAAAACATGTCGCCTTGTGACCAACTCAGCCGAGATATTCGATTGTTGGGCCCGGGGAGAGCTTGCCCTTATCGTGGATCCGCTGGCAAGCATCAAGAGCGCGATTCAGCCTGACGTGGTGATTGATGCTGTCATGGCTAAGCGTAACATAGGCACCCGCCTTGACGATGCCCCTCTCGTGATCGGACTCGGTATCGGCTTCGCGGCAGGAAGAGACGTGCATGCAGTCATTGAAACTAACCGCGGTCATAATCTGGGCCGGGTTATCCGAGACGGCCTGGCCGAACCGGACACAGGTCATCCCGGCATCATCGCAGGCTACGGCAAAGAAAGGGTTTTTCGTGCGCCCAAAGACGGTGTTTTTCGTGCGGTAAAGCATATTGGTGACATCGTCGCAGCAGGCGACATCGTGGCATACGTTGACAGCGAACCTATCATGGTCGCTATTCCCGGCATCATTCGCGGGCTCCTCAGAGATGGCACACCGGTCACCAAAGGCTTAAAAACGGGTGATGTGGATCCGCGTGCCAGACTTGATTACTGCGAAAGTGTTTCGGATAAAGGCCGGGCAATTGCGGGCGGGGTGCTGGAAGCAATTATGGCCCATTACAACCGGGACTAGGCTGTGGATCGCACCTACTCTCCACTGAGGCAGCTTTGCGGATTAGCTTTATTCTCCGCTCGCACCGGGACCGTAATAATCTTATTCTGATAACAAAACAATGCCGCTAAGTTTTTTTCTTTCCGACACCACAAGTCTGGCCAAGGCACTTGACCTCAGGCCGGGTGACGTGGTGAGCATCGTTGGAGGGGGCGGCAAGACAAGCCTGATGTTTCGTTTGGCACATGAACTTGCGGCAGACGGCAGGAGCGTCATCACTACCACCACCACGCGCATCATTCCGCCTGCACCGGAAGAGTCGGAGTGCCTGGTTTTGGAAGACGATGAGGACAGGCTTATTACTCGCGCCAGGGAAGCCCTAAAAGTATATCGCCATATCACATTGGCCCGTTCTCGTCCCAACGCCGACAAACTCATCGGCCTATTACCGACAACAGTGGATAGCCTGCACAATCTGGAGATTGCGGACTATATCGTGAACGAAGCTGACGGGGCGGCAAGTAGGCCGCTCAAGGCCCCCAATCCCACCGAGCCTGTTTTTCCCTCGAACACCTCCCTGACTGTAGCAATGGTAGGGATTGAGGCGGTGGGTCGACGCCTTGTCTCAGAGAATGTTTTCCGCGTAGAGCATGTCTCTCGCCTCACCGGACTCACCGAGGGCGAACTTGTTACTATGGAAGCGGTGTCACTCCTCCTCACCCATCCGCAAGGTATTATTCAGTATGCCCCGGCAGGGCGGATTATCCCGTTCATTAACAAAGCCGGAGAGGGCTATGCAGAGATGGCAAAATCTTTGGCAGCGAAGATCTTGCAGCTCCGTCACCCGCAGATTGAAAGAGTAGTCTTTGGAGAGGTTAGGCGCCCGGACTATCCCGTCACCATAGTATCGCACGGGACAGGAAAGCCGGGTTAAATGTTTTACACACCGGGAATATTTGCTTAAGGAGAGCACATGTACCACGACATCTACCGCGAAATAGTGCGGCTGGCTGAAGCCGGCGAAGGAGCCGCAGTAGCCACGGTAATCTCTGCCGAGGGCTCCACTCCGCGTGAAGAAGGAGCCAAGATGCTTGTTTATGAAACTGGGCGCATTTTAGGCACCGTAGGCGGCGGAAACATTGAAAAACAGGTTATTCAAGAAGCTAAAAGTGTTATTGAGGGGGGTAAGGCTAAAAAGCTAATCTACCGCTTAAACCCCCATGGCGAGCTCGGCATGATCTGCGGAGGCGACACCGAGGTCTTCATTGAGCCGATTGCGGGCACTCCTCGCCTTTTTATCTTCGGTGCCGGGCATATCGGGGTGCCTCTCGCTAAGATGGCTGCCCTAACAGGCTTCAAGGTGATAGTCATCGATGACCGCCCGGAATATGCCACGGTCTCGCGTTTCCCCGAGGCGGCAGAGCTCATCGCTGCCGACTTTCAGGCATCATTCGATAAAATAAAGGTTTCTGCCGATTGCTTCATCGTCATCATCACCCATGGACACAAAGGCGATGAGGTCGTGCTGGAAAACGCCCTGAAAACACCTGCAAGGTATATAGGAATGATCGGCAGCAAAAGTAAGAATGAGGCTGTGTACGGCCATCTTCGGGCGAAGGGATTTACCCAAGATGACCTTTCCCGTGTGCACGCGCCCATTGGCCTTGCGATACGCGCCCAAACCCCGGAGGAGATTGCCGTCAGCATCCTCGGAGAAATGATCCGGGCTCGCCGCAACCCGCGATAAAATTGCCTCCGTCCAAAACTAGTTTTTAGACTTTTTAGCCGGAAAAATTTGGGTGTGAGTGTTTGTGCAGTCTGAGGTTGTGAATATGCTCTTGCTGTATATTCTCAGCCGCTGATAATTCACCGCTCTCTTGGGTAGTTTGACATGTGGCTTCATCTTCGCCTAGGGTTCCGGTTATCAAAATAAGACCCGAATGGTTCGTGGTAAAGCACACTATGGGTCCGACAGAGGCTGGTGCTTTGAAAATACCGAGCGCGCCTTGCAAATCCGTTACCGATAAATATAATTAATGGGGAAGTTGCGCCGCAATATCGCAGCAAAACCATTGTAGGAGGAAAATATTCTATGACCAACACATGGCAAAGTTCATTCGCTCAGCTAAAGGAGTTCGTTAAAGAAAATCCTTCGATCGAAATCGCGGAGAACAGTATTTCCATCCCGAGCGATGTGCGCCCAGAGTTCTATCGCCGATTCGACAAGGTGCGAGTAGATTTTCTGAAAGACAACTATGTGTCCTCTTTGGAAAAAGGATATGAGCTCTCAAAAGAGTTCGCCAGAACGTACAAAAAAACCATTGCAGCGAGTGAATTGGATGCTATTAGTATTCGCGCTGCTGTTAACTGGTTCTTGCAAGATCCTGTCGATGGGCTCATGCGCTCTCTTTTCGACCCTGTTTTTAATCTTATCCGCGGAAGATTATCCGAACAGTCCTTTTCCGAGCACTCCATCCAGCTTATCGACAGCACTTTCAGCGAATATTTTCGAGAGGGCTACGAACGCTGGGCAGTCTTGGGACTGTTAATCAATCTGCAGCCCGGCACAAACTATTGTGTTCCTTCCCGCGATTTCCACACCGATACCGATGTTACCGGAGGCTCCATCCACCCTGGTTTGCGCGACGACTTAGTTGAATCAGCCGAAGAATCCAAAAAAATATCCTTTGAAAGTAGCTCTATCACCAATTTTATCGTCCCCCGAATCTTGTTCAACTCTAGGCGCCTAAAGCGTCATGTGGCTATTCACACCGACCACGCCGAAGCTTGGTGGGGTGCTCGCAGCAAAAGTGAGCGTGTGGAATGGCTTAACATTAAATCCTTGATACAAGAATATGGCCGTGCGCGCCTCTGGCCGGACCTGTTATTCTATACCGGAGATGATTTGAATGATCTTAATCTGGTTGCTGATTACGCTTGGGTGGCGCGCCCCGACCTTATCGTAGAAGTAGAGGAAACCGAAGGTTGGTATGAGCGAGGCGGATTAGACATCGCCCGACGCCACATCGCTATACTTAAGCCACGCCTGGGGTGTTATATCATCAGTCGCACCGAACCACCTGCCGAGGCATACAATGAGATTATGCCGAAGCCGCCTGTGGCAGTTACAGATCAAATATCTGAGCAGAAAACGCCCGCAGAAAACACTGGTGACAATATGTCATCGCCCATGCCGCAAACCGGTGATGAACAGCTAAGTGCACCGACCCCGGAGCCGGAAATCCGCATCATCCATGCGAACTACGACTTCGATAAGCTGGGGGCTATCATAGAGACACTGCAGGCAGGCAAGCCCGCTTGACTCTAGTCGATACAGTATAAATTGGTGTAATCCGAACAGTAGCAGCTTTTTACTGTAACGTCTTCGAGGAGTAAAGCCTCCATCATTGCTTGACCGTCAAGCCAGAGGCCTTGCTCCTCGTTTGATTACTTAGGCTAATACCCTATCCCTTGCCGATAAGCCCGCGGGGTTACCATCTTGCCGCGATAGGTAAAACTCGTGCGGTTTCCGATTATTAACAGAGTATTGTTCTTAACATCCTTGCTATTCAGAGAAACGAGGGGCAAGACGCTGATTTTCTCGCGGCGACTGGCTGCATCCGTCACCAACCCTACCGGTGTTTCTTTCGGGCGGGCAAGCAGAACTGCTGCAAGAACATATTCAAGACGACGAGCTCCTATTTTGCCGCGCGGATTGTAGATGACGATGACAAAATCCGCCGCGAGTGCCGCAACGAGTTTCGCCTTGGTATCCCGCCAAGAACCGGCTCGATCAGCCAAAGAGATCACAGCATGGTCAGCCCCCAGCGGCGAACCCAGCTTTGCTGAAGCATAATCCCCAAGCGTCAATCCCGGAATGACCGTAACCGGAACGTCAGTGTCGTTTTCTCTTAAATAGGAATACAAGGTGCTGGCAATAGCGTAGATACCGGGATGCCCCAAGCTTATTATTGCCACGTCGTGCCCCTCTCTGGCTCGGGTCACGGCTAAGCGCGAGCGCTCAATGGGATTATGATCTAAGGCCAATACCTCTTTGCCCCGAATAACGCTCCTCACGTATCGTAAACTGCTCGGATGACCGATGATGATGCCGGCCTTATTCAGAGCAGTGCGCGCCTCGGGGGTAAGATAATCGGCATCACCCGGACCGATCCCGACTAGATAGATTGCGCCTGTCATCGTAGTGCTAGAATAGCGTAGGGGAATAAGGGCGTCAATAATTCGCATTTCGGTGCCATTTTAATATGAGTCAACGATACCCCTCGGTGCTATTTATTTATGACGCAACGATGCACCTTTCGATGCTAATAATTTTGAGGCAACGCGTAGTCTTGACAGAACAACTGCCGCCCATTACAATTTGGCGCTAATGCACGAAGCATGGTTTTATACAGGAGAAGAATATGAACATCACCTTATTTGATAGCTTCCGGATAGCTTCCACTTTTGAAAAGGTGGCCATCATCGGCGTCATTGTTGTTGCCATCTTGGGGCTCATTTATGCATGGATGTTAACCAGGCAAATCCTTCGCGAACCGGAAGGCACCGATAAGATGAAGCATATCGCGGGCGCCATCCGCAAGGGCGGCAACACCTACCTTATGCGTCAGTTCCGCACCATCTTTTTACTCATCATCATTCTCACGATTTTCGTCTTCGCGACCGGTTGGTTCGCCGCCGATACCTCAGCCTATAATAACCCGGCCTGGCTTACCGGCTTAGGACGAGCACTTGGTTTCCTCATAGGCGCCATCTTCTCGGCGCTCGTGGGTTACATTGGCATGAACATGGCCCTCCGCGGCAACATCCGCGTGGCACAAGCCGCCCGTACAAGTTTCACCAAAGCTCTCCAAATTGCATATCGGACCGGCACCATATCCGGCATGTTGACCGACGGCCTTGGTCTGCTCGGCGGGACTTTGATATTCGTTGTTTTCTTTAAAGATGCCCCCTTGGTTTTGGTAGGCTTTGGCTTCGGCGCTACCCTGATTGCTCTCTTCATGCGCGTGGGCGGCGGAATATACACCAAAGCCGCCGATGTAGGCGCTGACTTGGTGGGCAAGGTAGAAAAGGGCATTCCCGAAGATGACCCCCGCAACGCAGCCGTCATCGCCGATCTCGTTGGCGATAACGTAGGAGATTGCGCCGGAATGGCAGCCGACATCTTTGAGTCATACGAAGTAACCATCGTATCTGCCCTCATTTTAGGTCTGATAATATCAAACATCACCGGCGAGCTCTATTGGATTATCTTCCCTCTGCTTGTCCGCGGCGCAGGTGTGTTTGCTTCAATTATCTCTACCTACTCGGTGCGCGCTCTGCGCGAGGGCGAGAACGCCATGAAAGCCATCCACCGAGGATATTGGCTGGCCGCCGTCATGTCGGTTGGGTCTTTCGCTCTTTTCGCTCATTTCTACTGCCAAGATTGGCGTTTCTTTTGGGCGACCTCGGTTGGCGTACTTCTCGCCATTGCAATCAACTACATCACCGATTACTACACCAGCACCGAGAAAAAGCCTGTACAAGAGGTTGCTCAAAACACCAAGACCGGAGCAGCCACGACCATCCTCTCCGGCTTGGGCTTCGGTTACGAATCTTCAGTAGTATCAATTCTCGTCATCGCTCTCTCCATCATCGCTTCGGCTGTCATCTGGGGCAGCGATGCCGGCTCTAATGCCATCCTTTATATCTTCTACGGCGTAGCCCTCTGCGGCATAGGCCAGCTCACCCTTACGGGTAACAACATCTCCATGGATGCTTTCGGCCCCGTATCCGATAATGCCAATGGCATCGGCGAAATGGCCGGGCTTGAGCCCAAGGCTCGTCAGACCCTTGCCGACCTTGATGCCGTCGGCAACACCACCAAGGCTATAACCAAGGGCATTGCCATCGCTTCAGCAGTACTCGCGGCGGTAGCTCTCTTTGCCGCCTTTTATGAAGACTTTAGGCTTGAAACTATCAATCTTATTCAATGGAAAGTGTTCGTGTGTTTCCTCATAGGCGGAGCCATCCCGATGTTATTCTCATCTTTAACCATCAACGCCGTGGGGCGCGCCGCGTATTACATCGTGAATGAAGTGCGTTATCAGTTTAAACACATCAAGGGTATCTGGGAAGGGACCACCGACCCCGACTATGAGCGCGTAGTGGATATTTGCACCAGTGCGGCCCAGAAAGAACTTCTTACCCCCGCCCTGCTGGCCATCATTTCCCCTATCGTCATCGGATTCATGTTCGGACTCGAGGCTTTGGCTGGTTTCTTGGCAGGCGTAATTTTGGTCGGACAGCTCCTCGCCGTCTTTATGTCTAATGCAGGCGGCGCATGGGATAATGCCAAGAAAGCAATTGAGGACGGTTTGTA
>Ga0209737_10003051_pt1 | contig 11695 bp, 9 predicted proteins | sample TergutCu122P3_FD_187284 | JGI IMG/M metagenome (GOLD analysis project Ga0209737, IMG submission 187284) | Cubitermes ugandensis P3 segment gut microbial communities from Kakamega Forest, Kenya - Cu122 P3 (SPAdes) (version 2) | ecosystem: Host-associated > Arthropoda: Insects > Digestive system >...
GTGTGCCGAAACTGCAGCCAGGCGTCAAACTGCTGGGTAAAACACTATACCGACTCGACAGCGGCGATCTATAAACTTACGCCAGCGCTTAAATCGCGCGGCACAGTGGAAAAATCCGATTTCAAGGCGCCCTTTAACATCAGATGCATCAACATCCAGAATCTGTGCCGCGAAATAAACAGCCTTCACGAAGTTCAGCTCGAACAAATTGCCCGCGCGAAAAACACACAGATGTATAAAGAAATGATAAAGAAGCAGTTCACAGCCGTGTGCGAGATGCTCGACTCGGCCAAGGACGAACTCACTTCATACAAGGAATGGGATGAGATAAAGAGCAAGCGCATATACGACTGCGCCGTGCGGCTTCAGCTTTCGGTGGAGACGGCCGGATGCATCTACGACACCGACGGCCGCCCGGTGATAACCGTCACACTGCGCGACTCGCCTCCCGACACTCTGATACGCCGTCTCACCGCGGGAATAAGCGTTATCGTCGGCGCAACTATGGACATGCCCTCGATAGAACCGTCGAGCGCAAGCACGGTATTATACTTTACCGAACGGCCCGCGTTCAAAATAGACTCCGCCACATCTCAGGTGTGCGCCGACGGAAAGACGTGCGGCGACGTCTTCGACATGTTCACCGACTTAAAGGGCAACGTGCATGTGCTCCTTTCCGACGGCATGGGCACAGGCGCCGCCGCTGCCAGGGACGGCACTATATGCTGTGCATTCCTAAAACGCCTGCTCGAGAGCGGGTTCCCGATCAAGCGCGCCGTCGAGCTCGCCAACTCCGCGCTTTCAATGCGCGGCGACATCGAATCGGCAAGCACCGTCGACGTGCTGAGCCTCAACGTGTACGACGGCAAAGCCGGCATATTCAAGGCAGGGGCCGCCCCGACTTTCTGCCTGCACGGAAACAAGGTTGCCCGTCTCGACGGGCAGACGCTTCCCGTAGGCATTCTCGAGGATGTGGTCAGTAAAGAGGTGAATCTCTCGCTCGGTGACGGCGACATCGTGGTCATGACGAGCGACGGCGTGCAGAGCGAGGGATACCAGATCATCGAGGAAACCCTAAAGACCTCCTTCGGCGCCTCGGCCGGAGAGATATGCCGGGAAATCATGCGCCGATCAAAAGACATCGAAAATATCCGCGACGACATCACCGTGATCGTCGCGAGGTTAAGCGTTCATCAAGAAATCTGACAATAGGGTTACGGGAATTGAACCCGCAACCCCTCACATCACACAGCAAAAATTCGCTCCATATGGAGCGAATTTTTTATTGACCTTTTAACCGCGTCGGCATAAAATAGTCTGTACATATTCTTTTTATACAGGCATGGCGTATTTCAAATCGCAACGCCGCGCATCGACATAATTCGATAAAAAGTTGATAAAGCGGTTTATTTTGTAATCGAAAAGTAATATAATTATGTTAGAATCAATTTTAATGACATTCTCGGGAGAATTATATGAGCAGCCGCGTTGCCTCAATATTAGAAAAAGCGAAGAAACTGCATTTTGCCGGAATCGGCGGGTCGGGGATGTTTCCACTTGTCGAGATATTGCTGTCCGAGGGGTATGAGATATCGGGCAGCGACATCAATGAAGGAGGCATAATCGACAGCGAACGCGGCATGGGCATCGCTGTGACTATCGGCCACGACGCAAAAAATGTCGAGGGCGCGGACGCTTTGGTTGTGTCCGCCGCTTTGCTCGACGGCAATCCCGAAGTCGCGAGAGCAAACGAGCTCGGCATTCCCATCATCGAGCGCGCCGAGCTGCTCGGATACGTGACGTCGCGTTACGATAAATCGATATGCATATCGGGCACGCACGGGAAAACCACCGCGACGTCGATGCTTGCGTCGATATTGCTGCTTGGCGGCTACGACCCTGCCGCGGTGATAGGCGGCAAACTGCCTTTGATAGACGGATATGGCCGGCCCGGAGCGTCGGACTACATGGTGTGCGAGGCGTGTGAATTCAAGGACACCTTTTTGGAGTTGTCGTCCTATTACTCGGTCATTCTGAATGTCGACGCCGACCACCTCGACTATTTCGGGTCGCTCGAAAATCTGGAAGCGTCATTCCACAAATTCGGGGAACTCGCCAAAAAAGCGGTTATCGCAAACGGCGACGACGAAAACACGCTCGACGCTTTAGAGGGACTTGACAACGACGTCATCCTTGTCGGCGAGGGCGATAACTGCGACTACCGCATAACCGATGTCGAGAGATACGACAAAGCGTTTTATAAATTCTGTCTCAGGCATGGCGGCGAAGAGATCGGCCGGTTTGAGCTAAAAGTTCCTGGTCGGCACAACGTTCACAACGCGGCGGTCGCGGCGGTGTGCGCGCATCTCGAGGGCGTGTCCGCCGACGATATACAAAAGGGATTCGACTCGTTTGGCGGGGCGGGGCGCCGGTTCGAGGTGCTGGGAAAATTTTCGGGCGTGACGATCGCCGACGACTACGCGCACCATCCCCTTGAACTTAAGGTCACACTCGACGCCGCACAAAATATGGGATACAACAGGATCATCGCGGTGTTCCAGCCCTTCACCTTTTCACGGACAAAGGCGCTGCTCGATGACTTTGCCGAGGCTCTGTCCGCCGCCGACATCGTGGTGATGACAGAGATAATGGGCTCGCGCGAAATCAATACCTACGGTATATCCACCGCCGACCTCGCGGCCAAGATCGAGGGCTCGGTGTGGTTTGACAGTTTTGATCAAGTCGCCGATCACTGTCTCGACATCGCACAGCCCGGCGACCTCATCCTCACCATGGGATGCGGCGACATATACAAGGCTGCCGATACTATGGTCGAGAGATGCAAATCAAACTAAATCACGAACTGCAACAGGGGATGCCGAGTCGGCATCCCCTATTTAACGAATATGCCGGTTGTCAGCGCAGATACAACTCGGTGACCGTCGCAATTTTTGAACTGAGCTTAGGATCGAAATCACCGGGCTTCGCGCGCCACTGCCAGTTGCGGCCCGTTGTGGACGGGCGGTTCATTCTTGCGCGGGCGCCGAGCCCGAGATAATCCTGCATCGATATGATCGAGATATCCGCGGCGGTCGAGTGAACTTGTTCGATAAACGCCCACACAAAATCACGCGTGCTACCCGTCTCTCCGATATAATTTTTGCAGAATTTTCTGTCCCAGCGCGACAATCTGCGATACCACTCACGCACAGTCGGGTTGTCGTGCGTTCCGGCATACACCACATTATTGCTATCAATGTTGTGCGGCATGTTCTCGTTGTTTCGGTCGTCCGATTCAAACCCAAACTGCAAGACCCTCATGCCGGGATACCCCACCGAATTATGAAAATCCCTCACCTCACAGGTAAGCAGCCCGAGATTCTCGGCTATTATCTCGACGTCGCCGAGCTCCTTTTTTATCGTATCAAACAGACCCTGTCCCGGGCCCTTTACCCATCTTCCGTCCCGGGCCGTTTTCGCGCCGTAATCAAGCACATAATAACTCTCGAATCCGCGAAAGTGATCAAGCCTCACGGCGTCGCACCGCTCAAATTCTTTCTTGAGCCGCTCCGTCCACCAGCGATATTTCTGGCGCTTCATTACCGCCCAGTTGTATATCGGGTTGCCCCAGAGCTGCCCGTCGTCGGAAAAATAGTCGGGCGGGCACCCTGAAACCACGGTCGGCACAAGATCTTTGCCGAGCATAAAAAGTTCCGGATTGGCCCACACGTCGGCGCTGTCGTCCGCGACATAGATCGGCATGTCGCCGATGATCTTTATCCCCTTTTGGTTGGCATAATCCTTAAGCGCGCGCCATTGCCGATCAAATATAAACTGGGTAAACTTCCAAAAGTCTATCTCGCCGCCGTGATCTTTCCGGAACTCGCCGAGCGTTTTTTTATCGCGCTTTTTATAGGGCTCATCCCATTCGTGCCACGATACATCGCCGTGCGCGTTTTTTATCGCCATAAAGAGCGCGTATTCGTCGAGCCATATCTTTTCGCTCTCGCAAAATTCCCCGAAGCCGGGATTCGCCGTTTCGGAAAACCGCGCGTAAGCACTTAGCAGGACGTCGAACCGGCGGCGATAGAGCGCGGGATAGTGCACCTTCGTTTTGCGCCTGCGCCACCTTATCTTTTTGATATCGTCGCGCTCGAGCAATCCGTCGTCACAGAGCAAATCGAGGTCGATGAAATAGGGATTGCCCGCGAATGTCGAGAAGGATTGATAGGGCGAATCGCCGAGGCCGGTTGGGCCAAGCGGCAGTATCTGCCAGTACGACTGCTTCGCGGCCGCCGCAAAGTCCACAAAGTCATAGGCGCTTTTGCCCAAAGCACCTATACCGTACGGCGACGGCAGCGACGATATATGCATAAGTATCCCGCTTGATCTCATCGTTTCCTCAAATTAATCTAATCATATTCATAGTTGTTCATTAGCACAAATATTATACCGTAATACAGAAATAAATAACACCATTTATCATATTGATTTTTGATGAATAGTTTTATGGAAGCAAATCACATCAAACACCAGGCAAGATCAAGGATTTGAATAAGCGGATGTAAGTTTTTTCTTGGACTCAAGTCCGCAAACCGAACAATATATTAGCTCGCTCAGGCGGAAGGCCATTTCGATCGACATAACGGTCAGCGTACGCAAATTGTTACTTTTTGCGAAAAAGTAACCAAAAGTAACAACAATAAGTTCCCTAAGGCATTAATGCAAATCATTGCCTGGCGTTTGATAAAAACTTGTTAGCGAGCTCACACAATAAAATTTCGAACAAAAAACTGCCGAAAGAAAAACTCTTTTCGACAGTCTTATTTATTTGAATTTGTTTTTGAATTTACATATCGCTTCAATATAGTTTCGATTAAATTTGACAACGGACGATTTTCATCCTTTGCTATCAATTTTAATCTGTCAATCAATTCTTCGTCCAAGCGGACGCTCAATACTTTTTTCTCAATTCCCATAAAATCACCTGTTTACATTTTATATCATATGTAATAGAGGTGACTGAAATGAAATCTCAAACCTGCTGCTTCATTGGCCACAGAAAAATCCCGGAAAGCAATCGCGCAAAAATCCAAAAGCGCCTTAAACGTGAGATAAAAAATCTCATCGGTCAAGGCGTTAACTGTTTTTGCGCGGGCGGCGCGCTCGGGTTCGACACCATGGCGGCCCTCGCCGTACTTGAATTAAAGAAGAAGTTCCCGCACATCCGGCTCGTTCTGATTTTGCCGTGCAAAGAACAAACGCTATACTGGCACGAAAAGGATCAAAAATATACAACCAAATCGTGCGCCAAGCCGACGAAGCCACATATGTGTCGATGAGCTACGACGCTCTGTGTATGCAAAAGCGCAACCGTCGCCTTGTCGATGCCAGCGACGTCTGCGTGTGTTACCTGACCGACCCGACAGGCGGCTCGGCTTACACCGCGAACTATGCAAAACAAAAGGGACTGCGCATCATAAATCTCGCCGATTAACCAAAACAAAAGTATCAATACGACAGCGGAATGCAACGAAAAATAATACTTTCGATATAGTTATGACACGATTCAACAATTAGTATGCTTTTTATATGTTATATTGGTATTGCAAAATGCCGAAATTGTGGAAATATAGCGTTTTGACCGAACGCTTTCACCTGACCGGCAATCGAGACAAAACTGCCCACTGCGCGCTCGTGTTCTATTGGTGTGTAAAACTCGGCAAGCTGCTGTGAAATTTTTTCACAGCAGCTTGCCCTTTTTTTAAGTAAGGGCGCGCTGCGTGCGCCCGCAGACAACGGTATACCAGTGTCCTTAACGGGCGAATACAGTTCGCCCCTACAGCCATACTTCTGCAACTTGCAACTTGATCTACATTTCCGCCGCCGTGTCCAAAGCGATAAGCATCATGTCAGTAAAGGCTTTTTCGCGTTCCTCGGCGCTCGTTGCCTGCCCGGGAACGTCCGAAACCGTGAGGATCGCAAGCGCGTTTTTGCCCAGCCTCGCCGCGTTCATGTACAGCGCCGCAGCTTCCATCTCAACCGCCAAAACCCCAAGCTTTTGCCAGTTGTCGGCTTCGGCCGTGTTGTCGGCGTAAAAGACGTCGCTCGAGAGGATGTTCCCCACGCGGTAATCGATGTCCCTCTTATCGGCGCACGCAACGGCGGTCTTCAGAAGTTCAAAACTGGCGATCGGCGCGTAGACACCCGGAACATTATAGTGAGCCTGATAGTTCGAGTTGCTGCTCGCCCCCATGCCGATAACGATGTCCCTCACTCTGATGTCGGGGCTAATCCCTCCGGCCGTGCCGACGCGGATGATGTTGTCGACGTCGTAGAAACTGAACAGCTCATGGGAATAAATCCCTATCGACGGCATGCCCATCCCCGAGCCCTGAACCGAAACCCGCTTGCCGTTATACAGGCCGGTAAACCCCAGCATCCCGCGCACAGCGTTGTACTGGGTCACATCGGTCAAAAAGGTCTCGGCGATAAATTTTGCGCGCAGAGGGTCGCCCGGCATGAGTACGGTTTTCGCGATTTCGTCCTTGCTTTTGGCTCCGATATGCGGTGTCGGAATTTTCATGTTTTTTACCGTCCTTTTTTGTTATTATTTGTCGTTTAAAACAGGATTTTCCCTTGATTATACATTATATTATGCTATAATAAAACTAATAATAGTTTAAGTTTTTTGATCCATTTACATTAAATAAATAATGTGAGTGTTATATGAAGAATTCTGAGATTCTGGCGCACGTAGACCACACTTTGCTCAAAGCCGACGCTTCGTGGAAAGATATCGAAGCGCTGTGCGACGAAGCCATACTCTATCACACCGCATCGGTGTGTGTTCCGCCGTCTTACATTAAAAGAATAGCGGAAAACCTTCCCGAAATCAATATCTGCACGGTTGTCGGATTCCCTTTGGGATATCAGGCGACGGCGGCAAAGATAAAAGAAACCGAAATCGCGGTCGCGGACGGCGCAAACGAGATCGACATGGTCGTCAATCTCGGCGATGTCAAAAACGGCAATTTTGAAAAGGTAACGGAAGAGATCAGGGCGATAAACAGAGCGATAAAGCGGGTGTGCGGAGAAAAGATTTTAAAGGTGATCGTCGAAACATGTTATCTCACCCGCGACGAAAAGATCGCGCTGTGTTCATGCGTGACAAAGGCGGGCGCGGACTACATAAAGACGTCGACGGGTTTCGGAACGGCGGGCGCGGTGATCGACGATATTTTGCTCTTTAAAGAGCATGTCGGCGCCGGCGTAAAAATCAAGGCGGCGGGCGGGATCCGCAGCCGCAAAGACATGGTCGATTTCTTGAAGACGGGCTGCGACCGGCTCGGGACAAGCTCTGCCGTGAAAATACTTTGCGGGGAAGGCGGCGCCGGATATTGAATACTGACTATCAGGCAGCGGTGCGCGAGGCTATCGAGGCGAGGGAGAGTTCGTATTCGCCCTATTCTGACTTCATGGTCGGGGCGGCGCTGGTTACCGCGGCAGGTAAAATCTATCGCGGATGCAATATCGAGAACGCGGCGTACACCCCAACAAACTGCGCCGAGAGGACGGCCTTTTTTGCAGCGATCGCAGCCGGCGAACGTGAGTTCGCCGCGATTGCCGTGGCGGGCTGGCCAAAATATGCCGAACCGGGATTCGCGTTTCCGTGCGGAGTGTGCCGTCAGGTAATGATGGAGTTTTGTGATCCCGATAAATTTATAATCATCACAGCGGCGTGCGAAGACAACTATAAAGCGATGACGCTTCGCGAATTGCTGCCCGAAGGCTTCGGGCCCGCAGACCTTTCTGCCAAATAAAGAGATTTTTGTTTGCCTAGAACTAGTCTGGAAATCTAGCGCAAATTTAAATAAAAAAAGGTTACAAAAATTTAGGAGGTTATTATGAAGAAAGTTTTATGCTTGCTTGCCGCGTGTCTGCTCGTTTTCACATTGGCTGCGTGCGGAGACACCGATGTCGTCGATCCGGGCGGAGATGTATTCGAATTAGCGCTCATCACCGATATCGGCACCATCGACGACAAATCGTTCAATCAGGGCTCATGGGAAGGCCTTGAAAAATACGCGAAAGAAAACGGCATTACCCACAAATACTATCGACCGGCCGAGCAGAGCGACGGCGCGTATCTCACCGCGATCGATCTTGCGGTTGAGGGCGGCGCAAAAGTTATCGTCACCCCCGGATTCCTTTTTGAGGTGCCGATTTACGAAGCGCAGGATCTCTATCCCGACGTATACTTTGTTTTGATCGACGGCGTTCCGAACGACGGCGACTGGAGCAATGGATTCCCCACAGTAAAGATTAACGATAACGTTGTCGGTATCAACTACGCCGAAGATCAGGCCGGATTCCTGGCTGGTTACGCGGCGGTTATGGACGGCTATCGCAAGCTCGGCTTTATGGGCGGCATGGCGGTTCCCGCTGTTGTACGTTTCGGATACGGCTTCGTTCAGGGCGTTGAGTTTGCAGGCAACGAGCTTGGCCTCAGCTCCGGCGATCTCGAAGTCAAATATCACTATACCGGCGGCTTCGACGCCACCCCCGAAGCACAGGCACTTGCCGCGGCATGGTATAACGACGGAACAGAAGTTATCTTCGCTTGCGGCGGCGCTGTAGGCAACTCGGTAATGGCGGCGGCAGCGGCCGAAGATAAAAAGGTCATCGGCGTCGACGTCGACCAGTCGAGCGAATCCCCCACCGTCATAACATCCGCAATGAAGGGTCTCGGCGCATCGGTCTATGCAGCGCTCAAAGCCTACTATGACGGCAATTTCCCGGGCGGACAAAATCAGATTTTTGACGCCTCTAACGACGGCGTAGGCCTCCCGCAGGATTTCTCACGCTTCGAGACTTTCGACAAAGCGGCTTATGATGAGATTTACGCAAGACTCGTTGCCGGCGAAATTCCTCGCATGGTCGATCTTGAAGAGACCGGAAGTCCCTCGGTAGTTCCTGTACAACTTACAAAAGTAGTTGAAATTGCTTAATTTTTTGAAATAGTAATGCCAATAATAGAGGGGTAACATTTTACCCCTCTATTAATTCTAAAATCAGCACATTTTAATCCTGAGCACTTAACAATGGCCATGATCATTTTCATTGCTAAGTGTTCAGCGTTAAACTGAGGAGGAGAGTTTTTGGAATATGTAATTGAGATGTGCGGCATCACAAAGGAGTTTCCCGGCGTTGTCGCCAACGACGATATTACCCTTCAACTGAAAAACGGCGAAATCCACGCGCTGTTGGGTGAAAACGGAGCCGGCAAGTCCACTCTGATGAGTGTTCTTTTCGGCCTCTATAAACCCGAGAAGGGTATCATCAAAAAAGACGGCGAACCCGTTACGATCCACGGCCCGAACGATGCGACTCGTCTCGGGATCGGAATGGTGCACCAACACTTTAAGCTCGTTCACAATTTCACCGTTCTCGAAAATATCATGTTGGGGATCGAGTCGTCTAAATTCGGGTTTCTAAAAATGGACGAAGCCCGCAGACGCGTCCTGGAGTTGTCCGAGCGTTACGGTCTTGCGGTCGACCCCGACGCCCTGATATCCGACATCACGGTCGGTATGCAGCAAAGGGTCGAGATATTAAAGATGCTTTACCGCGACAATGAAATTCTGATTTTCGACGAGCCCACCGCGGTCCTGACGCCCCAGGAAATCGAAGAACTCATGAAAATCATGAAAGGTCTTGTAAAAGAGGGCAAATCGATACTGTTTATCACGCACAAACTGGACGAGATAAAATCCGTAGCGGACAGATGCACCGTGCTGCGCAAAGGACAGTGTATCGGCACAGTTCAGGTTGCCGACACTTCGCTCGAAGAAATGTCCGAGATGATGGTCGGTCGCAAAATCGACCTGACGATCGAAAAGCCCGACATCAAGATAGGCAAAAGTGTTCTTGAGGTCGATGGCCTTACCGTTAAAGACAGGCGCACAGGCAAAAACTCGCTCAGTAATATTATCTTTAATGTGCGCGAGGGCGAGATCGTGTGCATCGCGGGTATCGACGGCAACGGCCAAAGCGAGCTGGTATATGCTCTGACAGGGATGCTGCCCATCGACAGCGGCGCAGTACGTTTTCTCGGGAGCGACATAACACAGGAAAGTATCCGCCGCCGAAGCGTACGCGGCATGTCGCATATACCCGAAGACCGCCACAAGGACGGGTTGGTGTTGGATTACAATCTCGACTACAACTTGATTTTACAAAGTTATTTTACCCGTGATTTTCAGAAGCACGGATTTTTGGAGTTCGATAAAATCGATAAATACTCCAGAGTTTTAATCAACCGCTTTGATATTCGAAGCGGGCAGGGGCCAAAGACCCTCACCCGAAGCATGTCGGGCGGCAACCAGCAAAAAGCGATCGTCGCGAGAGAAATTGACCGCGGGCCCAAGCTTCTGATTGCGGTGCAGCCCACGCGCGGGCTCGACGTCGGCGCGGTAGAATATATACACAAGTGCATGATCGAAGAGCGCAAAAAGGGCAAAGCGATCTTGCTTGTATCGCTCGAACTCGAAGAGGTAATGAATATAAGCGACCGTATCCTTGTCATATTCGAGGGCAAAATCGTCGCGGAACTCGATCCCAAAAAGACATCTTATCAGGAGCTTGGCCTTTATATGGCCGGTTCCGGAAAGGAGCACAGCGCCTGATGGATAGAATTAAAAAGAGATTGATCGGACAACTTCCCAACAACGTGATGTCCTTTATAGTGGTCATATTAACCGGTTTAGTTTTAGGATTGATTATGTATACTTTCTTCCCTAAAAACGCCGTGTTCCTTATTATAGCTCTTGTGATCGGCTTGATTCTGGGATTTATTCTGTTTACAATTCTTCCGCGCAACGCGATATCATCAATAACCGCGATCATCGCCGGGCTTGCCGTCGGATTCATTATTCTATTGATCACAAACCCGTCCCAGGCTGTGGGAGCTTTTTTGAAAATTATTTCCGCGGGACTTTCCGACTTGAAAAATTTCGGCGACGTGCTTTACTTCGCCACTCCCATAATTATGACAGGCTTGTCTGTCGGCTTCGCGAGCCGCACCGGCCTCTTCAACATCGGGGCGTCGGGACAGTTCACCTTCGGCGCTTATGCCGCGATCCTGATCGGGGTAAGATGGACATTCCTGCCCGGCGCGACACACTGGATAGTGGCGATCTTGGCCGCCGTCATCGCGGGCGCGCTGTGGGGTGTAATTCCCGGCCTGCTCAAAGCTTATTTTAACGTAAACGAAGTTATCGCGTGCATCATGATGAATTATATCGGTATGTTTCTCGTAAACTACCTCATCCCTCTGACGTGCTACGATTCGCGGTACAACACGACGCAGCCCGTCGCAAGCAGCGCGATACTCCCCAAACTGGGTATGGACAAGATCTTTAAGGGTAAAACCCTGGTATCGAGCGCAAACAGCGGTATATTTATCGCTATCTTGGCGGCTATTGCAATTTATGTCATTCTTGAAAAAACAGTTTTCGGCTATGAACTCAAAGCCAGCGGATATAACAGCGACGCCGCGCGGTATGCAGGAATCAACCGGGTCAAGGGCGTTGTGTCGTCGATGGCGATATCCGGAGCTCTTGCGGGCCTTGGCGGAGCGCTGCTCTATCTGGCCGGCAGCGGCAAACGCATAACAGTTGTCGACGAGCTTGCC
>Ga0209737_10003052_pt1 | contig 11691 bp, 14 predicted proteins | sample TergutCu122P3_FD_187284 | JGI IMG/M metagenome (GOLD analysis project Ga0209737, IMG submission 187284) | Cubitermes ugandensis P3 segment gut microbial communities from Kakamega Forest, Kenya - Cu122 P3 (SPAdes) (version 2) | ecosystem: Host-associated > Arthropoda: Insects > Digestive system...
GAGAAGCGGGGCTGCCGCCCCGCAACCCCGTATTTTCGGTGTTGATTGCAGTTGATAAAAAATATTTTTTGTGCATTATGCAATATACTGAATAGTTACATTAAATTTGATAATTTTTATAAGGAGTTTTTATATAATATGCAGCTTGAAATTGGAACTATCCACGACGGTAAAGTCAAAAGCATCACGGCTTACGGAGCATTCGTCGACATCGAAGGTCATGGCAGCGGAATGGTACATATCTCAGAAATAGCAAATACATATGTCAATGAAATCCGCGACCACGTAACCGAAGGACAGGAAGTCAAGGTTAAGGTCATCGGCGTCAACGAACAGGGGAAGGTCAGCCTTTCAATCAAGAAGGCAGCTCCCGCACCCGAACCGCAGCCGCGCAGAGAGTTCTCAAACAACCGCCACGAACGTCATGAAGGCGGAGGACAGAGACCCCCTCAGCAACGCAACAACCGTCCTAGCGGTCCTGTATGGAACGGAGAGAAGAAACAGGCGGTGCCTGCAGGCGAAATGACATTTGAAGACATGATGTCGCGTTTTAAACAGGACAGCGAAAAACGTATGTGCGACCTTAAAAGAGGTACGGACAGAAAAAACGGTTCACGCCGCAAATAAAACAAAAGCCTCCCGTGCTTGCGGGAGGCTTTTTTATGTGATTATTCCTCGTCGGAGTCCGAATTCTTCTCGATGTAGCTTACAATGTCACCGACAGTCTTAATCGTGTCGACAACCTCGTCCGGAATCTCAATATCGAATTCATCTTCGATACCTTCGATAAGGTCAACGATGTCGAGCGAGTCGGCACCGAGGTCTTCCTGAATGTTAGCTTCAAGCGTGATTGCATCCTCGTCTGCGTCAAGCTTATCAACGATAAGTCCCTTAAGTTTTTCAAAAATCATTTTAGAATCCTCCGTTTACTTTATTTGACGTATATTAACGCCTTTTTTATCAAAATCGAGACCGTGAATTAAGAGCCTACATCCCCGCTTCCGTGAAGTCTCCGATTCGCCTAAATTTAGTATACCTCTCTTTTAACAAAAGGTCAATACTTTTTTGTGATTTTTCTTCAATTTTGCCTGCCAAATATTCTTTAATATTTTCTGAAATTTTGTACAAATCGTTATGTGCGCCTCCGAGAGGCTCGTCTATGACGGTTTCTGCAACCCCCAAATCCACCAAATCTTCGGCAGTTATCTTCATTATTCCGCAGGCTTCACGCTCTTTAGTTGCGTCTTTCCAAAGTATGCTCGCAAAACCTCTGGGTGATATTACTGAATATATCGCATTCTCCAGCATAGCAAGTTCGTCGCATACGCCGAGTGCCAACGCACCGCCGCTGCCGCCCTCGCCCAGCACGACAGAGATAACAGGCGTACGCAGCATCATGAACTCAGCTATATTCTTCGCTATCGCCTCGCCCTGTCCCCGTTCCTCCGCCGCAATGCCGCAGAACGCCCCCGGCGTGTCTATAAAACATATAACAGGGCGGTTGAACTTCTCAGCCTGTTTCGCAAGCCTAAGAGCCTTTCTGTAGCCCTCTGGATGAGGCATGGCAAAATTACTTTTCTTGTTTTCTTCAAGGTCTCTTCCCTTGACTTCCGCAATAACCGTTACAGGAGTGCCGTTGAGACGCGCTATGCCGCCTATAATCGCACCGTCGTCGCCGCAGAACCTGTCGCCGTGCATTTCATAGAAATCCGTAAAAATCAACGGAAAATAATCGCGTACGGTCGGACGGTCTTTGTGACGAATCAGCTCAAGACGCTCCCAAGCGGATTTTTTTTCACCGGTTTCCAATGGAGCTACCATTCCTTTCTCTAAGGAACTGTAACAGTTCCTATACATATCCGTGCAGTTTAAGAAGCCTGCCCAGTGTTCCCCTCATTTTATTACGGGGAATAATCATATCAACAAAACCTTTGTCCTGCATAAACTCGGCAAGCTGAAAATCGTCGGGAAGTCTCTGTTTAATCGTGCCTTCGATTACACGGCGTCCAGCAAAGCCTACAAGCACCTTCGGCTCAGCTATGATAATATCGCCCAGCGATGCGAAGCTGGCCGTCACGCCACCTGTGGTGGGGTCTGTGAGCACGGTTATATAAAGCAGTCCCGCCTGACTGTGACGCGCAACGGCACCCGACGTCTTCGCCATCTGCATAAGAGAAACTATTCCCTCCTGCATTCTTGCACCGCCCGACGCCGTAAACACGACAATCGGCAGACCTCTCTCCGTCGCCGTCTCAAACGCCCGGGTGATTTTCTCGCCGACAACGCTACCCATAGACGCCATCATAAAATGAGAATCCATAACGGCGACAATAACAGTCACTCCGCCGATTTTGGCTTCTCCCGTCACTACGGCGTCGTTTAAGCCCGTCTTCCTACGGAGTTCAGCCTGTTTCTCTTCATATTCAGGATAATCAATAGGGTTGCAGCTAATCATATCTTTGTCGTGTTCAATAAAACTGCCTTTGTCGACAGTGACAGCAATCCTGTCTTTAGCGGTAATACGCCCATGATAGTCGCACTTTGGGCAGACCCACTTAAGTTCGGCAAACCTCTCCGCTGAGGTCTGGCTTTGACAGCGTGGGCATTTAAACTGGGGAGTTTCCTCAGCCGCAACATCATCGTTAAAACGCTTTTTTACAACATTAAGTAAGTTTTCTACAAGCACAGTATTCCTCCTTTTTACAGTTACTATAACGCTTTAATACCCATAGCCTGTTCGACCCAAGCAATATCTTCTTTTTCCATATTAGAAACGGCATAATTTATCTCTTCCTGCAAGCCGTTGACTTGATTTAAGTCATTGAGCTTTTTCAGTTTAAGTAATATAATAAGCAGGTTCTTCTGTTCTCTGCGTATTTCCAGTAAATTAGCCATATATTTCCTCCTTTGCTCTCTACTTTCTCTTTTCCATGTACCGCCCGAGATAACCTATATCATATTCTCCGCTCTCGAAATCACGGTTCTTTATCAGTTCCAACTGGAAGTCTATATTTGTATCCACACCGTGGACTATAAACTCCGACAAAGCCCAACGCATCTTACGTATCGCCTCGTCACGGTTTCTGCCGTAAGCGATGAGCTTGCAGACCATCGAATCGTAATACGGAGGAATTGTATAACCCTGATAAACGGCGCTGTCCATACGTATTCCCGGCCCTCCGGGAAGGTGCAACGCCTCTATGCGTCCGGGCGACGGACGGAAGTTCTCATTGGGATTCTCGGCGTTAATACGGCACTCTATGGCGTGCCCCCTGTACTCGACTTCGTCCTGTGTGATTCCGATTTCAAACCCGTCCGCAATGCGTATCTGCGCCTTAACAAGGTCAAATCCCGTAACTTCTTCAGTAATCGGATGTTCAACCTGAATACGCGTATTCATTTCCATAAAGTAGAATTTTTTGTCGCTGTCGAGAAGAAACTCAATCGTACCTACGTTGTAATATCCGCAGTTACGTGCCGCCGCAACAGCCGCTTCACCCATTCTTCTGCGAAGTTCAGGGTCAACGGCAGGACTGGGGCACTCCTCAAGAACCTTTTGATTGCGTCTCTGCATACTGCAGTCACGTTCGCCGAGATAAACGGCATTGCCGTGCTTGTCGCAAACAATCTGTATTTCAACGTGACGGGGATTAATGAGAAATTTCTCTATATAAACTGCGTCGTCGCCGAAAAAACTCAACGCTTCCTGTTGTGCGGCTACAAGCTGTGCCGACAGGTCTTCGGCACTGTCAACACGTCGGATACCGCGTCCGCCGCCGCCTGCCGCCGCTTTAACAAGTATAGGATACCCCATTTCTTCGGCAATCTTATGCGCTTCCTCAACCGTCCTGACGGCGCCTTCTGAACCGGGAATAACGGGAACGCCTGCGTTTCTCATGGTAGCCTTAGCATTAGCCTTGTCTCCCATCATCTCTATGGACTTGTATGAAGGACCGATAAATATAAGCCCGTTTTCTTCGCACAGTCGGACGAATTCGGCGTTTTCGGAAAGAAATCCGAACCCGGGGTGAACAGCGTCGCAGCCGGTATTCTTAGCGGCTGAAATCACCGCGCTCATGTTCAGATAGCTGTCTTTTGAGGCAGGAGGTCCGATACAGACAGCTTCGTCGGCTATCTGTGCATGGAGTGCGTTCCTGTCCGCTGTTGAATATACGCTTACGCTGCGGATTGAAAGTTCTCTGCAGGCACGTATAATACGTACGGCAATTTCGCCCCTGTTTGCTATCAGCACTTTTTTAATTCGATTCATTTGATTCATATTATATTCCCTTTATTCGCTCACTATGAACGAGAAGTCGCACGAAACGGCTTTTTCTCCGTCTACTGTTGCAAGCCCCTTGCCCATGACTATGTTGCGTCTCTGCTTAACTATCTCTACTTCGAGGTCGAGCACGTCGCCCGGTAGAACCATGCGGCGGAACTTTGCGTTGTCGATACCGCCGAAGAAACCGATTTTTCCTTTGAATTCAGGAGTCTGCATTATACAGACCGCCCCCGCCTGCGCAAGCATTTCTATCATAAGCACGCCAGGAGTTACGGGCTTGTCAGGGAAATGCCCCTTAAACCAATATTCGTCCTCACGGATATGCTTTCGGGCTTTGACCTTAACGCCGACTTCAAGCTCCAAAACTTCATCTATAAGCAGAAACGGGTCTCTGTGAGGGATTACCTCCATAATCTGCTCTTTATTCATCAACGCCATAGCCTTAACCTATAACCATAATCGGCTGGTCAAATTCAACAGCATCGCCGTTTTCAACAAGAATTTCCTTAACCGTTCCGTCAAAACCGCTCTTAACCTCGTTCATGAGCTTCATGGACTCGATAATCATGATTACGTCGCCTTTTTTAACCGTGTCGCCGATTTTCACAAACGGAGCCTTGTCGGGCGCGGGAGACGCATAATAGGTGCCGACGATAGGTGACTTCACTACATTGCCCTCAACCGCCTTGCTAACCGTCTCGGTCGTAGGAACGTCAGACGCAGCGTTCTGTACGGCGGGAGCGGTTATAGCTCCCATAGGCATTACGGGAGCAGCAACAGGACGTACGCCCTCGATTACAACTTCGCTGTCACCGCTTTTGAGCTTTATTCTGCCGAGTTTATTATCGGCAACGGTTTTTGAAAGTGCGGTAATCTCATCAAGAGTTAAACCGCAGGCTATTGTTTTTGTGTCTGCCATTTTCATCATTCCTTTATATTTTTTTAAAACAGATTGTCGCATTGTGTCCGCCGAAGCCCAGCGAATTTGATAACGCCGCCCTGACTTCCATGCTTACGTTGCCCTCCGTACAGTAGTCAAGGTCGCATTCCTCGTCGGGAACTTTATAACCGACGGTTCTGTGAACAAAACCCTCCTCAATAGATTTTGCGACAACAATCGCCTCAACGGCTCCTGCCGCACCTAAGAGATGACCTATCATGGATTTCGTGGAGTTGATTTTAACTTTGTATGCGTCATCGCCCATAGCGTTCTTTATAGCGGTTGTCTCATACTTATCGTTTAGACCCGTAGACGTGCCGTGAGCGTTGATATAGTCGATATCGGACGGCATCAGCCCCGCTTCCTGAATCGCAAGCGTCATTCCCATTCCTGCCGCCTGTCCGTCGGGAGATGGCGACGTCATGTGATATGCGTCGCAGGTTGCACCGTAGCCAGCAACCTCCGCATAAATCTTAGCGCCGCGCGCCTTAGCGTGTTCATATTCCTCAAGAATGAGAATACCGCTGCCTTCGCCGAGAACGAAACCGCTTCTTTCCTTATCGAACGGGATAGACGCACGCTCTAAATCATCACTCTTTGAGAGGGCTTTCATGTTGGAAAAACCGCCGATTGCAAACTCGTTGACCGTACTCTCAGTGCCGCCGCAAAGGCATACGTCAAGATAACCGTCCTTGATTTTTCTAAAAGCTTCTCCGATTGCGTGCGTAGCGGATGCACAGGCGGTAACGGCGCCGTAATTCGCACCCTTAAAACCTGTTTTCATTGACACAGTACCCGCCGCCATGTTGCTAATCATCATGGGGATATAGAAAACAGAAACCTTATTAGGTCCTTTTTCAAGGTACTTAGTATGCTCGTTGGCAGTCATTTCCAAACCGCCGATACCGCAGCCGATAATAACTCCCGCGCGGTAAGGGTCTACGTCAGAAAAATCCGAACCGCTGTCCGTAAGAGCTTCCGCTGTCGCTACAACTGCAAATTTTGTAAATCTGTCCAAGCGCTTCGACTCTTTCTTATCGAAACAGTAAGGTTTTCCGAAATATTCCTCCTCATTAAAAGTCTTCGCCGAGCCTGCGATTTTAACTCCCGTACGTGCCGTATCAAAATCTTCTATGTAAGAAAATCCGAGTTTATTGTCCTTAATGCCGTTCCAATACTCCGAGACGCTGTTGCCAAGCGGGTTTACCGTTCCGAGCCCTGTTATAACTACTCTTTTCATTAATCTATACTACCTCCAGTTTAAACCGGTTAACAGTTAAAATGTTATCCCCAACGTTACATTGACAGTCCGCCTGAAATTTCAATTACCTGTCCAGTTATATAATTTGCGTCAGGCGACGCAAGGAAAGATACGGCTCCTGCGATTTCCTCAACCTGCCCGTAACGCTTCAGCGAAATTTTTTCTAAAATCACACTTTTCTGTACATCCGTCAGCTTATCCGTCATAGGCGTTTCTATGAACCCTGGGGCTATCGCATTAACGGTGATGTTGCGTGAACCGAATTCTTTTGCCGCCGACTTAGTCATACCGATAACAGCCGCCTTAGACGCAGAATAGTTGAACTGCCCCGCATTGCCGTACAGACCTGCAACGGACGTCACATTAATGACCCGTCCGCTTCTTTGTTTCATCATGACCGAACACACAGCCTTCATCATGTTGAACACGCTCTTTTGATTGGTGTTTATAACGGCGTCATAATTCTCCTCGCTCATACGCGCAAGAAGTCCGTCCCTTGTAATTCCTGCGTTGTTTACAAGAATATCAATCGTGTCGAACTGTTTCTTAACGGTGTCAACCATTTTTTCGCACTCGCTGTAACTGGATACATCGGCGGCATAACAAAGCACACGGACGTCAAAAATCTCGCACTTTTCGGCGACAGCCTCGGCTTTTTCCCTGCTCTCGGGACGGTGCGAATGATTAATGATTATGTCGTACCCATCTTTGGCGAGACGTACGGCGATTGCCTCGCCGATTCCCTGTGAAGCGCCTGTAATAATTGCTGTTGCCATTATCATAACCTCCTATTATAATTTCAAGAGCTTGGCCGCAAGCCCCATAATATCCTCAATAATAGCTGAACATGGCTGGATTTCCTTGACAAGCCCAGCAATAGCACCGCAAAGGAACGACCCTTCCTCTAAGTTGCCGTCCTGCACGGCTTTTCTGAGCGAGCCGAGCGTCAGTTCCTCAAACTGCTCTGGAGTGATTGAACCTGTCTTTTCACCCTCGACAAGCTTCTTTGCAAACTTAGTCCTTACGCCTCTGCACGGATGCCCCGTATATCTGCCCGTAACGATGCTGTCGGTGTCTTTCGCCTCTATTACAAGTTTCTTATATGTCTCATGAATCCGGCACTCCTCAGCCGACAGGAAACGTGTGCCAATTTGAATGCCCTCGGCACCCAGCATGAATGCTGCCGCCATTCCTCTGCCATCGGCAATACCGCCTGCCGCAATTACGGGAATATCAAGAGCGTCGACAACCTGCGGTACGAGACACAGTGTCGTAATCTCGCCGATATGTCCGCCCGACTCCGTGCCCTCGGCTATAACAGCGTCAGCTCCCGCCCTCGCCATTCTCTTGGCAAGCGCAACCGTCGGAATAACAGGTATGGTCTTTATCCCCGCCTCTTTCCATGACGGAATGAACTTACTGGGATTACCCGCACCGGTCGTTACAATAGGTACTTTCTCGTCGATGACGAGCTGGGCAAGGTCTTCGGCGTTAGGGCTCATAAGCATGATGTTCACGCCGAAAGGCTTGTCCGTCATTTCCTTGCACTGTCTGATTTGACTGCGAAGATAGTCTATAGGTGCGGAACCGCCCGCAATGAGACCTATGCCGCCCGCGTTAGAAACGGCCGCCGCAAGGTTGCACTCGGCAATCCACGCCATACCGCCTTGTATAATCGGATATTTGCATCCTAAAAGTTCGGTTATTCTTGTATTCATTTTCTTTCCTCCTGTATATTTTCTATATACCTATCCCTACTGTTCGCAGGAAAACCTGAAAACTATGCGATTTGTTATCGCTTAGATTTGATGCACGCATTGCAGTCGCCATTTCCCGAGCGTTCTCTATTTTTCTAAGTCTTTTTACATTAAGCAATTCCTCAAGTACTTGTGCTGGATTGCCTAATTTATCAGGTTGTCTGAATTTCTCTTTTTGTGATAACCCAGTGAAATCTTTTCCATAAGCACGGCTTAATGCAGACAAATCTCCAAGATGCCAAGCTTCTAATTCATGACAGGCAATGCGTATTTTGTAGTTTTGATTTGTAGTACGACATAAACCGTCAAGTTCTGCCTTCAATTTAATGCAATCATTACTGTCCTTGTCAATCATAACTATAAATAAGGGATTGTTCCCATTGTATTTTTTCATACACATTTCACGGACAATGCTCTTTTTTAGGTCTGCCTTTCCCTCGTGAGGTACAACCTGAAATGTACCTTCAGGCAAGATGTTAGTAAGAAAAATATTTAGGAATACCCTCATTGATTCTTCTTCAACAAGAAATACATAGTTCATTCTGTACCTCCCGTTAATCAAAAAAGCCTTGATTCCACATACGCCCCAGCTTATCGCCATACTCAATCGCTTCTACAACATCAGGGTTATCTTTCAGATGACTGGCAGTAGCAAATCCGTCTTTTTTAGTAAGAATAACAGCGTCTTCAAGGTTAATGTAATTGAGCATTTCCGCTGAGTGGCTTGCTACGAAAATTTGTCCGTTCTCAGAATATTCATACAAGTATTCCGCAAAATAAGGCATTATATCATTAGCAATCTGCCTCTCCGGTTCTTCAACACATAAAAGCGACGGCGGTGACGGATTGGCGAACATACACAGGTACGCAAACAGCCTCATAGTCCCGTCAGAAGCATATTTAGAGAGGATAGCGTCTTTAAATGCCCCGTCGTTAATCTTCATGATTACACGTTCATCTTCTGTCTTTTTCATTTCAATATCGGATATACCCGGTATATGCCTCTTCATTCTTTCAACGATTATTTTAAATCTGTCGGGATGTTTTTCATACAGGTTATGGGCGACCACCATTAGGTTTGCACCATCTGGAGATACGTCTGTGGTCACATCATATGCGAGCGGTATCCCTTTGATTGAGTTGTCGTCAAAGTCGGAGAAAGAAAATCTACGTATGGCTTCTACCACAGGTATTTGTTCAGGGTAGCTAGACGGATGTATAATTTTAACACTTAAATGATTGTCCCATTTTATGGGGCTTTTAATTTCCTGTTCAAGAAACGGTGAGCGGTGATTGAGAAACTCTCTAACAGTGAGACTGGCAGTGAATTCCGCAACATAGCTATAGTCAGTGTCAAACTCCAACTCAATCCGTATGTTCTCATCCTCATGCCCCTTAGAAATAACATTTTTATATCCACCTAGTTTATCAAACGCAGGCTTAGAATTTGATTCCAAGCACATCTTCAAGAACCAAAACACCTCAAAAAGCGTTGACTTGCCTGTTCCGTTACGCCCTATAAAAACTGTCAGAGGGGTTATGTCCGTGAGTTCAAAATCTTGAAACGCCTTAAAATTCCTGATTTTGATACCTGTTATTTGCATAGGAAAAACCTCCTATATCTCCATAATAATCGCCCCGAGAGTTAATCCTGCGCCGAAACCGACCATACAGACCTTTGATTTTTCTTTAATCAGACCCTTTTCAAGAGCCTCGTCAAGCGCAAGCGGAATGGACGCACTCGACGTGTTCCCGTAATGGTCAAGAACGGTAATGAACTTTTCTATCGGCAAGTTCAGGTTCTTTGCGGCAGTCTCGATAATTCTCATATTCGCCTGATGAGGGATTATATAATCAAGCTCGAACGGAGATATACCCAGCTTTTCGCAAGCCGAATTAACTGCGTGCGGAAGTGCCTTAACCGCAAATTTGTAGACCTCTTTTCCGTTCTGCATAACCTTATGCATTCCCTGTTCCTCAAACTCTTCGCCGACGTCTTCATGCTCTGCGGCGAAATCTTTATTAGGCCCTATCGAACGGGCGTACAGGTACTTCGCACCCGTACCGTCAGTACATAAGTAGGACGTATACGGCGTATCGCTTCTTTCGATAATAGCCGCCGCCGCGCCGTCGCCGAACAGGATGCACGTATTTCTGTCGGAAAAATCAGTAACCCTTGAAAGGTTTTCAGCCGATACCACAACGGCATACTTCATGTCAGTCTCCGTCTCAAGAAAACGCCTTGCCGTATCCACGCCGTAAATAAACCCCGAACAGGCAGCATTCATGTCGAAAGAAACCGCATTGACCGCGCCGACCTTGCCCTGTATAACGTTAGCAACGGCGGGCGTATGAAAATCGGAAGAAATTGTTGTCGCAATAATCAGTCCTATGTCGGCAGGGTCTATGCCGGACTTTTCGATTGCGGATTTAAGCGCCTGAGCGCCCATATACCATGTCGGTTCCCAAGCCGAAATATGCCGCGAGGCTATTCCTGTTCTGGTTTTTATCCATTCGTCACTTGTTTCAATCAGCCTTTTGAGGTCGTCGTTGGTTACTTCCAATTCGGGTAGAAACCGACCCGTTCCGACAAATTTTATACCCATTAAAAATTTTCCTCCGATTGTTCTTGAAATTTTCTGTAAAATATGTTATTATATATATTAGGAATTGTGCAGCAGTTAAGATAAGTAAAACTGCCGATGTTCAGGTTACCTATTCCCCTCTCATCATATATACCTAATTTCTATTTTAATATATTTTAAACTTTTTTGCAAGATAATATTGTCACTTATTCTGCAAAATTTAAAATACTGTTTGTTTGCACAAAAAATGTTGGGAATTAATAGGAATATTGTTATTCATTTCAGAGTAATTAACAATTTTATTATAAATATAAGGAGATTTCAATTATGGTTATTTCATTATTCTCAGGTCAAGGTTCTCAGTTCACAGGAATGGGAAAGGAGATTTTAGAAAAGCATCCTGATTTATCGTCAATGTATGACGCCGCCTCTTCTATTGTCGGCAAGGACTTGCTGGATTTATGCCTTAATGCGGATGAAGAAACGCTTAGTCTGACAGTTAACGCCCAGCCCGCAATCATGATTACCTCTCTCGCTTATTTAGAAGCCGCAAAACGCAAAGGCTTTAACTTTGAAGGTGTCGGCGGACATTCACTCGGCGAATACGCCGCAATGGTCGCTTCTGAAATCGTATCGTTCGAGGACGGTTTCAGACTCATTAAAGCCCGTTCGGAAGCCATGGGCAAAGTTGCGTCGGGTTCGATGGCCGCGGTGCTCAAACTTTCGCCCGAAGAGGTTGAAAGAGTTTGCAGCTCAATCGGCGGGTATGTTGTTCCCGTAAATTACAATTCCCCTCAGCAAACGGTTATTGCGGGCGAAACAGAAGCCGTCTCGCTGGCTTTAAAAGAATTTACCGCAATGAA
>Ga0209737_10003054_pt1 | contig 11688 bp, 11 predicted proteins | sample TergutCu122P3_FD_187284 | JGI IMG/M metagenome (GOLD analysis project Ga0209737, IMG submission 187284) | Cubitermes ugandensis P3 segment gut microbial communities from Kakamega Forest, Kenya - Cu122 P3 (SPAdes) (version 2) | ecosystem: Host-associated > Arthropoda: Insects > Digestive system...
AAATCAACCATTGAATTTTTGATTTTGTGGGAAAAATTAAATAATGATAATATTAAAGGGGTCGATTTCGACCCCCTTTTGAAAGAAGCCGGAACAAATTCATTTACAATGAGTCCATCACGGTGGGTTGAATTGATAAATGCAAAGGGAATTATTGTAAAAACCGGGTCAGGGGGCGGAACTTTTGCCCATAAGGATATTGCTTTTGAATTTTCTTCCTGGATAAGTCCGGAGTTTAAATTATATCTACTCAAAGAGTTTCAACGTCTTAAAGAACAAGAACAGAATCAATTAGGATGGAATGCAAAACGTGAATTGACAAAAATTAATTATCGAATTCATACAGATGCAATCATGCACAATCTGATACCAAATGAACTTTCAAAATATGAAATTTCAATTATTTATGCACACGAAGCCGATGTATTAAATATGGCATTATTTGTGAAAACGGCGCAACAATGGAAAGATGAAAATCCTAACCTTAAGGAAAATATTAGAGATTATGCCTCTATCAACGAATTAATATGTTTATCAAACTTGGAAAACTTTAATGCTCTTTTTATTCAAGAAGGGTTATCACAAAGGGAAAGACTAATAAAATTGAATCAAATTGCAATTCAACAAATGAAAATATTACAAAAAACAACTAATCACAAATCGTTAAAACAATAATGAAAAAACTTGCAGAACTTCTTGAAAACATTAATTACATCCAAATTATTGGAAATAAGGATATTGAGATTTCCAACATTCAGTTTGATTCGCGGAAAGTGGTAGAAAAAAACACCCTGTATGTCGCACAGAAAGGCACAGTAACGGATGGGCATCAGTTTATTAGTCAGGCGATTTCACAGGGGGCGGTGGCAGTAGTTTGTGAAATATTACCGGAAGTTTTAACGGAAAACTGTACTTACATTCAGGTAAAAAACTCTGCTATTGCGCTGGGCGAGTTGGCTTCTGCGTTTTATGATTTTCCATCGAAAAAAATTACGTTGGTAGGGGTTACCGGAACTAACGGAAAAACAACCACTGTAACGCTTTTGCATCGTTTGTTTATTGATTTGGGTTATCCTACAGGGTTAATATCCACGATTGTGAATAAAATAAACCATACGGAAATTCCCGCTACACACACAACGCCCAATGCGTTGGCATTGAATCAACTGCTTAGCGATATGGTAAATGCCGGATGTCAATTCTGCTTTATGGAGGTCTCTTCCCACGCGGTTGTGCAGCAACGTATTGCAGGAGTGCATTTTGCAGGTGGTGTTTTTAGCAATATTACCCACGACCATTTGGATTTTCACGAAACGTTTTCCAACTATATCAAAGCAAAACAGCAATTTTTTGAGATGCTGCCTAACACCGCTTTTGCGTTAACCAATATTGATGATAAAAATGGTAAAGTGATGGTTCAGAGTGCAAAAGCAAAAGTCTTTACCTATAGCCTGCACACCGGTGCCGATTTCAAAGGAAAAATTACCGATAATAGTTTTGAAGGACTAACCTGCGAATTTAACGGTACTGAGGTCTATTTAAAACTGTGCGGCAAGTTTAATGCTTACAATTTATTGGCAATTTACGGAACAGTGCTTTTGTTAGGAATGAAAGAGGATGAAGTGTTATTGGCATTGAGCAAATTGGAAGGTGCAAGGGGGCGTTTTCAGGTGCTTCGCGATAGCAAAAACCGCACATTCATAGTTGATTACGCCCATACCCCCGATGCTCTAAAAAATGTACTTTCCACTATTAAAGATATTACGCAAAACAGTGTAGAAGTGATTACTGTAGTAGGTTGCGGCGGCGACAGAGATGCGCTGAAACGACCAATTATGGCAGAAACCGCGTGTAACTTCAGCAACAAAGTGATTCTCACATCAGATAACCCTCGTACTGAAGACCCGCACAAGATTTTGGCAGATATGGAAGCCGGTATTCCCGTTGCCTTCAGGCAACGGACACTTACTATTGAAAACCGCCGTGAAGCCATTAAAACCGCCTGTCACTTGCTACCCGACTACGGCGTACTCTTGGTTGCCGGTAAAGGACACGAAAACTATCAGGAAATTAACGGAGTGAAACACCATTTTGATGATGTAGAGGAAATATGTAAATTTAAAGATTCAAAGATTTAAAATTTAAGACCTAGAAAAGGAAAATCATAAAGAAATTTTTTCTAACAAATTGTTCAATTAATAAAAGGAGGTAAAAATGAAACCCGTAAACAAACAGTACATTCGAGAAATTAAGAAAAGGTATGGTGGCTATCACGCAACTTGGGCACCTGGTGTACCTTTACAAGTTGGCGATATTGGCGATTTTGACAAAGATGGTGCATTCCAAAGATTAGCAAATTTATCAGATTTGAAAATCGCTTTTGAAATTCGCACAGACAATACGAATAACCAATTAGATTACACATCACAAAACAAAGTTGATGTAATAACTAAATTGTCGGGGCAAATAGTACCTAACAGTGTATTGAAAGATATTGACGCAGGGGTAATTGTAGCATTTAAGAAAGGAAGTTCAGTATTATTCAAAGCAAAAAATGTGAGATATGATTCTATTAAGAACATTATACAGGTTGAAAACGAGGTAATTAAACTGTATGGTAAAAATAATTGGAAAAAAGAATGGTGTATTATTACAGAGTTGGCAATCGCGGAGAGTGCAACAATAATAATTTCCAACAGTTCAAGTAGTAAAATTGAATTGAAGGCAAATGTGGGTATTGGTACTGCAAATATTAACATAGCCGATGCTTCATTAGATTTTTCAATTCAATCTGCAAAAGATTTAAGCACTACAATTATTGCACAAGAGGGATTAACTCCGCTGTTTAAAGTAAGAAAGTTGAAACTCAAAGGAGGTTTATTTACCCCTCCAATACCTGATGGCTTAAAGCATACAGTACTACATGAATTGGGCGATAAACCCATAAGCCATGAAGACTCTTCTGCAAATTTAATAACCTTAGATAATTTGACGGAAGAGGTATGTTTATCTGAATATAAACCCGAAGAAATAGAATAATTAATTGATAATTAACTTTAAATTAAACAGTTATGGGTAAAAAGAACAGATTATTAGTATTACTTTTGGCAATCTTCCTGACCGCTTGCGGACAAGAAAGTAGCAGGTTAACTATTGAAAAAACCAATTTCTACACTTCAGATACCATTTTATTACCGGTGCCACAATTGGATGGTTTAGTAAGTGTAGAGAAATCCTTGTACAACAGACGCTCTCACAGGGACTTTCAAGATAAAGAGATCTCTTTAGGACAACTTTCACAAATACTGTGGGCTGCATACGGAATAACAATTCCCAGAACAGACTATGCATTTTTGAGAGGTGGACTTCGTACCGCTCCATCAGCTGGTGGTTTATATCCCCTTGAAATTTATATTGCTGTTGGCAAAGTGGAGGGGATTAAATCAGGGTTATATAAATATGTTGCTCAAGGGCACAAAATAGTTCAAACTTCTAATGAGGATTTGAGATATGAACTATGTTCTGCTTCCTACAGACAGAAAATGATAGAAGAAGCACCGGTATCCATCATCTACACCGCAATATTCAGCAGAACTACAGATAAATACAAAGAGAGAGGAAGAGAAAGGTATGTCTGTATGGATTTAGGCCATTCGGCACAGAATGTTTATTTGCAAGCTGAGGCTTTAGGATTAGGCACTTGCGCCATCGGAGCTTTTTCAGATGAAGAAGTGGCGAAAATAATGCAACTGCCCAAAGAGGAAGAACCGCTCTATATCATGCCGGTAGGTTATTATGGAAAAACTGACAAATAAAACAACTACAATAACAACCAAAAAAAGGTAATTAGTATATGGGAGAGCTTGAAATAATTCTAATCGCTATTGGGTTGTCAATGGATGCTTTTGCCGTATCCGTTACGTTGGGTTTGTCTGTAAAGAAACCTAACGTAAAAGAGGTTTTAATACCCGGAATCTACTTTGGACTTTTTCAAGCACTTATGCCACTGATTGGATTTTTTGCGGGAGTAAGTTTTGCAGGTAAAATCCAAAACTTTGACCACTGGATTGCCTTTGCGCTCCTTGGTTTGATTGGCGGAAAAATGATTGTAGAAGGATTCTCAAAAAAAGAGAAAAAAGTGAATAAAAATCCTTTTCGGTTTACGAATCTGCTTTTGTTGGCAATAGCCACAAGTATTGATGCATTAGCAGTGGGCATAACGTTCTCCTTTTTTGAGGTAAATATTTTCAAGGCAATCATCATCATAGGGCTAATCACTCTTTGCATATCAATCGGCGGAGTGAAAGTCGGGAACTTGTTTGGAACGAAATTCAGGTCTAACGCGGAATTTTTTGGCGGAGCAGTCTTGATATTGTTGGGATTGAAGATATTGATTGAGCACTTGATAAATACATAAACATAATAACTAAAACAAAAACTATGACACCTAAAATTCAAAAAAAACAAGAGGGCGAAATTACGCTCAATGATGTGCAGAGCAAAATTATTACAATTCAAAACAAGAATGTGCTTTTGGATAGCGATGTAGCTTGGTTGTATAACGTAGATACAATGCACATAAATCAGGCAGTAAAACGTAATTCTGATAAATTTCCAAAAGGATATATTATTTGCTTGACAGAGAGTGAGAAGAAGGAGGTTATCACAAATTGTGATAACCCCAAAATCAAATTTTCTCCGGCATTACCAAATGCCTTTACCGAAAAAGGTTTGTATATGCTCGCCACCATTTTGAAAAGCGAACGAGCCACCGCCACAACCATTGCCATTGTAGAGGCATTTGCGAAAATACGCGAACTCTCTAATATGGTTGCCGAACTTGTTAAATCGCCCGATGACACCCAAAAACAGACTGACGTAGTGCAGAAAAGCAGCGAAATTCTGTCGGACATCGTTACAAAGGAATTGAAAACCACGGGTACTGAAACAAGTTTTGAGCTTAACTTACTTTCGGCGATAAAAATAAAACATACCATTAGAAAAGAATTACAATAATATGACAAAAGACATCGAAGAATAACCCAAAAAAATTAAGTTATGAAAAAAGAAAAAAGATTTGAAATTATTCACGAAGAAAAACAAGGATTTGGAAGAAGAGTGTTTATTCTGAAAGACAAACAAACCGGCAGGGAGTATCTATTTGTTCAAGATGGCTATTCCGGTGGATTATCTCCACTGTTGAGCAGGGAAAATAAAATGTAAATTATTAATCATTAACCACTAATCATTAATCATTAATCATTAACAATATGTTATATTATTTTTTCGATTACCTACAAAAATTTAATGTTCCCGGCGCGGGGCTGTTTCAGTACATCTCGTTTCGGGCGGCAACGGCAATTATTTTGTCGCTGTTTATCTCGCTGATTTTTGGCAGAAAGATGATTCGCTATCTGAAACAGAAACAGATTGGCGAAGAGGTGCGCGACCTGGGATTAGAGGGGCAACTCTCTAAAAAAGGAACTCCCACAATGGGCGGACTCATCATCATCGCCTCCATCTTAATTCCTGTTCTGCTGGTTAACAAATTGGATAATATCTATGTTATCCTGATGATTTTTACTACATTATGGTTGGGTGCCATCGGGTTTTGGGACGACTATATCAAGGTTTTCAAGAAAAATAAAGCAGGATTATCCGGAAAGAAAAAACTGTTGGGGCAAATTATTCTCGGATTTATTGTAGGAATGGTAATCTGCTTTCATCCCGATGTGGTTATTAAAGAGAAAAAGCAAGATGCGCAAAATGTGTTGATGAACAGAGAGTTTGCGTTTTCTATTGAAAATGTGAATAAAACACACACAGTTTTCAGCGGAAGCGAAGAGGAGCATTCCACGAAAACTACCATTCCGTTTTTCAAAAACAACGAATTTGATTATTCAGTTCTTACACGGTGGTTCGGCGACGAAGAGGGTCGGTGGGCATTTTTGTTTTTAATCCCTATCATCATCTTCATTATTGCGGCGGTCTCCAACGGGGCTAACTTAACAGACGGATTAGACGGGTTGGCAGCCGGAACTTCCGCCATCGTTGCAGTGGGTATAGCCATTTTGGCATACGTCTCAGGCAACGCAATATTCGCTGATTATCTGAATATTATGTATATTCCAAACATTAGCGAGGTCGTAATTTTTACCGCGGCGTTGGTGGGCGCGTGCATCGGGTTTTACTGGTTTAACTGTTTTCCTGCGCAAATCTTTATGGGAGATACGGGTAGCTTAAGTCTTGGGGGAATTATTGCTGTGTTGTGTATCATCATTCGTAAAGAACTGTTAATACCAATCTTATGCGGCGTATTTCTCATCCAGTCGCTGTCGGTTATCGTTCAGGTAATCTATTACAGAACAACGAAAGTGAACAGTTACCGGAAAGCGCAGAACATTTCGTGGCTCAAAGCCTATAGAATTTACAAAACGAAACCGCAACTGCTTGAAGAGTTTACAGGGAAGCGTGTTTTGTTGATGACCCCCCTGCATCATCATTACCAGAAAAAAGGGATGCACGAAGCAAAGATTGTGCAGCACTTTGTCATTATTAGTATTTTATTAATTATCATATCATTAGCAACCTTAAAAGTAAGATAACATGGCACAACAAACAAGAACATGGATGTTTCAAGCCCTTTCCAATTTTCAAATGGCACGCGACAGAGCAGCAACCCTCTCGCAAAACCTCATCCGGCTTCGCAGCGAAAGTTTGGTGGAAACACTGTCCGATTTTGAAAACTCGGAACATAAATTAGAATTTGTGAAAACCATTGAAGGCGTTGATTTTATTAACGACTCAAGGGCAACAAATGCCAATGCAGTTTGGTTTGCCATGGAAAATTTGCCCCGGTCCATTATCTGGATTACCAATATGAATAATGTCGAGTTAATCAATGAGGATTTACGACAGATTATTCAAGAAAAAGTAAAAATAATTGTTATTCAGGGAGTTTACAACACGGCGTTGGAAGATTTTTTCAAAAAAATGAACAAGGACGTATATACGGTAATGAGTTTGGAGGATGCGGTGCGTACAGCCTTTTACGCCGGCAGTTCCGATGAAACCGTACTTTTTTCGCCGGGGGTAGTCAGTGCCGGAATGTACAGAACTTACCGCGAGCGCGGGGAAAAGTTTAAGGAAGCGGTGGCGCAGTTGTAGGAATTAATGATTAATGGTTAATGATTAACGGTTAATGATTATGTATAAAATCTATTGCAGAACTGTCCAATTTTTTCTCCGTATCACGGCATATTTTCTGCCTTGGAGACATCCTGAGGAACTAAAGGATTATCAACAATTGGCGCATTTGTTGAAGAAAAAACAGATTAACTCAGTGCTTTTGGTAACCGGAAAAAATGTGAGTAGAATGGGACTGCATAATCCTCTGTTAAAAGCTCTTAAAGATGTTGATATTTCTACTGCTATCTACAACGAGACTGTTCCCGACCCCACCATTGAAAATGTGGAAGCCGCATTGCAACTTTATAAAACTGAAAACTGTGCTGCCATTATCGCGTTGGGGGGTGGCTCGCCGATGGATTGCGCCAAAATCGTCGGCGCAAGGGTAGCTCGACCCAACAAAACTGTTTCGCAAATGCGGGGGGTTTTCAAAGTGATGCGGAAAATTCCGTTGTTTGTTGCCATTCCAACCACCTCGGGCACAGGCAGTGAGACCACCATAGCCGCAGTAATTACCGATAGTGTTATGCACGAAAAATACGCAGTCAGCGACCTGGCATTGATTCCACACTATACCATTTTAGACACGAAATTAACAGTGGGAATGCCGCCGCATATTACTGCATACACCGGAATGGATGCACTGTGTCATGCTGTTGAAGCCTATATTGGACGCAATAATACACCGCAAACCCGCAAAGATGCGCTGCAGGCAACAAAACTGATTGTTGACAATCTGTATCCGGCATATAGCGATGGGGAAAATCTTACGGCACGTATCAATATGCAGATGGCTGCTTTTCAGGCGGGAAAGGCGTTTACCCGAGCGTATGTGGGTTACGTTCACGCCATAGGACACGCATTAGGCGCCCGCTACGGCATTCCCCACGGTTTGGCTATGGCGGTAATACTTCCCCACGTGCTTGAACTCTACGGAAAAGCCGCCCATAAAAGATTAAGCGAAATGGCTGTTTTTACCGGAATTGGAAATCCTAATGACTCCGAACAGGAAAATGCAAACAGATTCATCGATGTGATTCGCAACCTGAATACAACGATGGGGCTTCCCAATACTATTGAAACCTTATTAGAGGAGGGTATTCCCGAATTGGCAAAAACTGCGCTAAAAGAAGCAAATCCCTTGTATCCGGTACCCGCAATTTTTGACAGAAGTAAAATGGAAAAGGCATTTTATGCTCTGTTGAGGTGAGATACAGGCTCAAATTAAAGTTAAAATAATTGAAAATACTTGTTTGTTAAAAAAAAATGATATGGAAAAATTAAAATTTAAAGGCGATAAAATCATTTTATTGATTGTCATACTTTTATCATTACTCTCTGTGATGATGATTGCCAGCGCGGGAGACCGCTGGGTAGAACAACTGCGAAACTTCGGCGTGGGCTTCTTCCTGCTGTTTCTATTTTATCATATTGATTACAGAACGGTTTCGCGCTTCGCAACCCTGCTGCTCATCTTTTCCGGTGCGCTTTTAATCTACTCATTAATAAACTCTTCCGGAGAACGTACCATTAATCTCTTTGGAATGGACTTGCAAATTTTCTATTTCATCGGATTTTGTGTACTGCTCTTTATGGCAAAATATATGGCAAAAAAACTGAACTACGAGGAAGAACTAACAAGAAATGAAGTGCTTACTGTTTTTGGGTTAATTCTGGTGTTTTGTGGAGGAATATTCTTTTCCAATCAGTCAACGGCTATCATTCTGTTTTGCACCTGCATTGTTGTGCTTTTTGTAGGACGCGTAAAAACAAAATACTTGCTTGCTTTTTGCGGGGTTATCTTCGTAGCAGTTTTCTTAGCCTTTGCGCTCAACATCGGGCGTGTGCAAACTTTTAAGAATCGTGTAACCTACTGGAAAAACGACAAGGTAGCCCCCGGTATGGACAAAGACTATGGCAGGCAGGCGATTCTTTCCCGGGCAGCCATCTCTACGGCAAATTGGCTACCCGCCAATGTGGGAAAAGGAACCATCAAAAAAATACTTCCTGAAAAGGATAACGATTACGTTTTTTCTGTTTTGGTAGAAGAGATGGGACTCTTAGTGGGACTTTTTGTACTGTTTTCCTACTTAATCATTCTCTTCAGAACTATGCGCATTGCCCAAAATGCCGAAGGGGCTTTTGCGATGCTCCTCGCGTGGGGCATTGGGTTTTGGTTTTGTATGCAGGCACTTATTCACATCGGGGTAAACAGTTTTCTAATTCCTGCCACGGGACAAACGCTGCCTTTTGTCAGCCGCGGCGGAATGTCGCTCGCCATCTCCGGCGCAGCAATCGGTATGTTGATGAATATCAGTAGGGACAAGAATTTAAAGATTTAAAATTTAATATTTAAAATTTAATACATTAAACCCTTATTTTCAAAAGTATCCTTAGTAGCAATAGTTCAATAGTTTGAATATAATGAAATCAATTAATATTTTTTTGCGTGTTTTTTTAGGGATAGTTTTTATCGCTTCGGCAGTATTGAAGTTATTTCCCGTTGAGGCTTTTGATGCACGGATTTTAGAAACTGCGCCCTTTTTAGGTTGGACATTCTCGATGATTTTGGCGCGAATTATTATTGCCTGCGAGCTGGCGTTGGGCATATTTATAGTGGCGGGGTTGTGGTTAAAACGTGTAGTCTATCCGCTTACGCTTTTGATGCTGGGCGTTTTTACCTCTATTCTCATCTATTCTTTCATTCGTTTTGGAAACGAACCCAATTGCGGATGCTTCGGAGAGTTATTACCTTTTTCTAATATTCAATCCCTACTCAAAAACATCTTTTTTATTGTTATTACTGTTTTCCTATATTCTCAGGCAAAAAATCATACATTAAAATACTGGTGGATTGGAGTTTCCGTGTCAGCAGCCTCTGTGTTAACCATTTTTTTGCTCCACAGAATTCCGCTCTATTTGGATGAAATTGCGTTGAAGGAGCCTTTTGCTTCCGAATATGTGAATAGTGATAGTTTTCAGATCGAAGGGGAGGATTTGTTTCAAAAACATTTGGTAGTCTTTTTATCTTGCACTTGCCCCAGATGCAAAGATATGGTTAGGAATTTGGAAACGATGAACAGGATTTATCCGATGCAGAATGTTTATTACTTTCTTTACGAAGACAGTTTGACAAAAACTTCCCATCTGTTTGCAAACAAAGAGATTTCGTTCCCCTGCAAAGTTGTTCCCAGAGATACTTTTTTCACTTATATCCCGGTGCCTTACCTTCCCTTAATTGGATTGGTGGACAGCGGAAAATACACAAGGATTTGGACCGGTGCCAATTTTGATTTCGACAGGGAGGTGCCGGTATTGAAAGCGGAGGGGATAATCAAGTAGCAGGATAACAGGCTTGCCTCCTTTGCTTCACCCCTCAGATCTACTGACTACGAAGAATATTCGCGTAACATATCAAAGAGGCTACGGTTTTAAAGTAGCCTCTTTTGAAAAATGTTAAAAATCTGCGTATTTATGAAATATTGTTTCTTTTATGGAATATTTATTTCAAAAACCGAGCCTAAGGGAACTTCAAAAGTTCCATATATCTCTGTGGCACATTGCATATTAAGTCTTGCTGCGTCAGCAACATTTTGCGCCACTTTGCAATCGAAGAGTCTAAAAGAATGAGCAGTACGAGTTCCGCAGGGGAAAGTGTAGTTGTTAAATTGGTGTAAACTTTTTGGGGGAGATATCATTGTAAATGCTACATTGTCACGACTATAATCAGAACCATTTATATCTGTTAAACTTGATAATGTCCAAAAACCGTTACCACTTCCACTCCACCCCCAATTACAATGAAGGTGACGAACTTTATTAGTGTTATCAACACTATACCCATCCACTACCCAATAATGGCCGCTACTACTCGTACCGTCGCTTTTTCCAAAGTATAACACAGGGCGTCTGTTATCAATCTCTTTTTTCAACAGTTTTTTCCATTCATTTTCATCGGGAGCATTAGGTTTTGGATAAATGTTTTTATCAAATCTAAGTATAGTCCCAAAATCAAAATAGGAAAAAGAATTTTGAATATTCAAAGTACTAGCAGACGTACTGTTAATTCCAAAGTTTGCCTTTACGGCTGCTGCACTATGATATAACAGTTTGGCATTTTCTTTAGTGGCATTCTTCGGCGACATATTACTCCAGTTATAACCAACAGTTGAAAAATCTATTTTTATAGTATCTGTAAAACCCTGAGGAAGATATTTCAAATAATTTTTCGGAGTGATGTGGCACGTATGAAAATTAAGAATTTGTGCTACTGCTACTCCGCCACAGCCCACTTTAGTTTTAATACCGCCAATGGCAGGGCAAGAATCATTATAGGTGACGCCTCCCACAGTTGTATTTCCGCCACTTTGCCCCCATTTGGTTTCCATGAGCCAGGTTCCCGGCTTGTAGTAGATGGGCGTAGCTTCCTCCTCTTTGTTATTTCCCACTATTACTCCGGTCTGTCCGCTCTCTCCGCTCGCTCCGCCCCGTTCGTCATCA
>Ga0209737_10003056_pt1 | contig 11682 bp, 7 predicted proteins | sample TergutCu122P3_FD_187284 | JGI IMG/M metagenome (GOLD analysis project Ga0209737, IMG submission 187284) | Cubitermes ugandensis P3 segment gut microbial communities from Kakamega Forest, Kenya - Cu122 P3 (SPAdes) (version 2) | ecosystem: Host-associated > Arthropoda: Insects > Digestive system >...
GGGGGGGGGGGGATTGTTCTTACAGAGAGTAATATTCTTTATGTACTGGGCTTGCGAGAATTAAATGTAATTGTACAGGTACAATGCAGAATAACTATACTAATTCTTTTAAATAAATGTCAAGAGAATACAGTTATAATAAAAAGCACTTGCCTGTAATAAGTAGTGCATTTCAACGAAGTAACGTGGCAGTATTTCAGGTAATATTACATGCAAATACATATATCATGTAATAATTATAATTTAATACTTGTTGGCCTGCAGATGTTCAACACTGCAGGCCAAAATGTCATAAATTGTGTTAGTGTATACAGAACGGATGTTAGCGGCCAGAAAAATTATGTCTGTGGAATTTGGGCAGTTATAGTCGGCAGTCTTGTCCTTGATTTAATAACTGACAGAAGGCCCACGAGGGCAAAATGTCCATGGATGGCAACACTGTGTCGTAACGTGTTTACATGGTGTGGCATATACTAGATGATCTGTGGTGGCATAGAAGAATAACATATGGAGCGGTCTTTCGTGATCGATCCGCTGAACACCAGTAAATGGATGAAGTTAGCAGTGCTGGCGTGTGTAGGCAAAGCTAGAAATGCAGGTGTCCCTCATGGGCACAGATTATATATATGCTCATGGGTAATTACCCACAGATTCATGGGAATTACAAAAATATACCAGGAGGCACGTGGAGGTTCTTTGCGTGTGGACAATATCACTGGTGACCGCATACCGTTTTAATGTATAGGAGGAGTGATGTCGATCTATGAACGCATACAGAAAGGAAAACTGAATATGTACAGTGTGCTCATTCAAATTAGTTGCCAAATGAAATTTTGTTGAAGCTAGTTGTACTCGCTCTTATTCTCTGGCCACGGAAGGGATTTCAAAATTTATGAAGGCGCCCTGTTTGAAAAGTTTGGATTGTTTATAAGGGAGGAAATAGTGTCCGTTACAACGGAGACTTAAATGTGTAGTCTGTTTTGTCACGATGTAGTTTGTGATATGAGTTTCTTCGTAACCATAGCAACATCCTTGACACTTTTCACTCACTGTATTGAAATTGTTACTTTTCGGAAGAAAGTGGAAAAGGTTGAAGTAAAAAATTACGTTTTATATTGTGTTAAATTGGTATAGAGCTTTATTGACGGTACTGTATGTTTTCACCATGAATAAAACATCGTCTTATTGGAGTGAAACGTTGTATGTCTCCTGTATTAAGATAAATGGGAAACCTATTCTTCCTCCACTGGTGAGTTCCGAATGAAACCAATCTTAATATTCACAATATTGCCAAATGAAGAATGTTTCAGTCCACATTGTATAGTCTGAATTACTGATAACATCGTTAAATAAGCTGCAACCAATAATAGTGTTTTCATGCAAATTGCAATGTGTGATGTATTCTGACAATTTGCAGACATTTATGCATTTCCATTTTTAGTAAGGCAGGGTGGGTTGAGGATTTTGTAGAAACAGACAAATGAAAATATAAGCTTTCAGTATGGTTATGTTAGTATTGATATTTATTGCTTCAGTTTAAAGCACTACTTTTCTACAGGATATCAAGTCTGATGTATATAGATCTTTATAACAATAAAATGGCATAATTGTATAAAACCACTGGATTTAGTTTTATTTTCTCTGTAACTTTTTCTTGAGAATATAGCTGCATTAGGGTCTGTCCCATTCATTACATTGGTCATGTAACTTGACTTAAATTGTACCATTTTAGGCTATTTTCCAACACAAGAACAGTATAAAATTTTAGGTGTTGTGTTAGAATATCAAAGGAATTTGAAACAGCAAAATGGTGTTGAATGTTGTGATGAGATGTAATAATCGTAACATGCAGTACAACCAAGTAGTATGAGACTATTCCAGACTTCACTTGCAAAATGTTGTATTGAGATGGTGGTAACTATTCATAACCCAATCTGGGTCAACTTCAGAACCTGAAAACCCAAATTACTTGTGCAATTCAAAGAATAACACCAACAATGTTGGAGTGAGTTTAGACGTCTTTTGTTTCACTGGTGCCTGTGTGTGGCCGTCATCAATTTTCACAATTTGAAAGAAAGTTTTTTGTTGAAAATCTTGTTTCTTTCTTGGTAAGGATTTTTTTTATTAGCTCCTGTGAACTCCTTTACTGTTTCTCTGTAGGTACAGGGTATCTCTGCTACAGAATTACAACCTTTCACCTACAAATATGTGTTTGTATGTCAGTTCCCACGTGTGTAATATTCTTTAGTAATTGCTATATAGTCATACTGTAATTCCTTCACATCTCAGTTTGCTTTGTTGTTTCCAAGTCTTGTATTGACAACACAGTTTGTTTAATGTCTTTGAAGTTGCTTAACTGCACTGGGTGCTCACTTATAAAACACATCTAATCAGACCTTGGAAACTGAAATTATTCCAAAAAGAGATGCAGCACTAGTAGTATCTATGTACTAGATCTACATGATTGTATTGCCATGATTCATTTCTGTAACTGAGTAGTTGCATTTCCAATACTGTATCTGTGGCATATTGGTAGTATTGAGACTGAAATAAGGTTTCAGATACCGTCAAACAAAATTAATGTATGTTATATACTGTATTGCTAAAGTATATAAGATACACCAGTTGTGTCTGATGGTATTTAAATCCTTATTTGTTACAACTAATACAACAAGGTGAGAAACATAGAATTTGCTGTGATTCAGTTGACAGAGCCTCATTTTTAAAAACTGTTTTCATTAAATGAATGTGGCTTTGGCTTTAAAGTAAAGAAGTCTTTAAAAGAAGGATCTTTCCCCTTCTTTCCCACAAGTCTGTGACTTAATTTACTTACTATTTTAGTGTACTTGTTAACAGATGACTCCTCAACGACGAGAAGAGATGTGCCACTACAAGCAGTTGGCTGTGGCTGTGGAAGCTCAACTTCAAAGTTCGACAAGGAAGAACTGGAGCGATGAGAGTATCATGGAGGACAGCAGTGTTACATTGCTGTCAGGCACTGAACATGCTTCAAGTAACCATCATTTTTGTACCAGTACCATAGTTGATGGTAATTCGACTTGTGAAATGGAGCCTACATTGATCTTATCAGGGGAGAGTGCCTCATTAAGCAGTGCAGTAATCAAGAAACTGATGCCGTCCAATGAATTAGAAAAGAGAATTCTTAGAACTGCAGACGTAAGGTCAAAGTCAGCAAGCATGTTGGAAAGCTTCCAACAGTACACTGTGGGGCATAGTCCAATATTGGTTTTGAACCCAATTCAGCAGCATGTAATACAGCAAAACTGTAGCAGTGAAGTGGAAAATGTTGGTCAGTGCATAACAATTGATGCTAGAAGAAAAGAGGGTTTGTGTTCAGAAAACAAAGATTCTTCAGTCCGGGACAGTAAGAGTGAAGGTGTTCTGGTAAATGATGACATTACAGATCATGACAAATGTTGTTTGGAGAATGTGCAGCAGGACTCTAGGTTAATTCTTACCAAAAATATTTTCAGTCCAAATTATACTGGATTCAGACCATGGAAGAAGGTGCATAATGGTAATACTAGTAATGAATGTGACATGGTATTGAAAACATGTCAGGGCATGGTCAGTACTTTGAGTGGTAATCAACAGGAAACAAAACAAGTTGTAACTGACAGTGATGTAAATATAAACATGGTAGAAAGTGCTGATCACAGCATGGATAAGAATGGCAGTCATCACAGTTTCATAATGCCAGTTATGCAAAATGTTAACCACAAATCAACATCTGTTGTTAGTGATACTGATGACAATGGACAGAAATGTGGGGCCATTAATGATGCTTTAGAATCAAGAACTGAATGTGTAAATGATAAAGAATGTATGTCTCAGGATGAAAATCATTCCAAAAATCCACTTGAACCTGTTAAACTCCAACCAGAAGTAAATTGTACATTTCCTTTGCATAGTCAGAAGGTGGCTAACCCAAACATACCTGTGCAGAACCTTCCTCACCTCAGCAAGGAAACACGTGAAGGTGATAATGTAAGTGAACCTGGGAAAATCTGTGAAGAAATTCTGGATATCTCTAAGGGCTTACAGTCTGAATATTGCTGCAGTGATGACTGTGTAAGGTTGAATAGTTTGGGGTCTGACAGGAACATTCTAATGAACAAGTATGTCTCTTCAGGACATAGTTCTTCAGGACACACAGAGTTTCCAGATGTTACCAGCGATGTGCTTCATCCGTTAACACAAGAAAATCTGGAAGACAGCGTGAGTTCGGTAGCCATGACATCCAGCACAGACCTCAATCATTACATGAACATCACTGGGAGCAGTGACAGCGGATCGCCAGGCCAAGATTTTGCAGCTCATAGTAGCAAGTTGTCAGGGCAAGATATTCATAATAATACATCTAGCATGGCAGCATGGTATAGCCCTTCACTGTCTGAAAGTAGTGTTGGTGATCAAAATTTACAGTCAGCAAGGTGCAGTGAATCAACTTTGATTTCATGCCATAGTTCTTTAATTGGTGATAAAGCACAAGACACCATTCAGAATGTTGTTGATAACACAATGGGAACTACTGCAAGGCAAGATAATGTCTGTGTTGTTGAAACGTTTGTTGTACAAAGTGATTCATCTGATGATTTGAGAGTTAGTTATCCTGTGAATGTAGATTGTGCAATATGTCCAACTAAGAATTCCCGTACAACTTGTGAAAATATGAATTGTCATGTAGCAAAGCCAACTGAGTGCCTTAGTGTGCCTAAACTGAAGCTTCAGTGTAACAAGTCTGTACATGGACATGATGACTTAGACACCCCGACCCGTCTGATCAGTAGATGTGTTCAAGAATCTAATAGCACTGAAAAGAATCTGGATGCAGAGAGTGGATGGGACATAACGAAACCAGAGACACCACTTCCGAGGCTCGTGCGTCAGAACTCCTACACTTTAGATGTACCAAGTCCCCTGCTTGTAGCTCACATAGAGATGCAGAAAGAACAAAATTCCATTTATGATATGACTGGGAGTGTGAACTTATCTCCAAAACCATGTAGGAAAGCTTGGGATCTAGCAAAGGCAAAAAGTAAATGGAAACTGGGCAGGAAGAAAGGTAATTCATTATTTGCAGTACTCAACCAGAAAGACAAGCCAAATAACAAAATAAACTGTGATGATACCATTTCCTCCAGGTGTGCTTTCTTGGCTGGTGGTCAAGACCATCACATTTCCTCTTTACCTGCTAGTAATGCATCGAGTCCCGTCAAGGTTCTGACACCATTTGCATCTCTGGATTCTCTCCCATTAGCAATATCCATAGAATCTGTGAAAACATTTCGTCAACCATCAACTCCAAGGCAAAATAAAGGCAGTTGTATAGCCAGTATTTCTTCCACAGCTACCATAGTAACTAATAGGTCAAGGACATCTCAAAAGAAATCACCTGCTAGTAACACATCAAGATCTGCCAAACATTCCACGCCATCTGCACTATTGGATGGTCTACCATCAGGTTCACCCAAAAACAGATTGAAAACTTTTCTAGAACCTTCAGCTCAAATAAAAAATAAAGACAGTTCCAAGTGTAGCATTCTTTCAACACCTACCAAACAATCTAGTAACAGGTCAAGGTCATGTCAGAATAACTCCCCAGCAAAGACCCTGATGAAGAATGTACCCACAGTAAACTTACCTGTAGCATCTCAGGACAACTTAAAGAAAATTAGTGACTTCAAGTATGTGCCTTTATCCTCTCAGCAGGATATACGACGATTAATCCTACACATGCAGTCTGAGCACCATCAACAAATGGCTGACCTGTTAGCAAAACAGCGACTGGAACAAGAAAAGTTGCGTGAGGCCTTTCTTCAGCAGCAGGAGGAACTTGTGCATGAAATCCACAAAGTTTATTCTACAGCAATCTGTGCATCAGATTCTCAGAAACCCCTGGCACAGCAGACTCCGTCACATGACTATTCGGCAAATCATGAAAATGGAAGTTTGAATTCTTCCATAAATCCATTTCCTTCTGGTTTATCCAGTAAAAGTTTATCATTTGAAAATGCAGGCACTTCAGTCACATCAATGTGTGATGTGACTGATAAATGTATTTTGGTGGATACAAATTTGGAAAGATTTCTGACAGTTACTTCAGCTTCAACAGAGAAGGGACAGACTGTAACTGGTAATGGTTTATGTAAAGACTCAATGCAAGATAAAGCGTCAAATGATATGACAGCACATTTGCACGAATCTAGTCATGAGACTATGTCAGTGGAAGAAGTGCCTCAGAACCCTCTACAAAACTGCAGTTCTGTGATTTTTTCTGATTCAAACAGTATAGAAAGGTATCTCCCAGTAGATTCATCACATCAATCTCCTGAAGTATTAGTTCCACCACAGCTGGGAAAATTACAGAAACACAACAGTAATTATGGTGAAGAAACTACCAAAATCAGAGTTGATACTTGTAATGCTAATATTCCAGTTTCATGTCGTTCATCTACATATCCCAGAACAACATCCAGTGTAGCAGCTTCAGGAACTGTGTTATTACCGGTTACTGTGAATCATGTCCTCCAGAGGGCAGAAGCGGACTTTGCTGCCAGTTGCGTTCATAACATCCCACTAGTGCAAGAGTCTGGTAGTGTAGAACTCACTGTAGGACAGAATAATGACATCAAGGGTCGTAGCCCTTGCATCAGACAGTTGTTTCCATCTCATGAAGAGGCAGGTGATTTGCGTCCTAAACATCCACCGAGCCGCAGTGAACTCGAACAGGTAAGGTTTCTGTTTTTGTATGTTACAGTCATTCAAGGTTGATATAAGATATGTGGATACACCATGGGCTAAGCCAGGACTAGGACAAATCCTAGGTACCAGGTTGCCATGGCATCTGGATAATTTGTCATGACACCTAAAATTTCAGAAGCATATATTGTATTTTTTTAATGCCAGTTTAACAAGCACTTCATTCGTAAAGAGCTTACTCATTCCCACCAACTAATAGCCTACTATTGAAATAGTTTAATGCAGGAGTGCAGAAATCCTGGGTGACTAAATATTGTACAGTGGTGACTAATATTTTTGGGTCCTCAGTGTGGAACTTGCTGCATGTCACCCTTCTTGCACATAGAATTTTGAGGTCAGTCCTAGACTTTGGGGAAATTTGTTTCACTGCTGGTATAGCATAATATGAAAATGTGTGGAAGGAACTCTTCAACATTTCTGCCAAAGTTAGACCCACATGTCCACATCCATTGTCAGAAGAAACTTCTGTTTTGTTCCCCAAAACAGCAGGTTGTGCATGTTCCGTATATAATTTTATCCCGATCAGTGAACCAACCTGTTCTAAGCAACCTCTAAGCTGTGTGTTCACTGACTTCCCTCACAAGATTTTTGTATTTAATTTCTTATTTCCTCCTGATAGTTACTGCAGGAATCCAGCAATTAGCCCATCCTTCTGTTAAGCAAGTGCTGTGAATTATTTTTTCAACCCTCTCAGCTTGCTTTTGGATAGTCTGTAGTGTCCAATGTGCGTGATGATGGGTGTTTTAGTGACTGTGATAGGGATTTAAGTTGGACAGCAGTTCCAGTGCATGGCAAGTTCCTAATGGCAGACTTTATGCATACTTTTCAGCAGTTTTGTTTGTGTTTTGATGTTTGATAAGGAGTTTTGATATGAAAGTTTTTATTTCAGTGTATTTATAGGGATTTTTATTGTGGCATTTAGATTTTATATGCTGTTTGGGGTATTTTCTGACAAAAAATCACAAAAAGGGTTTGCCTTCTGGAAGAATATGCTCAGTGTATGAATAGCTTGTCATTTACTGGACACACACTCACACCTTACCAGCAACTGGGATAGTAAGAAGTTTAATTTCATTGGTCATTGCAACATGAAGCCGCATAAGAAAAGAATATAGTCTTGCTTGCAAATTATTGAGCTGGCTTCTAGATTCAAAGAAAATTTATCCTACCCTGAGTTAAGCCATCCCTTCCTAACACACAGATCCATCCATTCATTCATCCCTGTTTCTGATCATTCCTCATGTCTCTCTGTCACCACGTGTCTCATTACTTGGAATCAGTGCAAGACAGGTTACTGCTTCTTTTGAAATCATAACCTCTTATGATTACCATGTCAGTCCCTTCACTTACTTTGAGTAACATGATGCTGCCCATCAGATTGCGGCCACACGAATAACAGCTGTGGCACGTGGATTCCTGACTCGCAGATTGCTCCGGACTGCCCGTGTTCAAGATCTGATAGTGACCATTCGAGATACCGTGTTGTGTGCTCTTAAAGTGCATCAAGATTTCTGGTCCAGCGTGACACCCGAAGATGTCGCACTGCATGGCCGTCTTATCCAGCAGGTATGCTCTGCTGCTCTTGTTTTAAATTTGTAACCGCCCACACTGTTCTCTGTGCACCATATTCTGTATGAGAGCAGTTTTTGACTGAGAGTATTGGCATAGCAGTAACATTCAAATTGTATTTGGGGGTTGTCTGGTTCAAGCTTCAGCAGGACTCTGGCTTTCAAAACTGAGATTCATCATAGTTGTTCCTAGTGACTTCAGGCAGATGCCAGGCTAGCATGCTAATTAGGCTAATACTTTGTTCCAAATCCTTTCCAATTCATCGTTTACCAGTCTTGCTTTGTACTCATAAATTAAACCACAAAATAGAAACAGGGTAATTTTGTAACTAAATGTTATAATATCTTTATTGTGGCAGTGTGTTTCCTCCACAGGATTTCTGCTGAAGTGTGTGGTTGGGCTCCCAAGAAAGTGTCACTTAAAAATGCTAAGATATAGCACTGATGTTAGATGAATGTATGAGTATGAAGATTTGGTAGAATGTTACTGAAAGGGGAAAACATAAGAACTCAGAGAAAAACTTGTTCCAGTGTCACTTTATCCACCAAAAATGTGACTGGCCTGGGATCCAACCTGGGTCTCTGCAATGAATGGTCAGCGAATAACAGTCTAAGCCATGGCACGGCTGGGAAGATATAAATGAGCTGGGCTCTTCCTGCTTCTTTTCTTGCTTATGTTGATGTAATTAGTTTTATGACTGCTGAACTAAATAACAGTAAGAAAAGTGTTAAAAATCTGATTCCCATTGTTTGCTGATCACAGAGGAGAAAAATACTTCAAAGTTTACATCAGCACAACCTAAGGGTTAGTCACTTAATGTATGGGGCACCTTGTGATTGTTGTGATTTTAATAAAAATTGTAATGCACTGTAGATGTTGGAGAGATGTAGGGTGGTTGAGAGGGGAGCAAGTATGGATTATTTTAATGCATTACCCAGCATTCACAACAGGTATGAGAGGTAGCAGAAACCTCAAAATGTAATGTGGGTTCTGTAAAACAGTACTTAAAATGACATTTGATTCCTAAAACCCATCACATAGAATGGCAAATAGGAAACTAGTTTTGATATTGTCATACGAAAAACATTGGCATACTGAATGCAGTGTAAATGTTTGTCCATATTTGCGACAGATATTATATTTTAAATAAGAATTTGGTTTCATTTATGATTACAAGTGGACAGTAAATGGAAGATTTCTATTGAACCCAATGTTCCATAAACCTGAAACTACCAAAACCTGATAATATTTATAACTTGAGTGGCACTGTAGACATGTTAAATGTATGATCCTCTGGCATGTGACTCCTTTATGTTCTGGCAGAACCTGACATGTAATTCTATGCATTACTAGTCCTCAGTGCAATACTGAAACTAGATCCTGCAAGATTTGATATTACACACACCTTGACCACTCAACCCTCGATATGAAGGCACTGCAAACCTTTAGAACGTCTTCCTTTGATATTGACATTACCCCTGATGATGGCTGTTAAGCCCAAACACGTAGGATCATAAATAAATGCCTCATGAAAAGGTGTTACTTGTTGTTTATGCCATTTAATGGCGTATGTATTACCAGTATGTTATCAAAGCATCAGGAACTGTCTACCTAGTGACACAGCATAACATCCCAGAAGACATGAGTTCTTCAAGAAGACACATTTGTTTGCATTTTCATGAAATTTATAACAACATTAGTAATTTATTCTTACCTTGGTAAGTATCTGGCTAGAGGTCAGTAACACTGCCTTCTTAGCATGATACTTTGGCACAAAGACATCTTCTCTTTAACTTGGAACTTATCTTCATCCCATTGTGTTTCAGATAAACAGTATTAGGAAAGGAAGGGCTGTCTGATACAACATATATCAGCACTTTGTTGCAGCTAGTCAGCTAAATGTTTCAACCATATCAGTCAGTCATCATCGGGCCGTGGTATTACAAGGAAAATGTAACTGCTGTAATACTGTAATTGTGTGGGGTGGGTTGAAATTTCAAGCTCTTCCCAAGAATTTTTTGCTATTGTGCTGACTTCTAGCAATGGGCCTCGTCCAAAGAATAAAAGTCAAAACAGCTCTCCCAATGTACGAATCCAACCAGGCACCCCCCACTGGGCACTAAACAGTAAGTAACACCACTTTTTGCACAATTTTGCATATACCCATTAGGTTAATTTACTCTATTCACACTTTCTCACCAACATGACCAGTTTTCTCCACATTAAATAACCAGACAGTCCCATTGGATATTGCCATTAGACATACCACATTGCATCCTATCCTCTTGAATACCCATTGCTAGAAGTTAGTATATTAGCAAAAAAATTCTTGAGAACAGGTTGAGATCTTAACCGGCCAATGCGATTACAGTATTACAGCAGTTACATTTTCTTTGTAAAACCACGGCCTGATGATGACTGACTGATATGGTTGAAACATGTAGCTGACTATCTGCAACAGGGTGTGTATATCTGTTGTATTAAATGGCCCGTTCTTTCCTAACACTGTTTTTAACTTTTGAAATTTGAAAATAAATATTTTAATTGGAAGTGCAATGGACACACACACTTTGGGATTAAGACAAATTATTTGATGTCTGGGGCCAATAGTTTGTTGACAAAACTCTTGACATTTATTTTGCTGCTTTGCGTTAGGTGACAGCAGCATGTCATGAACTCCACGGAGTGTTCTTCAGCCTGTCCACTTCGGAGAAAATGGCAATAATTGCTGCCGACCGGGATAGACTGCGCAACCGAACCCCACGACCATTGGTACCTCGGCCACTCTCCGCTGCTACAAGGAGAGCTATTGAACGTAAAATGTTACAGTAAGTATAAAAAAATTGTGTGATTGGAATGTGCCTCAAAGGAATTAAATTACTGGTTCTGTATAGAACATGCTTTGACTGTGGACTGCATTTGTCTCTGCGTGGACTTTAATTCACCTTTATCCTACTGGGGTGGATATTTAAATTTTAGTGCATGGTTTATGAAAAATTTGAGTAGTATATTTGAATATAAAACTATAGAATAAACTGCATCTTTTGGAAAATGAAACAGAAATTGTACAGCATGTCTTAAGCACCCTATACACACTCAGTTAAACTGCGCAGTTTTGACAGGCAATAGCACAGGCCTCAGAACTGCCCTTTCCAGTCGTCTTTCACATGCAACTGTGCATTTCACTCAGGGAATCCCACAGTTTCCTCAGTTTACCTGCCGACACCACGATGGCATCATCTCAAGGCACATCCGTTTCTAGCAAGTCATTCAGCAGACGAGCATCGCGTGATATATTCCTTTTCAAATACCACTTCTTACTCCACATTT